>Ga0065711_1007229_pt1 | contig 18787 bp, 19 predicted proteins | sample Hoacrofraction12_FD_59098 | JGI IMG/M metagenome (GOLD analysis project Ga0065711, IMG submission 59098) | Hoatzin crop microbial communities from Cojedes, Venezuela - Epithelial fraction 12 v2 (version 2) | ecosystem: Host-associated > Birds > Digestive system > Esophagus > Crop | place... | reverse complement strand
CCTAAATAAGTTTGTCTAGGGAGTTGAGCCAGAAATAACTTCCTTTTTAAAATTCTTTTTTTATTAGATCGTAAAAAAAAAAAAAAAAAATTATTTTAAAAATGTTTAAAATGAAAATACAGGGTGATAGTAGTCCTGCTTTCTGAACAGCTTGATTCTTTTTTTTTTCTCTCCCATCAGATGTGCAGGTTGTAAAACTGTGTGATGATAGCTTTCCCCAGGAGTCTGTCGCTCTCTCAGCGTTTCGTGTTATTCTCAAAACTGAATATATGCCCTCACTTTGGTTTACTGTTTCTCACTGAAACTCCAGTGGAGGAATGCAATAATGTTACTGAGCAATACATGATTGTGTTGATCCCTGAACACTTACAGATACAGCTTCATTACGCCCCTGTGAGAAGTTGTAAACAATCCCATTTTAATGCAGTGGGAGGAGGATGTATTGCTTAACTACGAAATTACTGAATTTTGCAGCATGAATAGCTTGTGGGGGGTGTTCCCCCCTCCATGATGCTAGTCTTTGTACTTCCAAATCTTGTAAACTTTTTTTTTTTCATATTTCTGAAAATTAGTCGTGGCGTGCCAAATGTGGCACAGAAAAAGGAAGGGCAGGGGAATTAGGATGTGGCAGTAGATATAGAAATCATAATTTCATTAAGGTTGTCAAAGACCTCTAAGATCATCAAGTCCAACCATCAACCCAACACCACCATGCCTGCTAAACCATGTCCTGAAGTGCCACATCTACACATTTTTTGAACCGCTCCAGGGATGGTGATTCCACCACCTGCCTGGGCAGCCTGTTCCAATGCCCGACCACTCATTCAGGAAAGAAATTTTTCCTAATATCCAATCTAAACCTCCCCTGATGCAGCTTGAGGCCATTGCCTCTCATCCTATCGCTGGTTACTTGGGAGAAGAGACCAACACCTGCCTCATGGCACGCTCTTTTCAGGTAGTTGTACAGGGCAATGAGGTCTCCCCTCAGCCTCCTCTTCTCCAGACTAAACAGCCCCAGTTCCCTCACCTACTCCTCATAAGACTTGTTCTCCAGACCCCTCACCAGCCTCGTTGCCCTTCTCTGGATACTCTGCAGCCCTTCAATGTCCTTCTTGCAGTGAGGGGCCCAAAGCTGAACACAGTACTCAAGGTGCGGCCTCACCAGTGCCCAGTACAGGGTCACGATCACCTCCCTACTCCTGCTGGCCACACTATTCCTGATCCAAGCCAGGATGCCGTTGGCTTTCTTGACCACCTGGGCACGCTGCTGGCTCATGTTCAGCTGTCGACCAGGACCCCAACATCCTTTTCCACTGGGCGGCTTTCCAGCCTCTCCTCCCCAAGCCTGTAATGTTGCGTGGGGTTGTTGTGACCCAAGTGCAGGACCCGGCACATGGCCTGGTTGAACCTCATACAGTTGGCCTTGGCCCATCAATCCAGTCTGTCCAGTTCCCCCTGCAGGGCCTTCCTACCCTCAAACAGATCAACACTCCCCCCCCCAATTTGGTGTCATTTGCAAATGTTAGAAGGCATAAGAGTAGACAGCAGAGAAGGGAAATACTTAATGTTGATGAGCTAATAGTTGGCCAGGTAATAGTGGTAAGGCAGTACTCAATGCAGCTAGAATGCAGAGCATGAATAACCAGAAACAGAAATGTTAAAATACAAATGCCAGGAGCCTGGATAGAAAATTGAAATATTTTTGAGTGAGTGGTGCTATAGGGGTTATGGAACAATACAAAAAAATTGTACAATACGTTAATGAGTAGGACATGGTTTTTGAATGGGAACGTTTTGTAATGGGAAGATGGAAAGAAAAATATGTACAGTGATGAGTTGTAAAGGATTAAGCAACAGAATGGCTGAAATCAGAAGTGGGAGCCAGCTTTCTTCAGGGATAATGATGGTAAACAAGATTCTGGTGGAGCAGAGGTAGATGCTTGGTGCACATCCTCCTGATCTGATTTGGGGGTGGATAATAGAAACCTTTGTCATATTGCAAGTATATATATTTGTGGGAGTATTTTTTATGTTACTTTCCAGCTGTAGTGATAATGCTATAAATAACTTTGTAAGTTGTCATGTCCACAGCAGAGGGTTCTTTCCAATTAATGATGCAGAAACTTTGTGAATTTGTCACACCAAGCAAGGGGAGATGGTGGCTGTGGGGGCTGCCTGAGTGAGTTAATCACCTTCAGAAAAATATTTGAAGTAAGCAGAGTAAGCGTTGAGAAAAGGTGACAAATCCATGTCTTAGCAGTTGAGATGTGCAGGAATTAAAAAAAAAAAAAAATTGCCAAAGCTTGAGCGGAACTAGAGCGAGCAAAGTATTTTGACTTGCCTTCAGGGATGTAAATAGGAGAGGTCAGATGCAGAGGCAGATGGACTGCTTGCGGTGAGGACTGGGTGAAGATAAGTGTCTAGAGCTATTGTGTGAAAATTAAGATACTTTGCTTCATTTCTCAGTACAGGTGTTGACACTGCCAGATAGATAAATAGTAAGAATAATATTCAAATGAGAATTGCACTATTTCCATTGAAAGCAAAACTGAAGGAGGCGGTGTACTTCAATCAGGGAGATAGAATAATCTTTTATCACAGAAACCTGAAGTTTTAGGTCATGGAAATGCAAGTTTTAGTAATGAGCATCTCTAATATATTGATTAACATAATGTTGGAGAATCACAGACTTTAATGGCAATGTTTACAAAAGGGAGGGGAAAAAAGCAAGTTAAACTTCTGTAACATGACATCAAAAGGGTGTATGCCTCAGAATATGTTTGGAAGACTATCTGAAACGACCTTTCCAAACTTAAAATAAATGAGAAAACCCAAGATTTTTAAAAATAAAGAAAGAAAATAAAGTAACTAACAAAATCCCCGATCATATTCCTAATGTCAAACCACATTATCTAGATTCTGATGAAATAGCTGGTATATGGGGAAACTGGTGCTCAAAGGCAGGTTAGGGGAATGGTGAAAATAAGTAAGGAGATGCTGACGAGTGGAAAACTGGCCTTAGGGAGTGTTGAAAGGTAAACTGGGGAAATGATGCTGCGAAGGTTGGGAATGTTCTTGTTTATTATTTCGTTGAGAGTCTTTGGATAAATGTTGGGAATAAGCACATGGCACTTCATTATGGGGCGCAAGAGGCACTGACAGAAAAGGAGGACCTGGGCATCATCCAGAAAGCAGTAGGGTAATAGATCTGGGTTAAATACATATATATAGATATGTATTAAAGATGGTGTAGCTGGGAGCTAATAGTGAACTCGGAGGTGATCGGTCATAAAACAGCGAAGACGGGCACGCGTGTACTGGCTGGTAATTGGGTGGCCAAGAGCTGCTGTTACAAGGCAGTGGTACAACAGGCAAATGCAGTTTGGGGCTCGTTAATCTGATACTTCCAATTAACAGATGAAAGTATCAGTGTGGTTGTGCTGGACCCTGATGGGACCTTGTGTAGAATAACACTTGGTCTTGTTCAGGAAAGGTGAGCTGAAAATGCGTTAGCTTAAAAAATGAGTGGAAGCATGAGAACGAAGCCTGGTTTAAGAGAAGAGACTAACAGAAGTAGTATAGCCTAGAATTAAGAATTAAATGGGAATTTGGTTTAAATTTAAAAGTACCGTAAGGAGTATTTAATATGAAGGTCAGTGAGTATAATCTGACAGTGAATAAATAGAAGTGTAAGGATGTTTCTGAACATTAGAGTATCACAGTTCTGCAACAGCTTTCCAGTAGGGGAAAGCAAGGGTGGAAAAGTGGTGACTGACCTGTTAGGGAAGGGATGTGTCCTGCTTCTGGTGCTAGCAGAGGACTGAATTTGATAATCCCAGGAAACTGCACCTGAGTTCTTACATAAATCATGAGAATCCTCCTGGGTTATTTCATGTGAAGGTTTTACTGCAAGTTGTTACTGCTTTAGACCACAGAAAAGCTGAGTACTGATGCTGCAGGAGTTTTTAATACTGGAGTTGGTACCTTATGCACTTCCCTATGGATTTTTAATGAAATTTCCTAGACTGAAAAAACCATGAGCAGCTATTATGCTTCTCCTTCACATTGTCTCATCTTTGGCTGGCGTTTGAGCTCGAGAATATAGTACAGCAGCAGTAGATTATCTGGTCTGTTTGCTTTCTGTTTAAAGGAAGCAGTAGGATATAGTTTAATTCTAATACATAGTGTTTGTCGGAGAGCTGCAATGTGTAGGAAGAGCTCCTGTGCTGTGTTCCCCTCTTTGGCAAACTATGCCGTATGGTCATTAGGGCAAAATGTATATGGCTGAAACGCATGCGTGTTTTTTTCACTTCAGATGCTTGCAACTCATCCAGGTGTGATAGCAAAGGTGGTTTAAGTGGTAGAAACTCCCATTTTATACATGTCTGCTCAAAGAAACACGGTTAGGTGATTTGCTTTGGTGTCTGTTTTGAAACCAAGGTTTTTCTCTGCAACAAAGATCTGGTTCTCACTTTCCCAGCAGTGCCCACTTGCCCTCTCAAATTCCCATCCAGCTGCCATGTAGTATAGGAAAATGCAACTGATTTTAAGATTTTGTTCAGTAATCAGGGCTAGCAAGTAGAGCAGATGGTGCATGGGAAGAAGAGAGTCAGAATTCATGGACTCCTGATAGCAGAGTGTTTTTTTCAGTCTTTAAATTGTTTAAAAAGAGTTGCCACTTTAAAGGTGCTGTGCTTCATTGGTCAAATAGCCTGTAAGTCTGTTTAATTGTCAATTTGATGGCTAATTTGTGCTTTCTCTTTTTTCAGTGCTTGCACCTCCTCCACCGTTGCCACCACCAATACAGGGATATGCCTTTAAACCCCCTCCTCGACCAGATTTTGGAACTTCTGGGAGAACAATCAAACTGCAGGCCAACTTCTTTGAAATGGACATTCCTAAAATAGATATCTACCATTATGAATTGGATATAAAGCCAGAAAAATGCCCTAGAAGAGTTAACAGGTAATACTGTGCTTTGCTTTTCCACAGTGTATTTACACTCTTCTTTTCCTTTGAAAGTGCTGGAAACGTGTGCCAGTCTTCATTGACGGCTTGGAGAATGTGTCTGTCTTTAATCGTTGTTTGTACTGATAGCTTCCAACTTTGCATATCCGTCAACATTTTTCTTTCTCCAAATCTTTTTCTACCAATCCAAGATTTCTGTGCTAATTATCCTTTATTTTGATTGGACTTGTCAGCATCTTAAGATGCTGCTGAGCAAAGCCACTGGTGACAGATGGATAAACTCTGTTAACCCTACTGGAGTTAGGTCAGTATAAGCCAGCTAGATAAATATGATTCTTAGTATTGCTTGGTTGAATATTGGAGTGCAATTGGCCCTTCAGCAGGGACTTGCTGTTACCAGCTTGTTTTCCAGCCTTGCCCTACTGACAAGGGGAGGCAAAACCCATTTGTTTGTGCTGCTGCAAGAGGATCATGGAGAGACTAAATTAGGTAAGAAATGATCGTTCATCAGTAGATTCTATATAAGGGAAAGATATGCTGCTGAAACAGATAGCAAGGTGAAAACATGGATCAGTTGGCCAAGCATACAAGCAATTAGGTCTTGTATTTTGCATATGTGCCCTATTAGTCACAGTGTGGCAACTTCATTGACTTGAAAAAGAGTAGTGTTGCCAGAAGTGAAACTTGAGAGCAAGACTTGGCACTAGCTGGAAACCACGAGTGTGTTCATCATAACTACCTACATCTTGACTGTAGAGGATTGGAATGGCCTGTTTATATATTCAAGAGCAAAACCTTTCGTTATTAAAAAAGGTCACATGGGTGGAATATGCAGTCATCAACAAAGCGTGGAGTTAAAAAAGCCACCCGAAAGCCAAAGTTTTCTTAATGTGCATTAATAAACCAGAGTTCATTATCCATTGTTGTACTAAAGAGTTGGTAATGATACTTGTGCAAAGTGTTTGGCACTGTCCCGCACGACACCCTTGTCTCTGAATTGGATTGACATGGATTTGATGGATGTACCGCTTGGTGGATAAGGAATTGGCTGGATGGACACACTTGAAGAGCTGCGGTCAATGGCTCGATGTCCAACTGGAAACCAGCGATGAGTGGTGTTCTTCAGGAGTCGGTATGGGGACCGGCACTATCTGACATCTTTGTCCTGTCTGGACTACTGTGTCGAGCTCTGGAAGTTTGCAGATGACACCAAGCTGTGTGGTGCCGTTGACACGCTGGAAGGACGGGATGCCATCCAGAGGGACCTGGACAGGCTTGAGAGGTGGGCCTTCGTGAACCTCAGGAGGTTCAACAAGGCCAAGTGCAAGGTCCTGCACATGGGTCGGGGCAACCCCCACTATCAGTACAGGCTGGGGGATGAAGGGATTGAGAGCAGCTCTGCCGAGAAGGACTTGGGGGTGTTGATTGACGAGAAACTCAGAGTGACCTGGCAGTGTGTGCTTGCAGCCCAGAAGGCCAACCATATCGTGGGCTGCATCAAGAGAAGCGTGGCCAGCAGGTCGAGGGAGGAAATTCTGCCCCTCTACTCCACTCTGGTGAGACCTCACCTGGAGTCCTGCATCCAGCTCTGGAGTCCTCAGCACAGGAAAGACATGGAGCTGTTGGAGGGAGTCCAGAGGAGGCCACAAAAATGATCAGAGGAATGGAATACCTCTCCTTTGAGGAAAGGCTGAGGGAGTTGGGGCTGCTCAGCCTGGAGAAGAGAAGGCTGCGGGAAGACCTTATTGTGGCCTTTCAGCACTTAAAGAGGGGATTATAAGAAAGATGGGGACAAACTTCTTAGCAGGGCCTGTTGTGATAGGACAAGGGTTAATGGTTTTAAACTGAAAGAGGGTAGATTTAGATTGGATATAGGGAAGAAATTTTTTACCATGAGGTTGGTGAAACACTGGCACGGGTTTCCCCGAGAAGCTGTGGATCCCCAGTACCTGGAAGTGTTCAAGATCAGGTTGGATGGGGCTTTGAGCAGCCTGGTCTAGTGGAAGATATCCCTGCCCTTGGCAGAGGGGTTGGAACTAGATGACCTTTAAAGGTGCTTTCCAACCCAAACCATGCTATGATAACATTTTCATAAAGCAGCATCACTACACTTTGCTGTCCTGTGGGTTTTTTTTTTCCTGTGGTCATCTATTATAAATCTAACTTTTAAGCTAATCAAGAATTAAATTTTATTTTAAAAGCGAATGTTGTTGTATTAAGCTGAACTCCCTTCTTGCTTAAGGGCATCCCTGCTGTTTTCACTGGAATACCCTTACCGCATTGGAGCGCTGATAAAAAATTCCAGCAGTCGCTTTTTTCATAGAGGGGGCTGTGAGAGCTTTGCTGTCATTAACCAATCTCCCTGCCACCAGGTCCAGCCCTGACAACTGGTGTGCTGCGGATGGACGCCGCTGGCCGTGCCTCTGTAGCTCCTCTGGCAACTGTGTGCTGCCCAGCTCTTGTCTGTGGTGTAGCTCGCTGTGATCGCCCCTGTTATGGTCTGGCTCATGTATGCTTGCTCATCAGTAGCAGAGAGCGTAATTATTAAAAAATAAAGCCGTTTTTCTCACTGGAAAGGAAGATTGTATTCAGTAGCAAGTTCTTTCTCCACTGACAGCTTCTGACCTGCTCTGCTTTGTCAGGTTAGGCACTCCCTCTGTTGTGGTAACAACAGCAAGTAAAAATCTACGTGAATTAAATGCCTTTTGCAGTAAACAAGGATGTCATAGATGCACCCGACAGTGCTAGTGCATATTTCTCTGTGCAGTGTGGCAAGAATACAAATTGGATTAACTTAATGAAGTGTGTATTTTATTTTGTTTGAGTGCTTATTCCTGCTTGCCTTACCCTGTAGATGTACAGGCACTCACTTGCACCTGGGTTTTTGTGAGCCGTGACCTTCCAGTCCTACATCGATACCTATAGTTGTGTGTGTGTATAGAACTGTGCAAGAGGCACACATTGTCCAACTCTAAATGACAGCTGTTTTCAGCTGGCTTACATGTTTGTAGTATTTTGGTTATATATTTCAGATGTATATTTGTGGTAAATAGTGGTTATCATTATATGCTGTAGCCTCTAGGAAGGGTAGAGGGTGATTTTATTTTCATTTATGCTACTCCTTTATCTGTCCCAGCTTTGTTCTTCAGTTTTATTCTAGGATTTACTGTGCCTTGTATTAGGCCCCTGCAGACCCACTGCAGGGATGTGTACAGGGTCCATGCAAGTTCCACGCTGATGAGAGGTGAGCTGGAGCAGGACTGGAAGACACAAAGCTGAGACAGTGTGCTGCTGTGCCAAGTCAATACAGTCTGGCTACAGTTCTTCTTGTGTCGCAGAAATCCCAGATCTATTTTTATAGTTAGATGGGGAGAGTGGGCAATGTGAGTGTGGCTCTGCACCGTGGATGCCCTCGGTTTAATCCATGAGAACAGCTAGGACTCGTACAAGGTTCGAGACGAGCTCTGCTTGCAGTCACTGGCCCCGAGTTCTTGGTGTGCTTGTGTGATCTCGATAGAATAGTAATCCCAAAGGGCTGAAGTTAGTGAACTGGTAAATAACTCTTCTTTTGACTTCGCATGGAGAAAATAACTTGCTTTTCATTAAGATGTCTCCACCCACAGCTGAGAAGCACTGTTATAAATGTGGTTTGAAGCTTGAAAATTTCAGTGAAGTGGAAGTGTTCATTTTTATAGAAAGTAGTTCACAATCGGAAGAACTTGCTCAGTAAAAGAACAGGGTTTCCGTTGCTCAATTTTTAACTCAAGGTTGAAAAATACCTCATTCCTCCCACCCTCCAAGTTATGTACTTGTTCAGTCAGATGTTGCAGACCTGGGGCAGAAATTATTGGGTGAAATTTTATTTGTACTTCTCGGGTCAGACAGGTTTCTTTCAGTGGCCACGTCTTGTCTTAAAGCCTTGGCACACAGCAAAGAAATTGTCAATTAAACCAGTTTTTGTTCTTTTCTTGAATGAATTTAGAGTTTCATCTCAGTTTTTTGCATAGCTGTAATATCTAACTGTATGCTTGGTTACTTACCTTTCCAAGTCAAGGTGTATGAAAGTCACCCACAGCGTCTCGGAGCTGCTAGTTGACAGCAGTACAGAAACGGTGGTTTCCTTCTTGCGTCGGTTTAACTTCTCAATGCCCTTTTGCTCCAAGCTGTATGTTAAGGATCTTGTAGGCAGCGTGTTGCAGACCGCTGATGGATTTCAGATTTTACAGCCTTGTGATACAGATAGCCTGAAGGATGCCTGCTTGGGACGTTTGGACCAAAGACCTTTGGTGTCAGGGGTGTTACTGTTCCAACAGCCGTCTCAGCGGCTGGTGAGCTGCTTTGTGTGACCAGTGTGTAAACACTGGGGTTTGACAAGAACTTTGTGAGTGGTTACCTCGTTCATACAAATGTGCAACCTCATCCCAGCTATGCTTAAATGAACATGTAATTTTAATATGCAGGGATCCCAGTGAATCTGCATATCTAGTTTTGATGGATGGGTATCAGTTTTGTTGTGTACATGAAAAACTTAGATTTTAAAGTAAGCTTTCTCAGTGCTGTGCAAGAAGTTTGCCTATCACTGTCATCATAGAACTATCGTCCTTACACAGAGGCTGTAAGCTTGAATAGTGATTTTTGTATTTTTTTAAAGCTTCTCATGGTGCTGAGCTTTTGGTCCGTGGTGCTCTGCAGAAAGGGCTGTATGTCAGGGGAGCAGAAGCCCCAGGAGAATATGAAGCACCTCTTGTTTTGAGCTTGGGAGAGCATGAGCTATTGCTTTACCACTTTCAGTAGATCACAGAAAAGAGGAAGGAAAGTTTCAAGCTAAAAAAGCTAAAAATAGATGCCTTAAGAAAGCTGTTTAGTATGTGAAAAGTTTGCTTTAATTCAGATCAGTCAAACAAATCTTACCTTTAATACCAACAGTGGACAACCCTTTCATTTACCTAATGCCTCTATTCATAAATATTAGTGTTAATGTTCGTTTGCTACTTAACATCAAAAGTAAAAAGTTGAATTAATGTAATCTTTTTGTATTTTCAGAGAAATAGTGGAGCATATGGTTCAGCACTTTAAAACCCAGATTTTTGGGGATCGCAAACCAGTGTTTGACGGAAGAAAAAACCTTTATACAGCTATGCCGCTTCCCATTGGGAGAGATAAAGTAAGTTTTAAATAGAAAAATTTCTAATTGGAGATTTTGGTGTAATATTTGCAGAGCCTTTCTGATAACTGATAGGAACTGGTTTTATATTTCTGGAATAGGTGTCTCCTCCCCTTGCCGTTTTGCTCAGGGTGTGGTTTGCTAGGACAGAAGTGTCAGCTTGTTGCCATCAAAATGGTCACTCTCCATTCCATATGCTGTCCTTTCCTCCCTCTCTTTCTCCCCACTCATGTGGTTTCTGCTGGTTTGGTGAATTGGATTAACTGTCCAAGCCAGCAGACAAGCTCTGTAGTGGCACTAGGGAGAAAGTGAAAGCGCAGTTGACTTTGGGAGAGGGGAGCGGAAGCACCCCGCTGGGTAGCAGCAAGCTGTTGTGTCAGCTCGTTAATCTCCTCGGAGCCCACTGTGAGCTGATTCTCGCTATCCACTAGCTGGAAGAAACCCCTCCATTCCTCGGTTGGAGGTATGGAACCTTGCCTAATCCTTTACAACGTGAGAGCTAAATTGGTGTAAACTGCACAGGTTAAGACCTGCTACCTTAGCCCTGGGGCAACTGAAAAGGACTTACATGTTCTGTTTTCCAGCTCTGTATTGTGGGGTGGCGACCTCTTCGGTCACTCCAGTTGTAGCTGCCAAGAGTACCCACGTCTGTGCCCGTGGATAACTGGTGAAGCAGGAGGGACTGTGTTGGAACATGCTAACACGCAAACCCTATAAAATAATTTAGCCTACGCTTCTGTGGTCTAACACCAGGTTGAATTTTCTGTGGCCTTTTTAATTTAGATGAGGAACACTTGGGGATACAGTCACTCTCATTACTCATGCTATGGTAGTTCCCAGAGGCCATTACACCCTGCTGCTGTGGGTGCAAGGTGAGGCATACACAGTTACAGAGGAAGACTGTCCCATCCCATAGAAGTTGTTTACAACCTAACTAGACAAACCTAAAATGTAAGGGGGAAAGGGAAACGCAGAGAAATATGGAAGCTTGGTTATGTGATAAAATGGAGCAGAGCTTAGGTCATCCTAAATTGAGTAGCAGCGTGCTACAGAATAGATCATGCTGCCCTTTGCTGTCTCCTATCGTATACCTGTGCAGTGCTCGACATTGTTAATAGTTCTACCTGAATCAAGCTCTTAATCTTGTGTATGTGTAATTTTGATTTCCCCCAAATGTGTTTAAGTGAATATCACAGAATTGCAGAATCACAGAATGTTCGGGCTTGGAAGGGACCTCTGTGGGTCATCTAGTCCAACCCCCCTGCCAAAGCAGGGTCACCTACAGCAGGCTGCACAGGACTGCCTCCAGGCAGGTCTTGAATGTCTCCAGAGAAGGAGACTCCACAACCTCCCTGGGCAGCCTGTTCCAGGGCTCCGTCACCCTCAGAGGGAAGAAGTTCTTCCTCATGTTCAGCTGGAACTTCCCGTGCTTCAGTTTGTGCCCATTGCCCCTTGTCCTGTCGCTGGGCACCACTGAAAGGAGTCTGGCCCCATCCTCCTGACACCCACCCTTCAGATATTTATAAGCATTTATAAGGTCCCCTCTCAGCCTTCTCTTCTTCAGGCTAAACAAGCTCAGCTCCCTCAGCCCTTCCTCTTAGGAGAGATGCTCCAGTCCCCTCATCGTCCTCATAGCCCTCCGCTGGACTCTCTCCGGTGTATTAATGAACGTTGTAACCTACACGTGGGAAAAGGCTGACTTTAATGATTTTGTTAATTCTGTCCCCCACAAAATAGTTATCTGGCTGGAGCGATGATCATTTGCCAAAGGTGGTCCCTGAGGAGAGTGTTTTTAGTGGAGGTTAGCACAAGATGGTTCAGATAATTTCAGCTGTGGCTCACATTTACGCTCGCTTTTAATATACTCGTATCTTTTACCTATTTCCCATGGCACATAGGACTTTGTCAGGTTTTCTGCCATACATATATTAATGTCATTACCCTGGGGGAAAGAGCTAATAGAGATAAACCTTCAGCTGGTTTAAATCGGTCATGGGGAAATTTAGCTTAATGAGGGAAATTTTTACATGGTGCTAAATTGGTTTAAGCATGATTTAAACCAGTATAAAGCTTGTAGGTATTAGGACTTTCCTCCAGCATAATTAGATTAGTTTTCTTTGGGGTTTTTTTTTGGTTTTTTTTGGCTGTTCTGTGCCTAACAAATGTATCAAGTTTACTGCACATCTGATTAGATTTAGGATTGTACTGAAAAGATTCATGAACGTACAACGATGAATAGATGATCTTTAATCTAAGTGGAAGAAGACCTTGATTTACTTACAGTCTGCATCGGTAGTGGAAGAACGGATGCTAAGCAGAAGGCTGACACCAAATTGCCAACTTTTTTTTGCCCCTCCTGTTGCTCTTTAATGTAATCAATGCGCTCTGTCCTCATCTCTTGTCTGTGGCGGTTCTTCTGGAGTTTTGGGGGGTTTTGTCCTTGCCAACAATTCTGCTTCTTTTATACCTTTTTCTGTTATAGAAATACGCTAAATCTTTTCTGCTTGGCCTTTATGGTTATCATACCTATTTTCAATTCTACCAAATTTTCACTGTAATTCCTTCATTTCTTTAGACCTTTCAGATCAAATATGGAATATATAAAGATTAAAAGAGCGTTTTTATAGTCTTTACTTGTACACATGGAGAATAAAGAATTGTGTAGGACACTGTCAAGGTATAAAGATATTAATAGCGTCCTCTTTTCTTGTAGATTCTAACAGCAAGCCCGGGTCACCTCTAACTGTGGTTTGTACTCAACTGTTGTGTTACTTTTGGGTTTCCATAAAATGTCCTTCTACAATTAAAAGCTAGAATTAAGTCTTGACTGAACTCACAAGTTTTCTTACCTAGCAAGATTCGAGAACAACTGGTATATCTTAAGCAGTCTTTAATTACAAAAGCAGTAATGATGAGTGAACCGAGCTGCAGTTTGATACAGAAATCCTACTGTCCTTCCCTTTTTCAGAAGGAAAGTGTCAATTGTGTCTGGCCACAGCCTTACTCCTCTTGACTTTATCTGTCTGCAGTACTGCTGATGGCTCTGTACATGATAGGAGCTGGCCTCTTGCTTATGTTCATAGCTTGAGATTTCCAAACGAGTCCATGGGAGGTAGGCACCCAAATATTTGATTGGAAACTGTGCTTCCTCTGAATCACTGGGAAGGGAAAGCTCTTAGATCAATAGAGGAAAGGTCGGTTGTATGCTGAAAACATAATAAAATAATCACAGTGATGCATATATTTTATAGCGAAGGAGGAATACTAAGAATTCCCCAGAAACACATGGTCAGGTTTAATTTTTATTATTTTTAAGCAGTGATATATGGTGATTTGTATGTGTCAATAAGACTACATCAGCTACAAGACCTATTCTTTTTAAGAACAGTGTTCAAATTTTTCCACAGGCTTAATGATTATTCACATCCCTACAGTAATATCCCTTTCATTTGGTTCCTTTAGCTGCCAAATTATGTCAGCTGTATTGCAGTGTAGCAATGGGTCTGGCAGGTAGTAGTTAGTGACTGAGATTGTGACTGTTTATTTGGTGGTAGGTTACACCTGGTGAAACTATAGGAAATCAGACATTAAATTCAGCCCGAGAGCTTAATCCTAATAGTAAAGTACATGGTAAAATTCCTGTTTAAAACTACTTTGTCTTGAAACGTTCTATATTTTGCTTACTCTGGCAAACATGAGCGTGTTCATTTGCCCTTAAAAATACAGAGTGGGATAAGTAAAGTATTACTGAGAGATTTAAATTCTTATTTGCAGTGCCTAGAAGTATATGTGGTCTTGTGGATGTTGTTTAAGGACGCATTTTTGGTACTAATGTATTTTTATTCTTTTTGTTTTTTTAACGTAAACTCTTCAGTAGCGTGTAATTCAGGTGAGGTATTAAAGGAAGAAAACCTGAAAATTTGGATTTAAACCTTATTCGAGCGGTGACTCTAATTAAACTGTTTTGAAGTGGGGTGAGACCCAACAGCAGAAGCTGTTTGGGCCAAATTCAGCGGTGTGAGTTCACCGTCACAGCTATGCTAAAAGTGATAGGTATCTGCAGTCTAGCAACTGGAATAGAAATTCTTCAGTCCTGGGTCTTTTATTTCCACCAGGAGACTGCAACACAAGCAGTCCCATTCTTCATCTTTTTCCATTTCTTCATGGTGAAAGAGCTTTGTAAACTGAAACCAGGAGGGGAAAAAAAAAATTTTTCTTTTTTTAGATGAATGCTACTGAAGTTCTTAATAATCAGATGAGTTGCATATTAACAGTATCAGGAATAGCAGAAATTACGAAACTTGATTTGGAGGAGTAGGGAAGTTTAAAGGAAAATGCAGTTCAGGTGTGACAGACGTCTTCCATCTACTGTAAATGAGATGTAAGCTGAAGACCTTTTGATGGCGTGGTGGAAAAAAAGCCTTCATAGAAAGCTTCCAAGCTGTGTCAGCTGAAAACCCATACCTTTATTTGCACAGCTTTTGAGCAGAATTAACCTTCTGGGCCAGATTCAGACCAGCAGCCCTGTAATTACAGGTTCCCGTTCCTGTTGCTCTCCCACAGTTACAGAGCTCCTTCCTCTGCTCGAGTCTCCTGGTGAATGCTGTTTGTGCTAGAGGAGTGATGCATCTGTAATATTAATTTTGACTTTCTACTATAAATTGTCAACTCATTTTTTTTGGCTTATAGGAAGGCTTAGTATTTGTGTTTTATCTTTTCTTCCTATTTTTTTGACTGAAGAAGCCAACTGTCGCAAAAGACCAGATGTTTGCATATATTAGCTTGCTGTTACCCATGTATTATTTTTGCTAGCCCACTAATTAACAGTTTGTCTTTTAAGTGGATGCCTTTTGTATTAGAATCGTAAGCTCCCTAGGACAGGAAAATGCAATGTTTGTGTTTATGTCCAGCACAAAGGGTACTCTGATCTTGTTATTTCTTGTAGTCGCTCCCAGAACTGCTAATCGTTTCAGACAAGCCTTAATTTTAGTCGGTTTAAGAACTTCTGAGCTCAGACTTTCTTTATTTTAATAAAGAGGAGAAATAAGAATTACAAGTAATTGCAAGNAATCAGCTAAAGTANTTTGCCATAATGTAGTTTGCCAGTGGTTTTTAGACAAAAAATTCAAAGTAGGGCATAACATGTCAAAGGAGTGCCCCTGTTTCCTGCCTGATAGCATCACTAGTACTTAGGGGTCATAGTTTATTCTTTCTTTAGTATTTAAAAATAAGAGGGTTTTGGGTTGGTGGGTTTTGTGGGGTTTTGTTTTGTTTGGAGGAGGGTGGTGTTTGGGTTTTTTTCCCTTTGAAAGCTCCCTGTGGATTTTCTCTCATTTGATCTATGTCTACAGTAACAGTATATAAAGCGCTCTGGCTTTCTAGAGAGCAAATACCAGAAATTCATGAATCTTGGCAGGTAGTGACAGACCACTTTTTATTTTAGGCATGCAGGAACCGACATGAGCGGTGATGTATTAGTATGTGTTAGGTATGTGAAATCCAGTTACTGGATCTTCACGGAGACCTCCCTGTTGGTACGCAAGCACTTCAAATCATACTATTGCCTCAGAGAGGGAGGTAGATGCCAGCTGGGAAGCACGCCAGCTTTCTGAAATACACCTTTGGAAAGATCTAGCGGTAACAAGAGGCTGTACCTGATGTATTTTGTTTCTTCATCGTTGCTTTTTGTCTCCTCCCATGCGTTATAGCGCTGTACAGAGGAATCCATCGCCCACTCCATTTTCCCCTTTAAATGGAAAGAATCATCTTGGTTTGTTTGGCATTGTTGCAGGTGGAGCTGGAGGTCACGCTGCCAGGAGAAGGAAAAGACAGAATATTTAAGGTGGCTATAAAGTGGATGTCCTGTGTGAGTTTGCAGGCTTTACATGATGCTCTTTCTGGTCGGCTGCCAAGTGTCCCGTTTGAAACCATCCAGGCACTGGATGTAGTGATGAGGCACTTGCCTTCCATGAGGTGAGGGGAAGACTTTTGATGTTGTTTAGGAGGTTGCATTGTTTTTTGAATGGCTTCATTGGCTTTTTGGGTAGGATGTAGTTTCATAGCTCAACCAAAATAATAGCTTTCTAGTAGATGGCGTGCTTAGGCAAGAGGCGATGTGGTGCTTTTCTGCTCATCCGGTGGGATTAGTAACCTCCAGCCTCGACACAAGTCCCTTAATCCACTGGTCTTCAGACTTGCTTCATGTTTGTGTGCTCTCAGGTCAGGGGTGCCCTGCCATCTCGCTCATAGCCCGTTTCTCTGTAGGCCTCAGAGAAGGAAGCCCTTCCTAAGTGGGAGGTAGTTGGAGGTTGGTAGACATGCAAAGGCAGTTTTAAAACTTGTTACCCTGTTCCTATGTGTCCTTGGGCAGATGTTTATTGCCAATTTTGTATAAAGGAGACTGTGCTAGGGGGACACTAATGTCATCCAGTATAGCTGTTACAGAAAAGAAAAACTTGAAAATGATTTGGTGTTTTTTCCAAGCAAGTAGGATCTACAGCATTTGCAGTCAAACCCAAGAGATAGTGGGTTTTATTCTGCTGCTGTGAAAAAAGTCACTTAAGAACACTGTTCAAATTACATTCAGTTGGAAAATAAAGAGCAAAGCTTAGTAAGGCTGAACTTTCCAATTTTGAAGGGCTAAACAGGGAAATAGTTATATTTATGTAAATATCTTTAAATAGCCTTGTCTTGCGTTGATTTTATCCTCAAGTTAAGGATAAAAAAAAACCTGAAAAAACAACAGAAATGCTTTAGTCAGATTTTGCAACACAGAAAACAGGCCTAGTTAGTCACACATTTTTATTCAGAGAAACATATTAGCGCTGGTTTTAGTTAGTTTGATATTAATCAAACTGAATTACGGAGATGAAAGATGCATTAAAAATATTTGTTACACTAGTTGTTCACCCATGCAGAGTTTCCGTGGGTTTCAGAGGAAGCTATGGACAAGTAAGGGATGAAATTATTACATTGTTGTTTTAATAGCAGAGATGTTTAATTATTTTCTTACTGAAGCGTAGCTGAATTTTTAATAGAGTACAAAAAAAATTATGAATGCTTTTTGTTTCAATTAGGAGGTATATTAAGGAGTATACTGAAAATAAATTTAAACAAGCATGAGCAGTAGCCAGTTTCTTACTGTAACTAGCTGGATTTTGAGAGGTGTAACCTGAGTCCTGACAGGAATCTCAGCTTATTGGTAATTTGAAACGCTGACATTTCTGTGCTTTTGTGAATAGGAATTTGCATTAGTTATGGCTTTGCTGCTTTTTTTTTTTTGCTTTAGTTTTATGATCTGAATTTATTTTCTTTATTGCAGATATACTCCTGTGGGGCGATCTTTTTTTACAGCATCAGAAGGGTGCTCAAATCCATTGGGTGGTGGCAGAGAAGTTTGGTTTGGCTTCCATCAATCAGTCAGACCTTCATTATGGAAAATGATGTTAAACATTGATGGTAGGTCCTAGAAAAATGTTTCCTTGTTCCTTCATTCTCTTTCAGCGGAAAGGCAAAAAGGCAAAATTTCGTTCCATTTGTTGGATTTCATAAAAATTTCCGCAGTATTGCTGTAACATAACATTGATGTCTTTTGCCTACAGTATCTGCAACTGCATTTTACAAAGCACAGCCAGTTATCGAGTTTGTATGTGAAGTTTTGGACTTCAAAAGTATTGAAGAACAACAAAAACCTCTGACAGATTCCCAAAGGGTAAAGTTTACCAAAGAAATAAAAGGTAATAATTAAATTACATACAACTGCTTTATTCTGTCTGATGATGTGTTTCCACCACACGTTCAAAATATTTTCTATAGCAATTGCCGTACTGGGAGACAGATTGTCACAGTGAACTGTGCATACGTATTTTGAGCAAAACTTAAGAGGCAAGAATCGTTTTATTACTTACATCTATTTCAAGACTTTCAGCAGTCTACTGATCAGTTTTATGTTTCAGTCTACTTACCCTTCTTTCTTACTACATCGGTTAATTGATAAAGTCACTTTGTGGATATAAGCAAAGTTGGGTCAGTTCAGGTAAGTATGTGGCTTCAGCTTCGATGAATCACTAGTATAAATAGTGAAGTGTGCATATCCCTTTCTTTTTCTTTAACCAGCCACATTTAAAGCTCAGGTATGCACATAAGTAAATTATCACATATTCGAGAATCTGTGCTGACAATATATGTGTGTGCATTTTGCCTGTCGCAGATATAGGGTAGTTTAATTAGCTTTGCCTTTAATAAAAGTGCTGTGGTGAAACCATGAAGGTGGTACGTTACTCTGAAGTGATGGGATGAAATAAAACTCTCACTAAAATAAATTACTATCCATCTGCTAGAGAGTTAGTTACTGACTTGTGACTTGTGCAAGCTTCTCCTCTTAAGTGTTTTTGTTCCTCACCACCACCCAGTCACTTGATCAGATGTCATGTCAAAGGTACTGGTGCGCGTTGGCATCTGAGAGCATCTCAGCGCAGAGGTGCTACTGAGATCTTTTCAGCATAGAAAGCAACATCGCTTCTTACGTTGGTCTCCTTAAAAACAGTTTGTCTTCCCAAATGAATATTGGTTTGTTGTATTTGGGAGTTATATTTACTGCAGTGCTTTACTCCTCTTAAACTACCCCCGTCTCTAGACTAAATATGAGTTAACAGT
>Ga0065711_1038415_pt1 | contig 18788 bp, 7 predicted proteins | sample Hoacrofraction12_FD_59098 | JGI IMG/M metagenome (GOLD analysis project Ga0065711, IMG submission 59098) | Hoatzin crop microbial communities from Cojedes, Venezuela - Epithelial fraction 12 v2 (version 2) | ecosystem: Host-associated > Birds > Digestive system > Esophagus > Crop | place... | reverse complement strand
CCCCCCCCAGCCTCTGCAGCCCCCCCAGTGCCGGGCTCCGAGGTCCCAGCGCGGCCCGGGGTCCTCACTCCGCAGACGGAATCAGTTTGTGTCAAGCAATTCACCCAGCACATCCACTCACGCAGCCAGCGGGAGGTTTGCTTTCTGCCCTCCTCGGTCACCCCCCCCACCTCCCCCATTTTGGCACGGAGCTTTCCGGCAAATCCAGAGAAAGCCGCTCTGGGAGGAGCTCCCCGCAGCAGACGGCCATTTAAACTCTTTTCTGCCTTAAAACTAAAAAGCAAATGCAACGGTCAGGCTGGGGCAGGGTGCGAAGACCTCCGGGAATGCCTTTAAACGCCCAGTTCAGACGGCGATCGAACAGCCCTTTTGTCAAAGGCAATTAGATCCGAGAGGTGTTAAACGTCTGCACCGAGGACTTCGTGGATTTGACTTGCAGGCAAAGGTGGTTGTCATCCGATCCTTGTCACCTTAGGTAGGTGACACTGAATTCCAGCAGGTCCCCCCTGCGCAGCTCCGGACAGTCTCCTCGGCAGCCGGGGAGGTGGCAGGTCCCACCCCGCCGCTCCCCCGAGGATGCCGAGCTGCAAAGCCAACCTCGAGCTGCTCCTTGGGGAAGAAACCTGCCCTCACCCAGCGCTCTGACACCTTGCGGAGAAATTCCAGGTCTGGGTAACGCAGAAATGTTAACATACTTATAGGTGTAAAACAGTTCACAGTTTTTCTTACTACCAACAACGGTTTCAAACCGTTATAATGATTTAACTACAGCAATACAAAGCCAAGAACAACATTGTATTCACTCAGCCCAGTTAAAAATCAAAACCAGCAAAAGCAGGTATCAATAAGCCAGATCTTGCAAAGTGATGCTTCAATTTCTTGTCTTTCCCTTTTTATTCTATCTGTATGTATGAATTTTTACAACCTTCATTCGACCGAGCAGCTTTCCTGCGCAGAGAGCACGGACTCTGATTCACCTTATCAGGCTGCAAGATTTTGCCCCTCTCAGTTAATTAAGTCCAAATAACAGAGAGACCATAAAATCTCTCAAGTGATAATTACCTGTTATTCTTCTCCCGTGAAATGCCTCAGGTTCATCCCACTATTTATTAGCGCTGCTGTACACTTTCTGATGAGCTTGCTTCCAAGTGCCTTAACCCGTATAACTCACCGGACAGCCTTCGGATTTTCAGATAATTGTCAAAGTCTGCTATCCTCATTGTAAAAAGGAGGCAGTTCCCTGAGACACTTAACTCCTTCAGTGGAGACCACTGTAAGTAACAGAGAATTAAAACAAAGGGGGATCAGGTGGGAGGAAAACAGAAGCATCTGGAGGAAATTTCTGCACCACTGGCCAGGCGTTTATGCTCCTAACAGCTATTTAACCCACCCATACATGTTTCTTCATTTGTCCAGACATTTGCCTTAACCACAGGGCATAATCACCACAGATCTGAACCTCCACTTTGCAATAGAACAGGGCTTAAAAAAAAAAAAAAAGCACACATATTTAATGAAAAATGGCAAGTAGGTGCTGCTTAGAGCTCTCTCTATATATCCATGCTTTACCTGTATGCAGTCAAGTCAAGGATATTTTTCCTGGTGCAACAGTAAGCTCCAGACTTAGCCTAGCCCAACTCACTGAACTCAACACTTCTCCCTATTCAGGTAAGAATGTACCAGTCCTTACGTTGCAAACACGATAAAAATACACCTTTTTGAACTTGTGGTGCTCAAAACTGGATTAAAGGCAGTAGTTTCTTTTAAGTGTACAAATACATAATCAGCAGGCTTTAGGACAGGGAGCAGACAAATAAGCCTCCTTAAATCCCTGCCAGCTCTGTGCAGGAAGAGCTGCAGAACCAACAGATAAAAGAGGGCTTTACAGCACAATCCAGCTGCTTCTGGATGTCACCAAGCAGGTTGCTTTATCTCAGCCTTGGTACAACACTAAGCTGGGTGATGGACAGTGGCTGTGGAAACCACGGGACAGAGAGGCTGGAGCAGAAGCGGATTCTGGCTGGGAGCAGAGCGTGGCAGCAGCCCCAATACCAGATACAGCAGGGCAGGGAGACAGGGACAAGGAACTGCACATGGAGGGACATGGAACCCCAGCACCTTCACAGGGGAGGCCCACCTGCAGAAAGGTGCCTAAACCACTTGCAAGGGGGTTTTGCTTGGCAAGTGGGGAAGTTCTGGAGCACACAGACTCATTATTCAGCCGCAAAGCATCAACTCAGCTAAATTTCAATATAAATAAAGATTAACGCTATAAACAAAATTGTCTGAAAAGAGTAATTTTCCAGACCGTGCTATCTTGGTCACTTGTTACCATGTGAACAAACCACACTAAGGTTTGAACTCCTGATCAAAATTTGGAATAAAAATACCACAAATATCACAAAATGAGAGGAACTTGATGTCCTACGGCAGATGCCCTGGAGGGAGACTGTGAGCATCACACAGAAAATACACCAGATCCTCGCAGATAACCAGTCCACTTTAACACCTCTCACTCACTGCCTTATTCACTTTTGACTGTTGAGTTAAAACCAGTAAGAATGAAAAATCGTGGCATGCACCTCTGTGAGGCTATGGGAGCTTTTCCAGGAGTCAGTAAACTTGAGTAAAAAAAATATATATAATAAACATACTTATGTAACTACTTCAGTATTTCACAAAGCAAATCATGATAGTAACTTGGATTTCTGAATGGAAAAAAAAACAACCAAACAAAAAGAAAGTCTTAAACTTTTCCTATAGTATCTCATAGGAATTTTTTTGTTTGTTTAAACCAGAGTGGTCTGCATTCATTTTTTTTTCCAGCTTCACTGTGAAAGGGGAAATTCCCTGATATATAGTGAACGGAGTATGGTGATTATCATACAGAGATAATAAAATCGTGATTCCTCTGTCAGCATGAAAAAAATCCCACACTTCATCTTGCAGCGTGCCAGCTGAAGTAACCCATCCGTTCAGGGTTGATAAATCAAGCCAGTGTTGGGATGTAAGTCTAAGTCAGCGAGTGGTTTGTAGGACATTCATAGGAGCAGTGAACTTTTGAGGTCACAGGCTAAATCTAACTTTCTTTTGGCTGAAGAATAAATGCTAGGAGCAAATTTTCAGCCTCAGCTTCTCTTACATTTGGAGGACATTACTAATGACTCCCTTTCCTGAACTGAACTGGTCCCAGTGTACTTGGAACAGCTCTGTGGGAATATAGTGGCGGATGTGCTTCACCTAACCACATCCTTTTTGGCAGGCTCCCAGTTTCAGTCCAGACAGCGTCCCTGTTCTGGGGTCTAAGCCTTGGGTATGAGAGAGTTGGGTATGCCAACACTGTGGCAGCTGGGAACTACCCCGTGGTTGAGGAACAGAAGATAGGGATATATTAGAATGCTACTTTTCAGCTCCATTACACCGTCAGATGGCTCAAAGAGGCTGGCATCACAGCAGAGAATCTGGCTTACAGCTTGTACACATGTGGATGTTACTGAAACGCTTCTCAGCTGTTAGTCAAAGCTACACAATCCCATAATGTCTTCACTTCACTAAGCGCAGACCTAAGCTCTATAACCCCACAGTGCTTTTTCTGGTCATGCTGAACTAGACTTAAATGGTAGCACACTTTCAACTTTTCATGCTGAAGAGAGAACTCCAACAGTACTTGCAATAACAAATTACATTACAAGTACTACTTACTCCCCAAGACAATCTGTGCATTCCTTTTAGGGTACTGGATTTAAAACAAAGACATTGAATTGCTTAAGAACAGTTAGAAAAAGCAAGTAAGCTTCTACCAATTTACATATTGAAATCAGGTTTAAGCATTCCCTTGAACATAAATCTCCAAGTACTTAGGATGACACTGCTCTCCTAAGGCACGAGATTTATTGTTTAAATGACCGCTTTGTTAATTCCTATGGTTCACCTTCTGAAATTCTTGGGAGCTTCAATACTGAGCTCCAAATATACTTAAGGACTCGGACATAGCAAAAATTCAAGGTGATCCACCAGCTAAAGGTGATGGAAAACTGAAGTCAGACTTCAGTGTCAAGATCATTTTCTTATTGAGCTTCCCAGCTCACTCCTGCATTTGTCAGTGAGACAGTAAGAGGTGTGAGAAAAGATCACCAGAGGCACTTCAACAGCCCCTCCTGAGTACCTTTTTCATTTAATCTTTCTTTACACTTTCCTAATAAAGTCACATTTATCTAGAATACACAGAGGATGCTTTCTCATCACATTGCAAAGGACTTAACAAAATATAGCCAAACACCATCATTCCTCTTCTGCAGCTAAAGAAGCAGACGAAGAGGCCCAGTACAGACAGGCAGTGGATGAAACTGGAGAAGGAAGGAACCCACCAAGGGTGATGAAAGACTGGAGCTTAGCTCTGCCACCAGCCTCCCAGGTGACCTCAGGCACACTGCGTCAACTGAGAGTTTGAATGAACGTGGGCAGTAACCGCCATTCACTCTCCTCCTGTTCAGCAATACAGCCTGCTGAGATCAGGTCTGACTCCAAGGACTTCAACCAGCTTCATAACCCCCTTGTGCGACTTCTCAGTAGAGAGGCCAATAGTCTGGGATAAAGGCTTTTGTGTAAGTAACTTTTAAAAGTATTAGCCATCTTAAGTTTAGGCAACCGCATGAGTATGAAGTAGTGTTATGCCGGCAGCCAGGACGAGGTTTCATAGGTCTAAGGAATTAAACCCTCCCCACTCCTCCTTTCTGTCAAGCCCTACCTGAAAGAAAAATTAGTACAAGAACCTGTCTATGAATCAGTCCTTATTACATATTGTCCTTGTGTCTATAAATATAGCACTGCAATATAACTATGTCTTGAAGCCATGGTGCAATGGTTGACCCATACTATGCTTTCCAAATTGCATGACACTGCTAGAAAACCTTCCTAAAACCTTAGCGTTTTTAGCACATGGGCATTTCACTTCCAATTAATTTATTTCTTGTCCTTTGCAGAGAATATCGGCTGACATGGCTTTATTGGCATTGTCCCTCCACTGTAGCATCCCACACCGACACCAGCGACTAACACTGTGTCCAAAAATAGCTGGACTTTGTTAGGAAGCAATCTGAATCAGCAGAATCAGATTCCTTAGAGTTGCAGAAAAAAATCTAGTATTCCAGCAGCCAATTCTGTATGGATCCTGAGATCAAGTAATGAATCATTTTCAGTGCAAAGCACAAGACAAAAAGAACCTCAGCTTTGTCTAAGGTAACCGTTACCCAACTTTACCCGTACTTACAGTTACAAAGAAGTCAGCAATATTCTACAACTGAAACACAGAATCCATCCTGGATCTGAAGCAATCCAACAGTAGTTTCAAAATCATACTTGGTGGAGAGGCACAAGGGACTAGAAATGAAGGGAGAAATTGTGATGTTGGAAATCAGGTGTTAACAGTCAAAAAATAAAGTTTGACATCTGCTCGTGGTCTTTGTCAAGTTAGGCAAGTGGCATTAACGCAAGAGGAATGGATTCAAGAGAGTAAAACTTAGCACTGCAGAAGTCAGCGCCTCCATACACTGGGGTCTCAGATCTTCATCTGTCTGAAACTCTAAGTTCAGTCCTAGACAGAAAGGATCTAGAGAGATCCTAATGAGAAGCCTACTTCCATCAGCTTTGGCAAAACAACTTTATTGTGCTTTTTTTCAATTTTTATTCTTGTTTTCCTCTTCACCTGGCATTTTGCAAGTAGAGTTCCATTCACCATCACAAGAACTGGTGTCATTCACTCAATCATTTGTTCAGTGTCTGAACAGCAGCTTAGCCCACTGGAGATACAGACTGAATTCTTATCCTCCCCTCATGCATCTTTTTTCCCCTCCCTGCGTATTTTGCAGCCCTTTTCTGAAATGCCTTGCCTACCAGCTCAAGTTTGGCTGGTGGACCTTTCCCATGTACTTCTGACCAGAAAGGCAGCTGCAGGGGCTCTATCTCAGATGCCTCCTACTTTCTGTGTCACCACGGCTGGGATGGTGTACCGGGCCTCTCTCCACCAGTGCTAAGATTGAAAACATGAATCAGCACAAGACAGAGAAGCAGCCCTGTCAATCTTCGCTTTCTTTTTTTTCCTCCCTTGTGGTTGTTTTTGCCTTGTTGTGTGATTCTTCAAGTTGTTGTTCTGAGGCTGGGTTGTTGTTTTTTGTTTTTTTTAACTCCAATCTCTCACTTGTTTTCACTGCTTTTCCCCAAAAGAAAGGGCTTACTGTTTTTAAAACCTTGTGAACACCTAATAGAGAATTCTATTTTAGTTTTTCCATTTGTTTTCTTAATGTAGCTTTAATCAAAGATTAAAAAAACTTTTCAGTTAATCCTGTAACAACCTTTACTTTCAAAACGTCAGACATGCCTAGCTATTTGATGTTGTGCAGTAAGACATCCATGCTAACCTCTTTCCTTCTCTGAATTCATTATGTGAGCATAATACGGTCGCATTTTCAAGGAAAGATCTCTTCTGAGATGAAAAGTCAGTGCTCAGCATCTCTTGCAAACGTGTTTGGGCTCAGGCATTCCCAGCTGTCTACTCCTCCCTTCCTCAAGAAACACATCAGCAATGGGGCAATCTCTGATGGCTCTGACACATTGCCCTGCCACTGTTCACACGACTCCCCTTTAATAAAGGTGACCAACTGATACCACAAGAGACATCTGTGCAAAAACAAGATCCACATAAAAAGCAAGATTTCTCCACCCAGAACACCCCAAAAGACAGGCCCTCAAAGCCACTCAGGGATTAATTCTCTGCCATTTATCTGATGCATGCACTTGATTTTCTAACCTTTTTGTCTTGCTGTTAGGGGGAGAAATCTAAGATGTCTTTTGGAGGCCTTTTTATAGTTTTAGCCCTCAACTGGTAAAGTTTGTCTGCCTGGAGCTCAGGAAGGTCCAGCCTCACCCAGGCCACGTACCACCAGCTTTTACATGCCTGCTTCTTGATGGCTAGCTTCAGAATTACCCCTCTTCTCAACAGGTAGCGATTTTTCACGAAATACTACGTTACAACAGCCAAGAGCAGCAGCTGAGAATGGAAAACCATGACCTATTAAGCAGGCCATTTTCTTGACCAACTTAAGAGCAGACTTCAGCAAACCTCACACAATACCTCTTGACTGTGCCCCTACCAGCCACCCCGTAGTGCAGCCCAAGCTGGAAAAGCAGCCACGCCACGGGAATGCTGCAAAATCCAACATGGAAAAGAGAAAAGCCTTAACAAAACCAGCACACATGCTGCACAAGAACAGATCAATAAACAGACCAGACCCTTAAGGCTGTGGAAACCAGGCATGGAAATGCCCACAGTGCAGATTTCACAGCCCCTAGACATGAGCAGCCCCTTCCCATTGCAGGTATGGAAGGCAAATTGTTCCTTTCCTCTTCAGAGGAGGTTTGTGGGGTTTTTTTCAAGTCATATTTAAAGTTTCATCTCCCTTACTCTTCCCTACCTTGAGATACACAGCCTCAGTCTATTCATTGCTTCCCTAGCAGTCAGCTAGGTCTCTGTTCACTTCTGTTTATCCATACTCATTGCAATGGCTCCATCTCTTCCTGAAATATCACATCCCAAAACACATATATATCTCCAGCTACAAGCATAAAATTACATACAATTTCTAAAGCATTTAAAGATTTACAAATGTGGTAGAATTTAAACAGTGCCCAGTGGTTTTCAGCTAAGTTAGATGCCTATCTTCCTTAGAAATTTTAAAAATCCACCTTGCTTCAAAACAAAGCTTCACCATGAAACTATTTAAATATCATATAAACAAGCTCCTCCTCTAATTCAATTCTTTTAGATACTTGACTTTTTAAAATGTATGTAATAATGCATGAGTCAGAAAAATAAGGTGTATATATTCAGTTTGAATTTTGCAGATTTATAAGCAAATCGGTTACTGGGTTTTGGGCAACTGTATCCACATGCATTGCAGCTACCAGTTGATGTGTTATTTAAACATTCTAAAATACAACTCAAATCACACACGTTTGAGGCATAATTCTCATATTTTATCGATATGGATGCCCTTGTTATTTCACTCTTCATTTTACTACAGTTACATCTTAGGAGGTTTATTTTTTCTATGAGATTTTATTCCAAAAGTAGAAGAATCTTGCTTGGTGCCACATGTGTGATGGGCACCATTGACTTGGTGTGCAATATGGTGATTTATTTCATCTTTCACGTACCTCTGCATATCTGTTTTCCACTTCAGATGCTATAAAAGCAAAAGAATCATATTACTTGTGAAAGAATCATAAATATTCATACGCAGAAATTTTTATACATAATACTTTTTAAAGTAATTTTGATATTTCAATCCAAATTTCCCATTATTTTTATGGGAGATACTCCTAATATTTGAATAGATGTCTCAACTAAAAAGCGTAATATAATATGCTTTTGTTCCATGACAAGATATGATGAAGGGGTTACAATTACTTGAGCCCCACTTGTATAGTTTCTAAGGAAACAAGATATCACATCAAATTCTGCTTTGTCAGAGACTGCATATTAAGGACTTTGCTGAAAAGTAGCATCTAAGCAACTCCAAGTATCCTTACTACAGAACTGTAGTTTTTGGATTACGGGCTTCAAGTGTAGTGGGTCACCAAGTAACACTACGAAGCATTCTCCCCCCTCTTTTGTTTTTTGCTTAAAGTGATTTGCTCTGCTGCTTTGAAACTAACCCCTCAGTTCAAGTCAATTAAAAAAAATCAGGGGAAACCTATAATTCGCATACCTGCAGAATGAAAATAATGTCTCCTTTACAAGCACATCCCGCCCTAGTTGTAGTTGGGTAAGCGGATAGAAAAGACACCTTTAGTAAGATGACATGCTTCAAAAAGACTTTTTGACAGTGGAAATATTTGCTTTTCAGTTCTGCCACCTCACCGTGGGTGTGGGATGTGGCCAGGTGAGGAGATGAGGAGGGCTGGCTCACTCACACTGTCACTATTCCCCCGGTCCCCAATGAGGAAATGGTCATGGGACATTCAAACCACGGTCTTGCCAGGGTATGGTGAGCTATACGGTCAAACACCCGAGACAGTTTATGTCTGCCCAGATGTATGCAATATATCCACCTGGACAAACCAATTACTTCAGTGTCAGTGTTCTCACCTATGTCAGAGGAAATTTTTCAGAACAGTAGTCCTTACTTCATACGAATTGTTACAAAACCGGCACCACAGAGACATCTTTGATCTAGAGGATGGCTCCTCTCTCTACCCAATTTGCTCGTCTTTGAGCAACACATCATTACTCAACTTTGAGCAATAACATTTAGACAGACAAATGGAATTGATTTCAGTTCTGGAGACTTTAACCTGGAGGATTTCACAGAAGTTGGCCAGACGTTCCTTTCTCCAACTTCCTGCTGGGATTGACAATTATTAGTGGCTTCACTTTGGACATAAAGAATCCAAGTCTGCTTGGTCTGTGCCACTCAGAGAGGCAAATTCCAGGTATCACACAGCCCTGATCCTGAGGAGCATACAAACACACACCTCAATACAATTTCGACCAAGGCAAATAAGATTTGGGAGCATGTGTCAGACACAGGGGAAAAAAAACCCAAATCAAACCAAAACCAGACCGGGATGAATGTACAGTCCAAGGAGAAGCAGGAACGGGTCTACAAAACAGAACTGTTTCTTCTGCAGAGATGATCTGGAAGCTACCAGCAGCTCATGATATCAGCTAATGAAGTCAGCAGTGTTCAAACAGGGCTGACCCAGGATGTCTTAATTTGTTTTTTTTCAGCCTACCAAGATCATCAAGAACTGCTGCAAAACTCCAGGTTTAGTTACAACAGGCAAGAGGACCTGCCATAGGGCTTTCCCTTGGACAGTCCCAGGCAAGAGAAAGAGGGATATGTGCACGCTTAGTATTTGCTTTTGGTGTGATTACCACTGAACATAACAAACCTAGAAAGCTTTTATGTGGAGCCAGAGTACTGTTAACACCTATGGCAAGTTTTTATATCCCTCTCAAATCCCACACAATCAGAGGGAAGCAAGCTAGTGCAAACCGCTGTCCAGAACATGTACTGCCAAAAGATTAAGTGTCATCTGCATGATCTACAGCTGGCCTTTCACCAGATCCACACATAACCCCCTGGAAAAATCCTCCAGGTGATAGCTCATACTCTCCCTTCTGTTTCCATGCTCCTGAGCATGAAAAATAGCTGCACAGTGCAAGTTACAGCAGGCTGGCAGGGAGTGAAGAGTAAAAAGAAATAAAACTTGCAGAAGCTTTGGTGAAGTACAGGAAAACATAATAGGATCTGGTGATGTTTTCTTAAATCACATGGAGATCTAAGTTGAGATAATTACTATATGAAGTTCCAGGTAGGCATCTTATTGCCTTTTATTAACTTTCCCGTTCACCCAAATTCTGGTTACCAGCTAGGCTTATGCAACCCTTAATCCATCTTTAGTTCTAGAGAAAAGATAAATTACTCTTGCCTAACTCCATCTAAGATTTTACTCTTTATGGAAGGCAGGGAAGAGCAGGTAGAGGTGAGGCTCTGGAAAGAGACTGTATATTTAAAATATTTTATGCAAAAAAGCACTTGATAGATCTACCTAGTCCCCCACCCTCTCTGGTTCTCCACACCACCACCTTTTCAGACAGACTAGTGAAGTATTGCTTAATGCACAGCAAATGTCAAACAAGCAAATGAAACTGTTTGACTCTGGACTGCTTCCCCTCCTGCCCCCAAAAATGAAAGCTGTGCGTTACAAATAGACTGAATGCAGATGGGGAAAGTGATTTGGAAATACATTATTTGTCCTCTTCCAAAGGATCAGTACACTTCAATGTTTTAAAAATATGGCTGGCAACAACAGGATTTGCTGAAAAACAGATTGACTAGCATGACCTACTGAATGCAAGACTTACAGTACTGGTAATATATTAGTTGGGCATCTTGACTAACGGGGATGGCTTCCATTTTGCTCGCAGTGCTATAACAAGGTGTACAAACACATGAAGTTATTGAAACCATTCAAGCATAGAGTGGTCCCAGAGAAGCAATGGCAGAACTCAGGAAAAACCACCATGTTCTGGCAGGCACATGAAAGAGTAGTATTTTACCAAAACCCCATTAGGCTTCCCTATAAGTTTGCTGAATGCCTTTTCCCAGCTCTGCAGACTATCAAGACAATTTCTTGCCAGGAATAAATCCACGTGCACAGAGAAACGGTGAGACTGTTCTAACAGCTCAGCCGTTGCTTGCTTATTCCACTGAGTGAAGCCAGGCTTTCAGACGGCAACTACAAAAAGCAGACTCCAAGCTGATCTCACAGTGTTGATTTTGCCAAGGTTTTCCCGTTGACAGCTTTCTTACCCACTTCTTTCAATAATATCTCAATTACCTCAAAAGTAATTAACTGTCATATGGATGACTAAGTCAAGCATGAAACATCTGATTCAGACACACAGTTGCGTGTGAAAAACATAAAATTCCATTAAGGGATGGGCTGAACCACAACCCTAACTCTATGATATATTCCTTAGCAGGATGTTACATCTGGGTTTTAACTTAGGAGTTAACCAAAATAATGGATTAAATGCAATCTGAAAGCTACAAAAAAGAGAGACCTCACTGCTGCCCTTACAGCACATCATCTGCCTGTGGTGTTTTTTTTTTTTACTGTAGGAAGGTGAGACAAAGCATGACACCTTTTGAATATTAAAACATAGATCAAGTTATGATGAAGAAATAGTACTCAGGAAGTCTGTTTTAGAGAAAACAATCTTAAATTATCTTTCACTTAAGACACTACAAAGGGGCCTTCACTTAGGCTTTTCATAAAGGTTAACTCCTGTAAAGAAATACATCTTAGTTTCAGCAGAGCAATAAAAAAAGAAAAATAAAATCATGAGGCACTTCAGAAAATTTTGATCACAGTTGAATGGTTTGATAGTTAAAGAGGAGTTTGCCATTTTTCCCTTAACATCCTGTATTTCTGATAGCATTAACCTTCCTTGGCATGTGCAGATTTCTACGAAACCATTCTCCTTCCACTTTGCTCACATGGCAGCATGTTCCTTGGTGCTCTTTGCTGTTGTTTGCAAGAGATGTTCGTTCGTTCTAGGTGACAAGTAAAGAAGATTGGGGCCACCCATCTCCAGCTAGGTTGCACAGTCCAGGGTCATTGTCACCTGGTACCCTAAAGGTGGTCAAAATTACATGCAAACTAATTGCAAGAGCACTATGCCTACCTCTAGTGACACTACATAATATCTGTAATTCTCTAAGCTAAATCTGTTTTGGTGTCCATGTAGATATAACAGCTGTGAATGCTCTAACCTCAAAACGCTTCCATAATTAACATCAAGGCACACATCAACACGAGGCAAGAGATTCGAGTTTCCTACTGCTTTATCTTCTCCATGTAAGACTTTGTATTAATTCACAAGCAAGCAGCACAGCACAGCTGTAGCTTCTCAGTTGCAGAGAAGTCCTCCTCCTCACATCCAATTTTCCAGCTGAGTAGACTTTGCTTCATGAATGTCCAGTGTTGTGACAGAAGTCAATATTATTAAGAAATTCCCTCTCTTCAGTGCTCTTCTCTTTACATAACCCATCAGAAGGTTTAATCAAAGTTCAATTCTACTTACTGAGTCCTACTTGTATTTCAGGCTTAATTACCTAAACCATCGTTACCCAAAGTGGATCGACACTCCTTCAAGGGAGCTCTTTGTAGTACGTGCCACCCGGGACCTGTAGTTCTCCGGTGTGTCTCCCATCAGCTCCCCTTTCTCTCCTGCCTCCCTTGAGCTCCTTCTTTCATCGAGACAGACTGCAGTGCTTAGGAAAATATAAGACAGTAAAAGTGGGTAATTCTTAGCAAGATTGACTTTTTAATGAAAACTATTGTAAACAGTGGTACTGGAGAGTGACGATACTAAAGAGCTAAGCAAACGTGTATTAATCTGTTTGGATAGTACTGGATGAACTGAGCTGATTTTACAGATCTTTGTTTTTTTTCAATATCTAGGTCATTAAATATATACTGTGAATATCACCTGCTAAAGTGGAAAAAAATTTAAGCCAGGTGTGGTGATGCCATGAGGAGCATACATAGCACAGATTACATTCTGGTAACATGGCATTATGTCCATGAGACGGGTTTTCACCAGTGGAAATTTCCCAAATATGGATACCTTCTAAGCATTTGAATCACCCACACCCTTGCTACTCACTGCACGTCACTATTGTGTATAGACGTGATCTCTCCCAATTAACGCAAGTCACTCTGGAAAAATCTATCCCTTATTGTGTATGGACCATAACACGCCTTGAGATGCTAGAGTGGTAAGAAAAAACACATGAGAAAATGTGCAGCCCCAGCTTCACCTGGCTTCCCTTGGAAGAAGGAAAAAAAAACAATTTAAAAAGCCTCTCAATCACCCTGTAAAGCAGGATTATTTTAGCATCTGCCAATTGAATCCAAGGAGAATAATTTTATTTGGGTTGTAGTTCTCACTTGTAAAAGGCTAACTTCAGTTAGTTTGTTTTCCATGGGACATATTTGCTCCCACTCTGTTTCCACTGATGTTTTGAGTAGTACCCAAGTGGAAAATCGAATTAACATGTTGAGTAAGCTTTATTCCTCTTTAATTTGTTGTTGTTGTCATCAAGAGTCTTATTTTACTTTGGCTAATTGTTACAGACCAGCAATAGAAACCTTATAAATTTGTAAGTTGATTGTTTCATGATACAGTTTTTCCATGGGGCGAGTCTTTTTCATTTGTCATGGAGGAGTCCAGAGAGGGCTGGAACCTAGAGGCATTAGGAAGTCAAAGAAACTAACACTCATTGCCATTCAGAAAGGGATACAAATGAAGTTGATTTCTGTTTTGATCTATGAGAATCAGCAAAGTAGATAAAAATTCAGAACCAGCTGGTAGACATCAGGGAGCAGACTGTTGCTTACTGATTCATGTACTGAGAAAGCACAAGCTTTTGAAATATTCCTTTAACAAAACTTAATTTCTACGTGCACAGAACCTCACTAGCAGTAAGGTTTCTCCTGGCCCTTTCTGTCTTTGCCACTCAACATTACCAATAAAAATACTGCTTTTTAACTGTGAAGTTAATTACCTACCTATGAATTTTATACAAGGTCAAATAACATATCAAAAAAATATATTTAAACTCTTTTAATGAACCTGGAAAACTGAACCATCTTCAGGTTCCAGTCCAACTACATAAATGTAAATCTGACTGTTTTCTAAACATATTTAATGTCATAAGCCCTTCTGTGAATTTCTCGGCAGTGGTCGTAACATTAAATGCTAGCTCTCCTGTATGTTTTCCCTTGCCTTCTCATGTAATACAATATTTGCCTTTTAACTGGATGTCACTCTTTTACCACCATTACCACCTCCCAAAGCCTCTATAAACAGAAGAGCATAAAATCTCTTTGGTATTTCTTTCAAAGTCTGCGTATTAAGAGATATGCCCAGGAGATAATTTTATTTTTGGTTGCCTTTGGAAATAATTAAATGTCATTGTTATGCAATGTTGTAAAAGCAGTAGCAAATTGTACCCCCAAATCTGGTTTCTAAAAATAAAATCATCACTTTAGTCTTCAGACAAGCCTTTAGTTTCAACACTTGATCTTCCAGCTCCCCTTCCAGTAAGGGTGTGGGCTCTTCCTGCTTCTTCCAGCACGTCAGCCACAGCTAGGCTGCGACATCCTACTAACCTTGGCAGACATACACTTCTGCAATATTTTCTTCCAATAATTTAAACCAGGGACAGAAAATGTTTAGAATAATTACTCCAGGGAACTTCAGGCACCATTAAACAGATAGCAGAGAAACATCCTTGAAAGAAAAAAACCTCTTAAATGCTTACTAGCTGCCTACCTTTTTCAGTTAGCAGTGACACCTCCCAAACCAGCTCTCTGAATCCTCTGTAGAGCTTTATCTCTTTGAAGCTGAGGCTTTGCTTTTATCTGGATCACGGAAGCTGGATCTATCTCATTACAGCACACCCCATAGGGCAGAATTTAGCTGGTCGTACTAAGGTGCACACAGAAAAATCCTATTAGAGACCCCAGCATGATGCACGCTGAAGAGCCATTCAGTAATGACGGACCAGGGGCTTCCAAGTTTGTCTGTCTTGCTTAGCTGCTCTCTGATGGGCAGAGCCAGGAAGGCAGCTTTATTGCTTCGCTAGCTCAACATTTAGAAGCACTGCAGAAAACAAGGAAAATTAAATAAGCAACAGATCATAAAAAGGAGAAACCCCCTGTAGCTTAGCATCTAAATAAGAAGTGGAGCTGTCAGTATCCACGCTCTTTTCAGGTGGGGTCATTTATCTTCAAGTACGCAGACTTTGGGCATACATTTGCAAGCAGGAGAAGGTAGGCCAACCTTCAGTTTTATCTGAACATTAAAAGAACTTCTATGCATCACTAGCCAATCTTAACACCTCTGACCTTGGGCTAAGTACAACGTAAATTACTTAAGAATGAATAAGGATTGATAATTGATAGCTGAGAATATTCCTTGTGAAAAAGGTTAACTATTGGATGAAACATTAAAAACTTCTGTACTTTCAACAGTCTTCAGGAACTCCTGGATTTCATTATTAAGCATGACAAAAACATACCTTCCCAATCAAACAACAAAATCATTTTTAGCCAAACCAGCATTTTTTCTAAATGATTTCCCATTGAATAGAGTAAGTGTAGAAGTAATTATGGGTTATTAAAGATAATTTGATAGGACAACCATAGCAATTAATCTACAAGTGTATTTTTATAGAAAAAAATGTACTTTCACTACAAAACATTCAGTGAATACAATATGCATTTCTAAACGTTATCATTAGTATATGGTATTTCAGAAATGCATTGTGCAAACTGGAAATTTTCAGTATGCCTCTAGTCTGGGTGCGTGTATGAGCAGATACGGGTGCGTATATGAGTATAAATGCTGGAGACATACACGTCTACACACTTCCGTGACACTGCTAACATCTACCATGTGGGTTCCTTGGTTTTGCAAGTGATAACTCTTTCCCATTAAACATAGTTGTCACCTACAGTTTGGGGCAGGCAAACATTTTTCCTTTTAGAAAACAGACATGCGATCACCACCAAGTATTTGTTTGCCTTTTACTGTGGGCAAGTTTCACAAAAAAGCATTTATAAAGTGAATTAAGGGTCCTAAATATTGCTGATGCCAAAGAAAAAGCTTTCTTCTTTATGCATGTGAAATTACACTGCACATACCTTAAGCAAGGTATCATAGTCTCATTTCGTATTATTTCATGCATCTGATCATTGACCTGAAACTACTTTTTTTTTGTCCTCCTAGGTGTGCATCATAGACCAAATCAGATTTTTTTAGCGTGCTTTAGCAGTTGTCCATCAGCAACAAGAACCAATTCATACATTTTAAGGTCCGTAACAACTCTTTGTCTGTACCTGTCTTACTACGCCTGCATCCTGCTTCTGCCGTGCCTGCGCACCACGCGTGCTCTGGGCAGTGCTGACTGCTGAAGTGAAGCTCACGCTCGCACACCCTTCGTTGCATCTCTCCAGAATAAGCTACACATGCAACAGTTCAAATTAAAGAAGGAGCAGGGAGAAGAGGCACAGTCTGGGACTGGGGACAGACTTGAGTGAGAGTCTGCAGACAACAGGGAGCTCCGGTCATCGGCAATAAGGGAGGGCTGTCAGGGCACGACAGAAGTGGCTCCAACAAAACAAAAAACAGCAAAAATCCACAACAGGAGAAAGCCCAAAGGCCACGGACAGGAGAGACAGGCTCTGCCATGGAGCCAACAGCAAACAGCGCTGCGCATCGTGTCAGACAAGGAAGCCAAGGGGAAGACTGAGGGGTGCAAACAGGCCAGCAGCCAACTGCCCGCGGGGTTTGCCGTCTGCGTTAAAACTGCATCTGCACACCTCAGCAGGCGGGAAGGAGAGGGAAGAGACAGGAGGAAGCACATCTCAAAGACAGGCAGGAAAACATATGCAAGATTTGAATTTCAAAGCTAGTGAGATCTAACCCAATGGATATATCCATTTGCTATTTCTTAGGGGAAAACAAACAAACAAAAATTTTGCCATGTAAAGAGCTGCTACTGAGAAGATAAATACTGCGAGGCAGACCAACTCCATTTATATCAGCTGGCCTAACAGACAAGTACTGTCACACATTAAGCGAAATTCAGGCTTTCTACAATTTGCTTTTTTCTTTCTTCTCCAAATACAGGAGCACACACTAAAGTAACAAATCTAGGTCTGAAACTATGACTACCCCAGCTACAAAAAAAAACCCCAAACAAACAAAAAACCAAAAACAAAATCGATACAGGAATGACTGACAAATGGCTGTCTACAACTGGGCTGTATCATCATATCATAAAATGAATTTAAAGAGGATGTGCAGGGCACATACATCCTCTGCAGTACAGAAGTGGGTTAGGGTATTGTAAGGCAAGGACAAAGAGTAGCAGGAGTTGCAGACAGGTTAGCAGGAGGGCTGGAAATGCATGGGATGCCCACACACAGCAGCATGACCAAGCAGCACCTCCAACCAGCACTGACACACAGAGACCACAAACACCCAGCACAGATAGATCCGCGTGATTCTCATCACCCCTCCCTAGGAAGAAAACACCCAAGATAAGGATGATACTGTTCGATTTCCCACAGCAATGAGTTGTAGATATTGCACTGAACAGGTCAGACATCGAGTGTCTGCCCAAGCACTTGATGGCATGACCTGGAACCTGCACGCAGCAGAGATAGCTGGGAGACAAGCTGTTAACGCCACCTGAAGAAACCTTCTTGTGAACTACGCAGAATGCACAAGTTGGCATTTCCAGCCATAGCCACAGTATTATTATTATTTTTTTAAATTCAGTTACAGATTATTTGCAACTGATACTGATGACACCAAACTAGGAGGTGTGGTGGATACACCAGAAGGCTGTGCTGCCATTCAGCGTGACCTGGACAGGCTGGAAAGTTGGGCAGAGAGGAACCTTATGAAGTTCAACAAGGGCAAATGGAGGGTCCTGCACCTGGGGAGGAACAACCCCATGCATCAGTACAGGCTTGGGGCAGACCTGCTGGAGAGCAGCTGTGCGGAGAGGGACCTGGGCGTCCTGGTGGACGACAGGTTAACCATGAGCCAGCATTGTGCCCTGGCTGCCAAGAAGGCCAAAGGGATCCTGGGGTGCATCAAGAAGAGTGTGTCCAGCAGGTCAAGGGAGGTTCTCCTTCCCCTCTACATTGCCCTGGTGAGGCCCCATCTGGAGTACTCTGTCGAGTTCTGGGCTCCCCAGTTCCAGAAAGATGAGGAGCTACTGAAGAGAGTCCAGCGGAGGGCTACAACGATGGTGAAGGGACTGGAGCATCTCTCCTACGAGGAGAGGCTGAGGGAGCTAGGCTTGTTCAGCCTGAAGAAGAGAAGGCTAAGAGGGGACCTAATATATACTTACAAGTATCTGAAGGGTGGGTGGGAGGATGGGGCTAGACTCTTTTCAGTAGTGCCCAGCGACAGGACAAGGGGCAATGGGCACAAACTGAAGCATAGGAAGTTCCATCTGAACATGAGGAAGAACTTCTTCCCTCTGCGGGTGACGGAGCACTGGAACAGGCTGCCCAGGGAGGTTGTGGAGTCTCCTTCTCTGGAGATATTCAAGACCCACCTAGACAAGGTCCTGTGCAGCCTGCTGTAGGTGACCCTGCTTCAGCAGGAGGGTTGGACTAGATGACCCACAGAG
>Ga0065711_1038414_pt1 | contig 18789 bp, 9 predicted proteins | sample Hoacrofraction12_FD_59098 | JGI IMG/M metagenome (GOLD analysis project Ga0065711, IMG submission 59098) | Hoatzin crop microbial communities from Cojedes, Venezuela - Epithelial fraction 12 v2 (version 2) | ecosystem: Host-associated > Birds > Digestive system > Esophagus > Crop | place... | reverse complement strand
GACAGATGGAGCCCAAAGTCATGGATTAAATGAACTCAACGGACACTTTAGAGTGATGATCCATAGACTAAGGGAATGATATCTGGAGACAGGAGAATTGGTGGTGATCAACTGGACAATGGGGGACCTGGGCACGACGTAGATGGTATGGAATAAGAGGTGGATAATTTCCTGGGTTTGGCCAGGACAGAGTTAATTTTCACTGGAATCCAGAAAGGGGCACAGCCGGGTGGGCTGACCCAACCCCAACCTGGCCAAACAGAGCCGGGTATTCCATACCACGTGCCATCATGCTGGGTTCCGGTGGGGGGGGTGGCGCGGCGGGAACTCACTTGCGGCTCGGGAGAGCGCAGCGCCGGTCCTGTCCGGGAGAGTGGGTTTGTTCTGCAGTCTGTTTTGTCATGTTTTCTCCTTATCTGTATTGTTGTTTTTCCTGTTCCCTTTGTTTGCTGTTCTGTTAAACTGCCCTTATCCCGACCCACCAGTTTTCTGCCTGTTTATTTCCATTCTCCTCCGCACTGCAGAGGGGGAGGGGCGGCCGCGTGGCTCTTTTGTTGCCGGCGGCAGCCGAAACCAAAACAGTCATGTATGCTCATTTCTTATATTCGTGTCCAGGTCCATCAGGACAAAGCACAGTCTTGAAACATAAAAAAGTGACTGAAAAAAAAAAAAAGAATGAAGTGGAATTGAGTGGTCATCTGCAGAAAAATATCTGCTGAAATGTCTCATTTTAATCTATAGCCTTAATAGTCTCGTCAACTGTGTCCATTTGTAACAAGACGGATCTCTGTGTCAGAAAAAAAGTTATAGACACACGCAAGATACAGAAGCTTAGATATATAAACCTACATGAATATTTAAAATGCAGTGACTTAATGGAGAGAAAAAAAATCATATTACGTAGTCATTTATATAGTCATCCGTAAGAACTGAGCTGCGCGTGGTATCAGTAACATAAAGCGCTTCATTTACTAAACTGATATTCTTGAAAGCAACCATATATCAGTCAAAACACTTCTATTTCATCCAGTAAAATATACATTATAAATTCTGTCTATTCATTAACTTAAATTCTTGTGTTGTTCAGTAAATCACATTTGAGTATCTAATTTTTTTCACTCAATCCGTGTTCTGTTCAACAAAAATAATGTTAAAAATATATAATACTCACATTAGAAATATAAAAAATCAAGAAAAATGTAATTTCCCAACTCCTTGGAGTGGCAAACAGTCATGTTACGATGAATATGACTGTTTTGCTACATTCAAAAGAGATTATATACTAGTCATACCAGCAAACAAAAAAAAAAGTCCATCTGTCCAATATTTCACTGAGGCAGAGAATGAACTCAGCTATTTTGTTACAATAAGACAAAGATAAATATTGAAAATATATTTTAAATGCATTATAGGAACAAATTTTGTGAGCATGATAAATTCCACACATAGTCACTACTTCAGAAAGAAACTAGGTAAAATGTAGTCCATGCCTGGGAGCACTGAAGCAACAGGGACAGCTGAAGCAGTTTTATGAAGTTTAGAAAATATATCTTTTTCTATCAACTTGAGAATTTTTATTACTTCTTTTTTCTGTCGCCCTAACATAGTTTATGCTAGTACCAGCTGTCAGAGCTTCCAAGAACTTGAAAATGTACCATACAGCATACCTTGAGCTAGATCTTTTTATTAAAGTTTCATTCATAACAAAGGAGAAAAAAGATGCAGAAAGAAAGGGAGATCCATTATTTACCAAACAGTTTATGATACAATTTATGCAATAAAATTCCAAGATGGAAAATAATACGTAATATGGAAATTATATAGGATCTTTAATACAGCTTTCTGCAACAGCTAGCTATTTGGTTTATTTTATTCTACTCAGTTGGAGTAGAATATGTTCCACTAGTAATATAAATAGAAAGCACATACCACAGGAGACTTCAAGGTTTGCTGTAAATTCTAATATGGTTATGTAAACAAACACAATTGTATGCAAACGTGTATTGATACTTTAATGTGAAAATGAAAAAAAACTTACTAACGTGACCAGATTGTTATGTTTGACCTTTCACTTTTCCCTGTTGACAATACTTTCGCTGTTGTTACAGTCATCTATCAACTCAAGACTATAATAACTCCCTATTACTATGTGTTTCAAAATGTGAAGACATCCTCAGGGTTCAAACACCAATTTTTCCCGTATTTCCATTTTCAGTTTAGCCGCGATCATGCTTCTTTATTGGAACAGCAGAAATGATTCTTGGATTTGGTAGAAAGCCTACAGTATAATTTCAGATTTCGATAAACAACAATGTGGAGTGGACTTCCATCTATATCCAAGAAGTTTATGGCAGTTCACTCATAACTTCAGCATCTCTAGATTCAGAATAGTCCCTCATTTATTCCCACAACAGTATATCGCTCTGCTGTTTTTCAAAATTTTTAACTCCCCACATCCTGTTATATCTCAGAATAACCTCTGCCATATTGTTTTATTTGTAATGTCTCATCTTACTATCAATTTATTACCTCTTGTAGCTGGTATGCACTTAGAAAAACAATCACTGGAGGTCAGGTTGTTTGTTATTAGCAAAGGAAATATAATTTCAGCTACTGTAACTATTGCTAATAGCTGGTAACCACTGGCAAACATTGACTTTCCAATGGCAGCAGACATGGTACTTACTCCATGGATAGTGAGCATGAAAAAACATTAGTTCTTGTTCATTGTGGATGCACATAATTAAAAAATGACAGATAATTTATCCCCAAGCCAATATTAATTTCTTCCAGGCAGCTGAAACTGTGATTTCTGAACCAGAAATCCTAGGACTGTTTTTAATATCACACCTAGTTGCCAAATGCTTGGCTATGAATAGAGCATTGATTTTTTCCCAACGGTGAGCTTTAAGGTTTAACAGCAGTACTATATGTGCCATGTCGTGTGGGTCTTTTTGGTTTATTTATGGTGATTTTTGTGCTCAAGGCAAAGAAATATTTATTATGACCCACAAGAGGGCCCTATGGAAACAATCAAGGAAGGCTTTTTAATGAGTTCTGAACACAACTTTAATTGAAAGATATGGCAGAGGGTCTCTGCAGACATAATAAGTAAATGTTTATACATAAGAAAACTGGAAGTCTTTCGACCTTCAGGAACTATTTCCTTTAAGACAGTGATAAAAATATATTTTATCTTTTTTTTTGCCTTATCTGATTAATTATGAATAGGTGAATGATCAAGAAATAGCCATTGTAACCGTTTTTAAACATTGACTAATGAAAGTAATTATAAGTTAGCATAATCCTTTTCATACACTTCTTTTTTCTAAAGAATAGTTTGCTGTTGGCTGAAGGATAAGAGTTTTTCAGTATTTGCTAAATGCTGCTGTCATTTTTCCTGTTTAGTAACAAATTTAGGATCTCCCAAAAAGGAAAATATAAGCATATGTATAAATCATCATGCACAAAGAATATATTTTCTAGCTATCATCACTTTTTACATGGACCTAACAGTGCTTACTGAAAAATAGAAATAAAGCTATAGAGAAGAAAGCAAGCCATAGTCACCACCCATGTTTTGCTTCATGGGGTCTCTCAGCAGTTGAATCTCCTTAGAGAGAGGGATCATTTATTAATGTGGCATTTTGGATTGTGTCTAAATGACAGAACATAAAGACACATGAATTAGTTTATGTACTATAAGCAGTCAAGCTATCCTAGCAAAGCACCCATGAGATTTACTATGCATGCGGATGGGCATGGAATGGATGGTGCTATACTAAATATTCCTAATAATACTAGTCTCAAAATTCATGCAAAAATTAAAAAAAAAATCCACAGTGAACATCTGCTGTAAATGTCACCACAGCATCTGTCTGGGAAAATAATTGTGAGAAAATACAGGTAATTACTCTTAACATTCACGGAAAGTTTACATTAGAAGAGTGAGTTTCTAGATGAGTCAGAGCCAGCCAAGAAGTGGCTGCCACATATCCACATGCAAACAGATAACCCAGAAGGAGAGGATTTTAACAAAATAAGCTATTTTCAGCTTCTTTGAAGTCTCTTTATTGGCAGAAAAGAGTGAAACCAAAAAAGGAAGTAGTACAACTTAATAAAGAAGACAGCCGTGTTAGTATAACCACGACAAGTAAAGGTAAAACAGTTTGGTATTTTAAAGCTCCAGATGGGTTCAAGTTTTTAAAGATTTTTTTGAACGATTGATAAACTGACTCAAAACATGTTTTGTCTTTTTTTAATGAACTTAGCTTTTTCAAATCCGCTTCAACAGACATCTTGGTTGTGCTGCTTTTATATAGCATAAATGTTATTAGTTTAATCAATTTTATGCCAAAACTTATCTAGGTCTTACTAATGCCTTCAACTAAAGTATTGAATGTTGTTTTCTCAGAGCCAGGGTACAAAAGGTTAGAATGACAGCATACAATTTCACACTTACAGCTCAGTCTTTTAATCAACTGTCTTTCAGAGCTGTACGAGTAAAATAAAATTTTCTGCTGTTTTGAAACATCACAAATGCATATGAAGATAATTACTTGCACAGCTAATAGACTGTTTTAATATCTTCTCTGTGGAGTCCTTTCTTGTTAACTTACCCAGAATAGTCCTGTCAAAGTTTAATGCTTCAGATGCAGCATATAATTTTAGTCTAATGCAGAACACTGCTAATATTTCAAACAATATGATACGTGCACTGAGACAGAAATGTGTAGGTTTTTTTATAAGCCATCTAAAATGACTTGGATCTCTGAAATTATTTGGAGATTTAAAGCAATAGTGGGTTTTTTATGTGTGTTTTGGATTTCTTTTGGGTGGGACTGATGTATGGTTACCCGACCAGTAATCAGTGTTAAAATGGAAGGTTTTGAGATATGGCTTTCTCTCCACCATGCTTTGTAAAACAGCCATTTTATTAGGTGTTAATCTTAACCTCCAATTTGATGACCTCTTATCATGGTGTTGACTTGTCATAAAAGCAGAAAGTCTGGTCACAGAAAGCAATCAGTTGCATGATTCTGACTCTGAATATCCAGCTCCAAGTCTTTCTCTTTTACAAGAATTCTCTGCCTTTACTGACAAGCTATGATCTGCCTTGTCTTTACCCCTAAAGGACTGTACCTACAGAAACAAAGCGGGGCTAACAGATATAACATGTATCAAGAAAGTATATAACCACCTAAGTACTTACACCTCACTAGATCATTAACTTGTTGCCTCAAACTCATATCTTATAGATGGTGTTTTGGTTTGGCCTAGACAAATGCCAGGTGCCCACCAAAACCGCTCTATCACTCCCCCTCCTCAACTGGACAGGGGAAAGAAAATATGATGAAAGGCTTGAGGGTCGAGACAAGGACAGGGAGATTACTCACCAGTAACTATCATGGACAGTATTTAGGCTGAACTTGGGGAGAAAAAAAGGAGTTCCCCCCACACCTCCCTTCTTCCCAGACTCAACTTCACTCCCGTGAGGTAGAGACCTTCTCCCCCCTGGGCAGTGCAGGGGTACGGGGAATGGGGGTTATGGTCAGTTCATCACACATTGTCTCTGCTGCTCCTTCCTCCTCAAGGGGGAGGACTCCTCACACTCTTCCCCTGCTCCAGTGTGAAGGTTCCTCTCATTGGAGACAGTTCTCCACAAACTTCTCCAAAGTGAGTCCTTCCCATGGGCTGCAGCGCTTCATGAACTATGCCAGGGTGGGTCCTTCCCACGGGGTGCAGTCCTTCAGGAACAGGCTACTCCAGCGTGGGTCCCCCATGGGGTCACAAGCCCTGCCAGCAAACCTGCTCTGGCTTGGGCTTCTCTCTCCACGGGTCTGCGGGTCCTGGCAGGAGCCTGCTCCAGCACAGGGCTCCCCATGGGGTCACAGCCTCCTTCAGGCATCCACCTGCTCTGGCGTGGGGTGCCTTCCACGGGCTACAGGTGGATATCTGCTCCACCATGGACCTCCATGTACTGCAGGGGAACAACCTTCCTCACTATGGTCTTCATCATGAGCTGCAAGGGAAGACTCTCTGCTCTGGCATCTCGAGCACCTCCTCGGCCTCCTTCTTCCCTGACCTTGGTGTCTGCAGAGTTGTTTCTCTCACACAGTCTCACTCTTCTTTCTTCACTGACGTTTCACCCCCGAGTTTTTTTCTTCCCATTCTTAAACATGTTATCACGGAGGTGCTACCACCATTGCTGATTAAATTGGCCTTGGCCAGCGGCGGCTCCGTCCTAGTGCCAGCTAGCAAACAGGGGTGAAGCTTTTGACAGCATCTCACAGAAGCCACCCCTATAACACCCCTCCGCTACCAAAACCTTGCCACGCAAACACATAACAGATTGAGAGACAAACTATAATGGATATTTTTTTTCATACCAGACACAAAATAAGAATTTCAATAGAACCAAAAATTTCCTCCCAGTTAGCTGTTATCTTTCTTGCTTTTGCCTTGTAGCCGATTATGCAGATACAAGGAAAGAATGTAGTACAGTCTCTGCAGTGTCCCGAGGTGCAGTCTCTTGTATTGATTGACGTACAGACAAGCACGTCAAAATCTAGCACTTGCACGGGCTAGATTCGTTATGTTTTCCACCTTTTGCTTCTTGTCAGTTTGATCTGTACTGGAGGGACCATACAATCCACTTATCATTCTTGTTGCCAAAGGGCATCTGTGCTGTTCGTTTGCTCAGCCTAGCAAAGATAAATGCAGCCTGATGCAATTAATAAAATAGCTGTTCTCTGGACATAATTTGAAGAAATAAATTTGTTACATCACTACTTGCTCATGGATATGTATGGGTAGTTATATAGATCTAATACACAGGACGTTTCTTCTCTGTAATCACTATGGTAAAGATTATCTTTTCAGATTCCTCTGAATACATTTTGAAATCACAGTCAAGAGGAAAAGTGTTGGTGTGGGTTACGGATCCGTTGTAATGATGTGACCCCAATATGAGTATGATCGTTCACCTTTATTAGTCAGCAAAAGCAAGGTTTATATAGCAAAACTGTTACAGCATCTGAATGGTTAAACCCCCAACCCATATATAGGCAAAACTACTGCAACTCGTTGTGATTGGTGCAGAGCTGCATCTTGAAGTGAAAACAGTACTGTGGCAGGAAACAACAACGTGGCAGGAAGGAAGTGACAGTGTGGCAGGAAACGGTGACGTTCCCCCTACTCAAGTGTCCCGAGCTCGTCGCTCTCCCTTCCCAGCAGGGTTCCGTGTCAGCTGCTCCCAAGGCTCACTTCTGGATCAGAACCTGGGTTGCTCAATGCACCAAACTATGTCCCCTCTCGTCCAGCCAGGACTCCACAGAAAAGTGTATTTAATACAGGTTTCCAACATTTGTTTTTGTTCTTCATTTGAGAATGAAAGAGAATTTTTCAAAATGTACTACAATAACATTTCTCATCCCGTGTTCCATGAAAACTGCATGTGAAGCCCTTGCAATGTTTTTTTATTTCAAACGTATTTGACCATATGTTCCCTGTCACATGGAACGAAACAAATGGAATGGATAAGGGTGATAACAGCTTACTGCTGTGAATTCGCAAAACTCAGGCTTTTAAGAAAAGTGAAAATGAACACCACAGAGGTTAAACTGTGCTTGGTGGCCCAAATTCAGCACTGGATTTTGAGAGATGGGGTGGATATCTCTCCCTAAACAGACAGATGACTCTTTGTGAACTTTGGTTGAAGTATCCCATGGGCTATAAAAAGAATGAGAAATATCACTTCAGTATCTTATGTATTGCCTCAATTTAAATATTTCTTCTTCAATCATCATATTTTGTATTTTATGCTGTGCAGTGATAAGCTGTTTGAAAGGGAAACATGGCATATTTAATTTGGGAAACAGTGAAACAGAGCCTTCAGGAATGCCTAACTGTTTACCGTTTCTTCTCTGACAAATTTTATATAAAATCTCCATGGTGTCCGAGATACTTTATTTTCTTTGCAATGATCTCTAATATCATCTGTACAATAAGGGCTGAATACAGAGGAAGCTAGTACACATTTTCAAGTAACAAGTTGTGCCTCAAAAGAAGAATGGTAGTAAAATATGACATTAATTTTAGTACATCTTCATTTTGCTATCAACTTAAAAACACACACTTCAAAAAAGTTGATCCTGCAGTCTTCATCCAGATAACTCACAAGAAAGTTTTCCACAAAAACTGGTATTTAGAACTGAATTCTCCAGTGAGGCAAGAACATGGACCAGAGGAGATCTGTTGAGAGTGACAAAATGTAATTGAAGTATTGCCCTGGATATGTGTTGGTAAGAAACAACCGAAAAACATGCTGCCTTAACAACAGGGTCTAGGTCTCCCTTATGAGAATAGATGAGTCCCAGCTGCACAGAATTTCAGGATACTGGTGTATCAAAGTACACAAAAAAACCACACAAAAAAAACCAGCCCTAACTGGTTGACAGACTTTCAAAGAAGATTTAAAAAATAAAGGGAATGCCTGTTTATTCATATTCCTGAGCTAGAGACAGGTGGAAGGAAGAAAGGACAGTCCTCAGCAACAAAACACCTCCCTGGCTAAGAAAGCTTTCTGGAAAGAGGAACAAGAGGATTCCTGAAAGGGAAAACGGGTGTGCCTGGGATGAACAAGGGTTCCGGCTGAGGGCTTAAGGAGTGCTGTTCCACAAAGCCAGAGAAGAGTAAATGCTTTTGTGTTTGACTGATAAAATCCTGAGAATTAAAAAGTCTTCTTTCCTGTGGAAGGGAGGGTCCCTTTCACAGAAGTTCAGACTTGTTCAAGGAAATTCAATGACAAATTCTTAAGGATAACATTTCATGTGTTCAAATAGCCCATTGTGAAATCCGGTTCCTTTGAAACAGGAACATCCAGTTCACACCCGAACTGGAATTTGCAAATGCTTGGGAGGGTCTAGTGAAGAGGTGAATTCAACATTTTTCTTAGAGAAATTCTATATTTGAAAGTTCAACTCTTTTACCTTATCAGGTATTTATATACACTATTTTAAAAACATAACTTCCTTTTATTGACCAAGAAGGATTTATTTAATGCTTTTTATGACTTTGACACTTAAGCCATTACCATTATTTTAATGCAAATTTCATATGCAGTATGATTTTTGAAGCTTGGTTTTCTTCCAAGTTATCCCACTAGGCCATAATATATGCTTTAAGACCAGCCTACGTTTAGATGGTTTTGGGATATGTATAACCACACTGAATAATTCCAATTCTGTTTGTTTCCTTGGAGGTTTGTCAAATACTTTGATGCATTGTACTTCTCTGTCTTTCCCTTCCTAATCAAAGTCACAATCTATTCCTGTTAGAGACATTATAAGAATATGTTCTCAGGGTTATGATTTATTCTTAGGCAGACTGACTAAAACTCAGTTTTCTCCTTCTCCTATCCCACTGTTTTTCAGTGGGGATTTAGAAATGCTAAGTCTCATGCGCTTAGATTCAAAGGGAATTTAGAAGCTAAAGCATCTCAATACCTAATTTTTAAGTACTGGTCTCAAAGATGGAATCAGAACATTAAGCTCCCTATATGATTCATTAGAGAAATAGTACATCTTAAAACAGGATCCACAAAAATTCTCATGCTATAGAGGGATCTATGTACACTGTGTTTCCTTCTTCTCCGTTTTGAGAAGATACAGTCCATGACTCCCGCTTGTCATGTCCTAGCAGGACTGTTCTATTTCCCTTGTTCCAGATGCCAGTATGAACATATCAGATATGCATTGAAAATATTTCTACTTTACATAGAGTAACAAATATCATTCAGCCAGAAGGAGCAGTCTGCTAGATTTTAATCTTGTGACAAGAGCCTTTAAGAAAAGTGTGAGAAAGCCTGAAAGCTGTATTTTCCAAGGTTTACCTCAGTATTTAATTCACTGACTTTCATTTGGCACACAGATGCTTTGGTTATGTTTATGCTGGTAAACAAAATGGACTAGAACTAACTTTGCTATGATTAAACTGTCATTCATCCCTCATACAGGAGACTTCATCCGTACCACTTCGCAGGAATACCCTCAGCGGTCCTCAAAATAGTTGTTCTTTGCTCTTCTCCACACTACTTTGCACAGCCTGCGAAAGTGTTAGCTGTCATGAACCAAAACTTTCAGAGAGTATGTTAATGGTTAAATACTCATCATGTGCTCAGTTCCATGGCCTGCACACTTAGTTAACTAGTGCAAGTATGACCTTTATGGGCTAGGATGAAAATGCAACTCCTCCTGATTCTCAGGGTAAAGCATTACAATTACACTGCTAGGAAGAATTGTTGCCTCTTATTTTCACCCTAGCCTAGCAAGCTCATTCCTCTAGAATTAGGGGCAGGTGGGGCATGCACTTTTATCTGATAAATAGGTGTGAGGTTGATTTCATCTAGAGAAGACCAAGAAAAGAACCCAAACAACCAAAACCAAAACAACCCAACTTTCTCACATTTTAGACGAACAGTCTGACATGAAAGGGAAATTTCCAAGCAGGTTTGAGTAAAAGACTTGATAAAAAATAAACTGAGATATATTGAGTTTATGAATCCTAATGAGGCATGGGCAAGATAAGAGAATCAAGCCTTCCAGTTAAAACTGATGGATTTTTGACCACATGCAAAGGAGGAAAGTCAGTGCAGCAGATGAGATTTTCAGGATCACTGTTTTGAGCCAATACCTCAATTCTAGTGATCGTAGTTTTGTATTTATTAGTATATTCCATAACTTCAGATTAGCAAGGTCCATCTTCCCTCTTTTGATCTCATCTGCATTTTAATCAGGTCTGATGATTCCTTCTGATGTATGAATACACTGAAGTAGGAGAAGGAGTAATATGCATATATCCCTTGTGCTCTGGTGCCATGATGGACCTAGGGTTTCCAGGAACTGTCAGACGGAGTCACACTAATAAATAATAAGAGTGACAAACTAAACTGTCTCTGGTTGTCTTGTATCCTGAAATACTCTTTTGTAAGGCAGTTACTCAATTCAGGCACAGCCAGAGAAAAGGAAGCAATGGATGCTGTGGAAAAAATTTACACTGACAGTATTCTAAACAGCTGTGCAGTGCATTCTCCATTTAAGGAACAAACACACAGAACATATGAAAAAAGGAAACATAAAGACTGCTGAAAGCTACTGGTCAAAAACTGAAATACTGTGTGGATTGTAAAAACCCTGACTTAACATTTACAAAAAAATACTGCAATTAGAGTATAATGCTAATGGAAACATGCATGTAGTTCATATTTATGACTTTAATGAGAACTGTCTCTATTAACTTGAGTACAGATGGTCAGATATTTCCCAGGGAAATAGTTTCATTAAAAAACTTTTCACTGAGCCTGGATGCTTTGTTTGACTCATGTCAGGTTTGACTACATTTTGCCAGATCAAAGGCAAATCTTCCAGTCCTGCCAGGCTTCTTCAGAGCACTCAGTTTACTGCTTCCAGGTTTGGCAGATCTGGGGCAGATTTACCAGACTACTTCCAGAACAGGAAACCTGAAAACTCTGCTTGTCAAAAGCTGGGGCAGCTTCACATAACTGCTTTGTTCTGGGTCAGTCTATGTGACGGATCTGCCCTGGAGCCACTGACCTTGGAAGCAGTTGGATATGGTCTTCCCAGTTCTGGAATGAATTGTCTGGTAACTGATAAATTACCGAGATCCTGTGGCTTCAGAGTCTGTGCAGTGGGGCTGATGGTCTTACTAAAGCCTCCAGCCCAAGGGCTGGGGAGTCACAATGCATCAAACCTCTTAGGGGCTCAGGTGATCTCTCAGAGATTGCAAGCTCTATGCAACAAAGCCAGGACCTAAAAGCCTTTATGGGCTTCTCCATTCTGCCTTTTAAGATGATCTGCATGGTAAGGCATACTGAAGACACAGAACTGCAGAGCTGCTTAGCAGTGCTACTTGTCAACCCCTGTAGTCAATGCTATCTAGTGTCTTAGGCTCAGATGCAGTACGTCACAAAATCTTCTTTTATGCAAAGCTGTATGTATATATACATTTACATATACATATATCTGTGTATATATAAACACACACAAACATATATGTACACCCACAAAGAAATACAAACACATAAGTACATATACACATACATCTGTGTACACATTAAAAAAATGTGTGTATGTAAGTGTGTTTGAATTTAATTCCAGGAATCTAGTCAGTTTCACGGGTCAGATGACAAGAAACCTAAAAGGATAATCTCCACAAAATGTCACATTTAGGGAAGCACCCAATGAATGTAGTATAAGCCACCAAGTAGTCTGTCCTATGTCGACACACTGCAATACAAAGGACTCCTTCATTTGTAAGAAAAGTAATGATACAAAAGTGAAGAACGAAATCTAGAATAATAAGCATTTAATTTCATTGTTCTTTTCAGCTACATAAGTTTGAGAGGCCCATTCTCTATTTTTAAAATAATCTTCCTTCTTTTTTTCTTTTCCCTCAGACTATTTCATTCTTGCAGTCAATTTTCAAATCAAATTTCAAAGGAAAAATTTTCTAGCTTTTTGGTCACTTATCTCTCTTTCCTCTCTTGCTAGGGTAGTCCATTTTTTAATTTAGCTCAATCAGAATGAATCCAGCTGTCAACTGTAAAAGAGTTAAGGAAAGCAGTCCAACATGTCATTTCCACGTCTTAGATCATTAAGCCATAGTGTGAAACTTTTTTACTGTTTTCAGCTTCACAGTTAACACACAAAGTTAACACACAATGTCACCCAGTAACAACAGCACAAAAGTATTACAACTTGACAAACAGATTTCTCAAGGTATACTTCCATGTTTGGTATGTGATTTTTTTCTGACCCATTCAAACAACTCCTGCTCGAAATGAGGAAATCAGTATTGTTAGGATTCTAAATGTATTCACTACACTTTCTGTCTCTTTTATTGCTTTTTTTAAATCTTTTTCCTAAGATTTTTTTCTTTTTTTTTAAGAAAACTCTAAGTCTTGTGGGACGCTAGTCCTAAGAATTGAGTGGTTCTATTTTGAGTGTCCAACAGAGGTATCAGAAAAAAGATAATTTAAAATAAATATTTTAAGTAAAAAATGCCAAACAACCAAAAGAAAAAAAAAAAACACATCCTGCTGTCTGCTTGTGTTCTGTTACTTGATGTCCTCTAAGAAGTCTTGAAATGGGAGATCTGAAATCACTTGTTTAAATCTGAATTTCTGAAGGTTTTTTGAGGCTCTTTATTGCAAGACTTCTATTACATGTGTGAAAAATGTACAGATCCATCTATTCATACTTTTTACTTATGGATAACAGAAGACCATGCAAGATTAAGTAAGTAATATCAGGCATCTCAGCAAGTTGGTGGCAAGCCAAAGTAAATGAGAACCCTTAATTTGATCTAGGTATAAGCTCACTCTTTGGAAAAGAGCAAAAAGACAGTATCCTCAATGACATCAACAATTAGTCTCAAGAAAATGTTGAGTAATGTTAATATAAAAGACAAAGTGCTGCAAGGACAACAACTCTGAAAAATAAAGTAGAGAAGGTATCCTACTGGGCTTGCAGGCTAGGGAAAAAAGGCTGCCAAGGTTGACTTACAAATGATAAAAATTCATTGGTTGAACTCATGTGAGATGGTGGGATACCTTTTTGAAAAAATAGCTAGGGAGAAAAACCCCATCTTAACTGGTATGGAATTTCTTGCTTCATATAGAGAGGACATAATGAAATTTATCTTTTTCCCATTTCAAAACTAATGATGGGCAAAAACGTGGGGAGAAAAGGACGATCTGAAAAGTTTTGTAAAGTTAGTTTAGCTCTGTGTTATAGTCTTTTGCCTTCTCTTAGATGAGTTTGATAAATGAGCTGTTAACAAATTATGAAAAGAAATGAATTAGTGACCCTAAACTCGTATCTTCAGGGTGAAAAGTACCCACACTATTAAAAATGCTTCAGACATAAGGGTGAAAGCAATCCGTAGACTAATATATGTATTCATACATGCTATACTGTCCTATCGTTATGTCACAGTGTCACGTGCACCAAGATGGGATTATGAAAATACACAAATGGCTTAGCTGATCTAATCTGGGCTTGTGAAAGAAAAGTTCAGATAGGCCTGACCTGCAGTAACAGATTGCAAATTCCAAAAGAGACTGAGCCTGCATTTCAACAGCTACATATGGCTTTAGCTTCAGATCTGAAGTTGGAACCAATACATCTAAAATAAAAAAAGTTATCAATCAGAAAGTTAATAACTTCTATACTTTGCTCACTAAACTTTTCTTCCATTAATTCTTACCTCAGTGGTGAAAATAATAGTTGGTTTTGATCTCGTGTCAGTTCAGGAGACAGGTGCCAGACAAACAACACAGAGGATTCACTGTTTTCATTTTAGGAAAACTGAAGGAAGATCACACGCTAGGCTGGAAAGCATGAAGATTGTTTGATAAGATTCCATTAAAGTGAGCTGACAGCAAGGTTAGAAGCGAACTGGAAAAACCTCACCTGTGTAATATCTGGGAAAGAAACAATCAGTTTGACATTTCCCAGGTTAAAGATTTCACATTATCAAATGAGAAGTCAAGTGTTCCTTTTTAAAGGCAGCACAGACAATACTGGGATCACTCTAACTCATTCTGGACTGAAGAAATAATTTTCTTTCTATGGTGAATATGACAGATGAAGAGTTCTAAAATTACACTAAATATTGTAAGAAGTATTTCTGTAAGTGTACTCTGTCTTACCTTGCAGTATATTGATATTCAAAGACAGATTTAAGTGTTAAGCTAACTCCATGTCTGATTTTTTTTTAATTTTAAATATTCTTTCATATCCTCATTAGCATCTCATTACTAATCAGTTAGCTAAGGAAAAGGACAAAGAAGGAAAAAAAAATTAGATGCAGCACTATAGGGCATATTTTCACCTTGATGAACAAGAGTAACTCATTAGGGAGTAATGAAAGTCATACACATGCTTCAGAGGAATAATGCCTTCAAGGTATTTTGAATTTGTTAAAATGTTACAGCAATTATATTGATTTTTTATATAAAAGAGTAATTTAGTAATACCAGGTAAAAATACATCTAGGGAAAAATCTATACAGACAAGAGAAAAATAATTAAGCAGTTAAAGAGTTGCTTCTTCTTTTTAAGTGATTTTGGGAGAGAGGAAATTTGAGAATAGAACACTGTAACTTGTTAAATGCATATATAAATTGTTAACAGTTTTTTCACTACTACACAGGGACTTCTGAACGTTGTCTCATATTCCTTTTTGAAGGGGAATAAGGAAATGGCATTTGAGAGAAATAGCTGAGAACTGACTGAATCCCCAAAAAAATATGTATGTGATTTGACCAGGTAAAAACGGAACCCTCTGGAAGTGAAACAGTACTGCACTAAGGGTTCAGTCACGAAAGGTGCAGCCTCCATTAACCATGTGTATGCTTCAATGCTCTGCTGGAATAGAGGTAGAATGTGCAGTGCTTGGCAGCATCAGCCCAAACTCCCATCACACACGCATACACACACACACATACACACACGGACAAGTAATTTCCTCCACATTTGTATTTTCCTCGACTTAGTTTTGGATTATGCAGTTGTTTTTAGTTTGTTTGTCACACACTGAGTCAAACACTATAAAACCAATCAAAACCAGAAAAGCACTGTCATCAAAATGTCTTCTCTATCACAAAATGCAAAGAAGCTCTGTTTCCCACTCACTTCCATTAGCTTAGCCTTATAGAGAAATTGAAATCACCCTCATCAGCCTAAGTTCATGGAAAGGATAAATCCCTGAACAACGATCAGAAATACACATTTGGACTCTGGTGAACTGTATTTTTATTCACACATACTACCCTCTGAAATCTGGGCTGTTTGTACAGGGGTATTCTCAGCTCTGATTTACCAGTTCAAGAACTTTCAGAACTGACCTTTCTAGGGAAAACATAATGGCCTGTTCTGATCCACGAAAGATTCCTGAAAGAACCAGTACTTATGGGTGCATGACTATCAGGTACACTCTGCTGAGTTGCAGTACGTTGTTTACATCTGTTTCCTTCCTGAACTATATAGTTCTTGAGCAGACACAGGAATGTCCTACAGTCTACTTCGAGGTTTTCTCCCGTTTGTTTTGCTAGTACACCACGGCAACAATGCATTTGTAGTAAATGCTGCCTGGTTCGTAGAATTCTTCTTGAAAACTTCAGTATCTGAGATAATCTGGAAGAGCTCCTCAGCAGAACCAGTGTGTGATTTAAGGATCAAATTATATTTTATTCTTCTAATCTATGAAAACATTAATGGTCATCACACGGAAGAGTGTAATGGCACCAAAAGCAAAGGCTGCTGAGACAACTTTTTGGGTAGCAGAAGTGACTAGCTGGCAGCACTGGATTACCTCTGCAATCAGAAAGGAGGAAAATCTCTAGCTGCATTTGAAGTAGTAGAATTTTGATACCCAGTCACATATTGGGACGTTGTTTTTGCCAAAGCTGTGCAGGTAGTGCAGCTGCCCTTCCACAGAGAGATCTCTAGGGACATTAAAGTATCAGTGTGCAAGAACATGTTGATAAAACTAAGCCAACATTTTTCATTAATTAAATTTTTAATTACACAAAAGGACCTGCAATAACTATACCAATTACAGTGAACTGATGAAAACACAAAAGCCAAAATTAAATCACAGTCATAATGTACAATATTTTATAACTTTTATGTTCTCTGCTTTTAGAAAATTCAAATGAAAACAATGCAATGTGGGCAATGGGAATAGAAATAAGACACTGAGAACACAGAGTAAATGTGTAGGTCAAATACAGAAATGCCACTCTGAGTCGGGAAAACATCACTGTTGAATAATGACGTTACTGTCTCGGATGCTGTTTCAACAAGCTGAGCAACAAAACTCCCCCTGCAAATAGCAATTCTACATTTACCTCATTAGTCAAATAAATAAATACCATGGAGGAACACTCCCATGTTGTCAAGGATAATCTTGTATGGACTACCATGTTGTAAAATGTTGTAAATTAGTGCTGGGTGCTGCTGGAAGAGGTCCTTCATTCTATCTCCCTGCTTAAAGGAAGAACCAATTACACTTAAGCCAAATTAAGTCGCGTTAAATAAAATTTTGTAAGTAAGAAATACATGTTTGATCAGTCATTTTGATATAGTAATCATTTTGATACCAGCAAAACCCCAGCATTTTTGTGAATCAACAAAGAAACACTTGGGATAGGCACATAATGTTCTTCACAAATGTGTAAAGAAGCCACTAATGCTGTCCAGAGGAATAATGCAATTGACTGTGTGTAAAATCACAATGGTGACAATAGTGAAGTCTAGAAATAGATGGCTTGAAATAAGCTAATTTGGGTTCCAGCTGCAATTTAATATGTGCTTTTTAATGTGATGAGCTCTGTGTTCTCAAGCCTGTATGGTTACAAATAAACTTCAGCTCTGTAGTCTCTAGTTTTCTCAGATGCTTCTATAGTGACTGCACTGCAATCAGGTTGCACAGTGGGTCAGACTGAGACAGGTGAAAGGGCTTGAGAAGAACCAATACACAAGTATGGTTTTCCTCATAGTTCTGTAAAGTATAGGAGGAGTCTGAATCTGGGCTGGGCAACACGTCGTTAAGAAATTTATTTGCACCCATCAATAGCTACTTCAATATAGAACCACAGAATCATAGAATGCTTTGGGTTGGAAGGGACATTCAGAGCTCATCTAGCCCAACCCTCCTGCTGTGACCAGGGATATCTTCAACTAGACCAGGTTGCTCAGAGCCCCATCCAACCTGGCACTGAGTGTTTCCAGGGATGGGGCCTCCAAGATCTCTCTGAGCAATCTGTTTAAGTGTTTCACCACCCTCATGAATAAAAATTTCTTCCTTGTATCTAGTCTAAATCTAGCCTCCCTTAGTTTAAAGTCATTACTCCTTGTCCTATCGCAACGAGGACTTGTAGACCCCCTTTCACCACCCTCATGGTAAAAAATTTCCTCCTTACAGCCAGTCTATATCTACCGTCTTCTAGTTTGAAACCATTACCCCTGGTCCTATTGCAACAGGCCCTACTAAAATGTTTGTCCCCATCTTTCTTATAAGCCCCCTCTGAGTACTGGAAGGGTGCTATAAGAGTTTCCTGCAGCCTTCTATTCTCCAGACTGAACAACCCCAACACTCTCAGCCTTTCCTCATAGGAGAGTGCTCTAGTCCTCTGCTCATTTTTGTGGTCCTCCTCTGGACCCACTCAAACAGCTCCATGTATTTCCTGTGTTGAGGCCTCCAGAGCTGGGTGCAGTAGTCCAGGTGGGGTCTCATCAGAGCAGAGAGGCAGAATCATCTCCCTCAACCTGCTGGCCGCGCTTCTCTTGATGCAGCCCAGCATATGGTTGGCTTGGTGTTGATGTTGTGAAAAGCCAGCTTTGAAGACTCCATAGTCAAAAGACTATGGCAGGTGGACAAGGGAAAACCAATGGATGACATCTATCTGGATTTTTGTAGAGCCTTTGACACAGTCCCCCACAACATCCATCTCTCCAAATTGGAGAGCCATGGATTTGATGGGTGGACTGTTCGGTGGATAAGGAATTGGCTGGATGGTCGCAGCCAAAGGGTAGTGGTCAACGGCTCAATGTCCGGATGGAGACCACTGACTAGTGGAGTCCCTCAGGGGTCCATACTGGGACCGGTGCTGTTCAATATATTTATCAATGACATGGACAGCGACATTGAGTGTACCCTCAGCAAGTTTGCAGATGACACCAAGCTGAGTGGTACGGCTGAGACA
>Ga0065711_1038406_pt1 | contig 18789 bp, 15 predicted proteins | sample Hoacrofraction12_FD_59098 | JGI IMG/M metagenome (GOLD analysis project Ga0065711, IMG submission 59098) | Hoatzin crop microbial communities from Cojedes, Venezuela - Epithelial fraction 12 v2 (version 2) | ecosystem: Host-associated > Birds > Digestive system > Esophagus > Crop | place... | reverse complement strand
CATTGGCTTTCTTGGCAGCCAGGGCACACTGCTGGCTCATGGTTAACCTGTCGTCCACCAGGACACCCAGGTCCCTCTCCGCAGAGCTGCTCTCCAGCAGGTCCAAAATAATAAAGAATACCTGCTCAATAGCCTTCCCACTATCGAGTCTTCAACTCCGGCTTTTCACGGCATCAAGGGTTTTGAAGATTACCTCCTTTGGAAAGGTCATTTGATACCCTCAGCCTCAATGCTAGCCTCAAAGCACCAGACTTCAGTGAACAGTTGGTTTTCTCCAGCCTGGAAATTCCTCATGCTTGCTGAATTTTTCAGGATAAAATAGTGAAAACAATTTTCTCCTCTGCTCCTTGGAGAAAGAATTCCCCGTATCCTTTACCCACATGGCATGTGTATAAATATAATCTCCTTTCTCTTCTGGCAGCAATTCAAATCATGGGTTTTATTCTCCACCCCACCCAGATGGCATTTACAGAATCGGGGTGGGAGGGAAGAAAATCGGAGAGGAAACATATGAAATTATACAGGCAAGATTTAAAGGGGAAAGATAGATAGAAAAAATGTGCAGAAAACAGCTGGCTTCTTCCTAATTTGATCTTTGCAAAAATAAAGTTGCACAAGTGAGATCCACTAGGTGATGTATTTGATTGCAATTTGGTTGCAAAACAGGCTAATTTTTCTTACTGTAATCACTGTTTTCGTCCTTGGTCCCATCAATTGTACCATCTGGGTGCATCTGCAGGAAGTATTCCTGCTGGCTGAATAACCTTGTCACAATTCCTTTCAGCTGGGGTTCTGCAAAAAAAAAAAAATAATTATTATTAGATATACCAAACATGCAGCAAGTAGCAAGAGATCCAATTTGCTTGGCTGCCATTAAGCCCCAAGCAGATAAGACAGCTTTCTGTGAGTCCTTTCAAGTGTGGTTGTAAAATATTCATATATACATAGATGTACAGGCAAATAAAATGGAGATCAGATGAGCAGGTAAAACGCAATGCATAGCTGGTGCAGCAGAAAGTAACAGACTTATGGAACATCGCTTCACTGAAAGTTACCTACCAAATGAAAGTCTTTAGACAGTTTATGTATTCTAAATATGCTACTCGTTCAGAAGAACATTCACTAGCAGTGTTACAAGAACTTGCTCATTGTTTCATATTCTGCCTATGAAGCCAACTACCTTGCTTTCTGTATGGTTGATTTGCTCTTGTGTGGTTCCAGTTTTATGCCAGTGAAAATCTATTTAAATCAATGGTATTAGAGGGGTGTAAAAGCAAAGTAACCAAGTGCTGAATCAGGCTGCATGAATCCAACTGTGTGGGACTCAGGGAGCAAAATCCTGAAAGGAACAGATGCAAGACACCTCCAAAAATGACCTCTGAAGCATTTACGGGCACCTTAAAATGCCTCTGTTTTAAAATCTTGCATCTTCCTCCCTCCCAAAACATGCGCCACATACTCTGGTAGATGCGAATCACTCCTTGCCCCTAGCAGGGACCTTTCCCAGCCCCTGCACCTCATGAGCCAGCCATGGACCAGCTACGGGCTCCCCTATTGCCTTAGCAACATTTTATACCTGTGCTGAAGAAAAGCAAAGCACAAGAGAAGCCAGAAACAATTTGAACTCACATGACAGAGGTCTGCAGCATTACTGCCTGTCTCCCTGCTGTCCAACTGATCAAACACAAATTAAGCAGTCAAAAATGAATTAAATTTTAATCATGCGGGTCTTACAATTTGTCACAGGCATTGCTTCTGGAAAGCAAGCTAGATAGCTACATGTGAACAGACACTAGCTGGATGGCAGAGATCTTCCTTGTGTGACAGGAGTTTCTAGTGTTATATGACCACCCACCAAAAGTAAATAAGACTTAGTTATTGCTGGCTCAATAGACAGGAAAAAATCCAATGTAGCATACCAAAATCTTGTCAGCCTCCCGCCTTTCATGCCTCTAGTGAGGCTGTTTAATAAGCCATAGTCATTATATAACTCCGGTCACGTTGCGTGTTAAGTGTTTCCATTAGGAGCCCCCGTCTCTAACGATTTTGCACCACACTGTACAACTTCCATTTGAGGACAGCACTCTGCACAGGCAAACCCCCTCGCCTCTAGCGGGGACCTTGGATGCAGACAGGCTGCAGGTGCAAAGGATTTCAGCTTCAGCAACCCCCCCAATAGCCAGGGGAGAGTCAGGTACTATTTTATAGCTACAAGTCACTGAATAAATCAGTATCAGCTGGTTTCCATGCTGCCTTAAAAAAGTGATTTCATAGCAACCACGGTGTTGTAGACTGCAGGCAGGCTTTCCCCAGCAAGACTCTACTCTAGGACAGCAAATAAGTACAATTGTACTGGCCATTAACAAAGAGGTCACGTCAGTCAAGCCAATATATATCAAACAGACTTAGATGAAGCTAAGTGTTTTGCTTTCTTCTTACCGATATGAAATATCTGTTTTGTTGAATGCAGAATCTTGATTTAACATGTTTTTCTAACAAGCACATCACAGCTAGAGGAAATGAAAAGCTGTATTCTCAGGCACAGATGACTGCACCACTCCCCTTGAGCCGGTCCCCTTCCTCTCTTATCTAATACCACAATAGTAAAGGCACTAACAGGCACTCTCTGATACGAGACCAACATTTCAGTCCCTGAATGAGTCTTAGCCTCATTTTTACTCACTGGTTAAATTTTAATGCTTAAGTACTTTGCACAAAATGGAAGAGCTCCCAGCAGGAGAAATTCAGAAGATGCTCCTGCAGCCTGAGGCTTTCTGCGTGCTGGGGAAAGGGGGAGATCTTGTCTTAAAGCCCCACAAGGATAAGAGGAGTGGAGATAAGCAGAGATAAAAGCTAACCCTGACCTTTTCTCCTTTCTTGGGAAGATGATTTGGCTACAGGGCAGAAGGCCCTTTTCTTCTTCAGGATGCAAACTATACTTCAATCATGCAAATAATTTTGGAAGGACATGAAGACCTCACCCAACTTTACTACACAGCCTATTGAATGAAATATAGTGCAAATCTGCTCATCATTAGTAGCTCCATGACATATTTATAGTTTATCCAAACAGCACCTAAGATCCCCTGAGGTCCCTCTGCATCCATGCTATAGATGCAGATGCTGTTGCACCAGAAGGCCAAGTGTCACCACAGTAGAACACAGGGTAAAGCCCCAGTGTCCCTTTTTGTTACTGATCTAACATAAGCACGCAGTCAGGTATGATTCGAGCTTTAACATCTGCCCTCTTCATAATTCCAGGCTTTTCTGAGTCAATGCCTGCCTAAGGACAGGTTGGAGGAGAAATCTTACCTGACGTGCTTTTTTCCTGACCTGGTTTTGCTGAAGTTTGAGGCTCATGCCCAAACTCAAAACAAAACTCAGGAGAAGTGAAGCAAAGAGCTCTAAGCTATACACAAAACCACCTTGTTCCTCCTGGCCCTAACACAGTCTGACAGCAGCAGTGTTCCTGTCTCTCCACAGCAACACAGATCCTCTTCTGCAGGAGCATCCCTGCTCCCCAGACTCATTTAAGAAGCAGTGCCAGCAAACAAATGATTTTTCCAGACACCAAAGGGTCAGAAAGCACTTTGGAGACATACAGATCTCCCCTTTTCTGGTTTCTGCATTTCCTTGGGTCTTTTTCTACAGGAGAGATGCACTAGTGAGCAGCTGCACCTTTGGGTGCCTAACTGAATTAAACATAAAAGCAGTGTAGAGACATGCGCAACCAGCACCGAGTTCTCTAACACAGAGCACAGCCCAGAATGATTAAGGAGTTGTCTAGGCAAGGTGTGATTTATCTCACCTAGTACAGGGATGCCTACACCTAAACCGGGCTCCCTGTGCATCCCAAAGATCAACAGGCAAGCCAGGCCACATCCATATGGTCCTGAAGCCACCTGTATCTCCCCACTGATTGCAAAGGGACCAGCTCAAACAGACAGCTACACTGGTAACAACCACCAGCAGAAGAGCTGCTCCCTACCAGGGGACCTCCTGTCTCACACCTGGGCAAAGTGGGATATTGGGATTTTTCATTCATACAGCAAACAATGTGACTGAGAGGCCTACAGACAAAATTTTAGGTGAAGGCAGCTTTTAACAAGGAACAAGCATTTACCGATCTTTCTACCCAAAGCTCACTACAGAGTTGTTACCCGAAGAGCGAACCGTACATCACAGGACAGGACTTTTCCTGCTAGCCCAGAAGCAAAACTCTGCATGTGACTTTTACACGACTCCCTACCTTTGTTGTATCATATATTTTAACATCACTTCCTCCATCTACAGAGCAATTTTATCAGACTTTTCCAGCACTGCTATCCCTTATGCTTCAGCAATCATACTGAAAACTTCAGTTTGTAGAAAAATCTCAAAACCAGCAGGTCTCCGTGTCAATTAAGGATGGTGGGACACCCTGATAAGTCAGAACAGAAGGCAGAAACACAATGAAATAGATTGAAAACTTTTCACAGTTTTGCAATTAAAAAAAAGGAAGAGAACAACCCTTTCCAGCAGGCAATATTCCCAGTGCTTACTGGAGCACTGGGGGTAAAAAAAAATTAAAATAAAACCCCACAATCTTGATACTTTTATTTGTCTAAAGTTCCCTCAAGGACACTGCCCTAGGCTATGATCAATAAGACAAAGAAGCAAACCATAAGAAAAGAAAAAGAAAATGCAACGCAGATAAGCACAAACCCTGCCAGAAGCATTTTCTTTCTATAATTCACAGAATTTACCAGGAATCAAACACAAACCTACTCTCTGACCTCATTCTTGTACAGCAAGGAGAACTCAGATCCTCTTGTTTTTAAAGGAGCAATACTGCATAATGCACTTCAGATAAACCTATTCCTCCCCCTCAGGCTCCTCCATACACTCTTCTATCTTGCTGCAGGAGCAGCTTTCCCTGCAGAAATGGAACTGAACTAATGTGGACAAGACTTCAGCACCAGCTTAGTGTCTCCCTAAATACAAAGTCTAGTACTTCACAATGGATTTAAGAAAGAAGTTACGACTGCCTTGATCCCAAAGTACCAACTAAATGCAAGAGATTTCCATGCAGTGTATACTCCCAGTGCAGACCCCATGCTAGCAGAATTCCCATGTGATATGTAAAGGAATATTTTTACCCTTATTTTATAAGCAATACTGTTATGCTTTAGGATGCTTACTTTAAAAATCCTGTTCTGGTTGCTCATGCAAAGCTGCTCAGGGCTGGGGGTTGCTGGAGAAAGTTCAGTGGACCCTCTCCTCATGCAGATGTAGTGAGCTCAAATTATTCAAATGCAGTGCCACCAGAAGATATAGTAGAAGATCATGCCCAGGAAGCATCCCCAATGGGCACAGTCACAGTACAGAACATACCAAGAGTAGCAGGGAGCAAGAGCTAAGCCATGGTTCTGTTCCTGGTCTGCAGCATCTGCCAGGCTGGGGGCTTTCCCTAATGTGAAGGCATAGTCCTTAGCTAAGGACCCTTGTTTCTTCTTTGAGCAGTCATTCAGCAACCAACTCACTGCACATCCCCTGAAAGGCAATCTGCTTGCTCCCCTTTCCACAGGCCAAACTCACCAGCTCTGCCAGCCCTGCTTTTAACTTTATGAGACCCTTGACACAGCTGAGACTAAGTAAGTCATGACCTGACTGCTGATCTCCTTGTCTCTAGGTAAATGGTAATGTGATGCTGCCATTATTAATTTCAGCTGTCCTGATGCTGAGCCCTAAGTCATCTCACTTCACCATCAGCTGCTGTGTTTCCTGCCTTACTGTACAGCTATACAGTGATTTTCACTCTCCTGGGGCTTGCCAAGGACATCACAAGTGCAGGGGGCTCACACATACTTTGTTTGGTCTCCAGGAACATGCTCAGAGAAGGCCAGGGGATTGTCCCCAAATTAGCTGCCCCCCAGATCACATCCCTCACCCCCAAACCACAAGCATTGCTAAAGGTATCTGCCGTGTGCTGTGGGGAAAAGAGCAAGAGCTCTGGCAGGGACACTGGCAGAAATGCTTCTTATCAGAAATATCACTGGCTCTTTAACAACCTTTTCTTTTAGTTCTGCTATTTGAGGTCAATATTGAACTCACCCCATTAACTGCAAAAGGGAGAACAAACAAGCAGGATAACTCCCCTTAATGCAGAGAGGACCTATGCGGTTATGCACCGGCACTCTATTTAGCAAAGCCCTGCTGAAGACATTAACCTTTGCTTATTCTCATCAGCAAAGCAGCAGCACAAAGTTGATCTGGCCACATGCAGCAGCACAAACCCCAGGGTGAGGAACTCTACGCTCTATCAAGTGCCTCGATCCAAGCCAAACCCTGTGCTCTGGAGCACCAAGCAATAGGGCACAACTCTGATTTCCAGCTGAGACTCCTTCATGGAAGGCAGTCTGCCATGGCCTCACTTCTTGCAATTCACAGAATACCTCTCGTTACGGCAATATGATTACCTGAGGCTGCAGCAAGCCAGACCCCACTTTGCCTTGGGCTGGGAAATCTAGAGGGACTCAGCAAGACCCTACTCACACCTTCCTCTGAACTCTCCGAGTTAATGGTAGGGATCTCAGGGGGGCTGCTTTTCAATAATCTCTTGAAAAGATGAAGGGCTTAGCGGCCTTCCACAGACTTGAGCCACTGGCTCCAAGGATTCTTGCAACTCTGGTTGGCAGGGAGGCCTCTGTTTGAGGTTGCTGGTGCAGAACTGCTTTCAAATCCACTCCAGAAGTTACTGTGCTGGGTGCCACTGGTACTCTGTGTTGGTTATGGCATAAATTCTGAAGCTCTGGGGGTTACTGTTCTCTGCACAACGAGCCGTCAAACATCAGAGGACTCTGCTAGCTCAGATGGCAAGCAGCCATTTTATATTCAGCAACCTGAAATGAGGTAAAAGGAAGGTACCTACTGCGTAATTTCAACAGGAGACTTGCCCATTTGTTTTCTGCACCAGAACATGTTCTGACTCAACACCTCTACCTGGTCTTCACACAGCAGGGCTGTCAGAGATGCCAGCGGCAGGCTCCCGAAACAGCCCCTCTGGTACCTGCGAAGGACATTGGTCTGGCAAACGGAGAAAGCATCTCCAGCCCTGATCTGAACCATGGCTGGGCATGCTGCTGACTCTCTTCTGTGCCTGTGCAACAGCTTTGCTGAGGATGTGGCTGCAAGCATGGGACCTGTAATAGATCTCAGGAGCATATTTCACCTAAATGTTCTTTAAACATTTGTTTATTGCAATTAAACATTTTAGCCTGGAATTTACACATTCCATTATTCTTATTTCCCCCATTCAGGCTGCAGCTGTCTTAATGGGAGGTTGATTTATGACTCACCCAACCAGCACTCAAATCCTTAACGCACCAAAACCAGCATTCAAGTCAGAGCGTAAACTGCTCCTAATTTACTTAGATTAACTCCATGTTTAAAATGTCACTGCAGAAACTGCAGTTCCCCTCCCCTGAAAAGGACAGGTTCCAGAATACTCGATAAGCCAAATAGTGCAAACACATGCAGACAGAGAAGGGCACCAAAATCCCTCCTTCGGAAGTACAGTATTAATGAAGGCTTGTATTAACTCACCACAAAAATGCACCAGTGAGATCCATACAGATTACTATGGTGACAGACATCAGCACAGAACTTGGGGGGAAAGGGAAGATGAAAATCTGAGGGAGAAAAATGTTGGGTTTTTTTCCCATCCAGGAGCTTCTAAGTTCCCCAGGGTGTTTGGAGTTAAGATGAAGTAAGTGGCTGTCTTGAATTAAATGCATCACTGTTGGCAAAAGTTTAATAGCTCAGCTCACTATGATGACTCACTGAACCCACCCAAACTGGGAAGCTCAGGAATAACAGCACTTACAGCTATGCCAGGAGCTGCTGCCCTTGAAGATCAGGGGTGTGTTTGCCCCCGCTGAATGCCTGTCCCAGCCCTTCCAAGCTATGACCACGGCAGAGCGTGAGCCTTTAGCAGATGCTGCGTGTGGGTGTCTGTGACTGCATCTGCACGAAGCAGGTCAAAGCCTCCTCAGCCACACATGGGGATCCTGGAGGATACTCCAGCTTTGTCACTTGGGTGTGGAGGTAGGAAATCCTGCTGCAAAGTGCTGAGCATTTTCAGCTCCCACAGGAGTCAAAGAGTACAGAAAAGCACACAGGCAGAGGCAAGGAGGACATTTCCCAGCCCTACAAAATGTTTTCCATGGCTTCTGTGGCTAACCTCAGCAAAACTGTTTGGAGCAGAAGGATGTGCTGTGCCTCAAGGAAGCCTACAAGCAGGTGGCCTGGATGGACCGGGCAATGCAGCCTGTAGCACCCCGAGGAATAGGCAGGGAGAGGGCAAATGACATGCAGAGCTGAAGGTGAGAAGGTTGGACAGCATTTGCATTTGGATGCCTGCTCATGCTGCCTGCACAGAGGTCACATCACGGTGGGCAGCGGCAGCTGCCCAAGCATCAGGCGGGGCTCCCTGCAAAGCCAGGCATCCCACCTCACCTTGCAAAGCTGCCATGAACCCCTTTAGATACAGCCATTCAGCTTAACACAGGGGCAGATTGCGCAGGATGGAGAGATGTAAACACACTAACTAACTAATGCTAACAAATTTATTCCCGAGGTCTGTAACTCTGGGGGCACCAAACAGTTGATCCCAACTCCTTTCCTGATGATGCAGAATGCAGGCGATGCCCAGCTCCAGTTCAACGTGATTACAGGGTTAGTGTCACCCTCCAATTATAGGGAATTTATTTTGAGAGGAAAATGACTCTGAGACAATAGGGCTGCGCGGCACACTCATGTATTTACTCATCTCAAGTGCGAATCTCCACCCAGGGCTAATAACTACAGAGAGACAACTGGTGTTTCCAGGATGCATTACATGAAATAACAGGCTGTGCTGACAGGGATGGTCTCTGCATTTGAAGGACAAGCTTCCAAAAATGACATTTACCTAACTCAGAGGGATGATGGGCCCAAGCCGATGACAGCACCCATCAAAGCAACCGCCTCCTGTCACCGTCAGTGAGTCACTAGAGCAGAATGGCACCTTGTAGGCAAAAAGAGCATCCAGAGAAGTGATTTCCTTTCCTGTGCTGATGCCTGCAAGGAGGAATAGTAATTAGCCCTCCAGCACTGAGCACAGCTGCCTGCCTGCACCTCTCTACCAAGGAGCAGACATGTGCAAAGCTCTGCACTATGCCTGTTTTGCTCTTACAAAGATGAGTCCCTCCAGGGAAGTCTTATTTCTCACTTGTAGAGTAGGTGGAAAGGATGTGGTTTCACAGCATTGGCATCACGCAGGCTCTGCCATGTCAAGGGAATCAGCTTTACATGGTTATTAACACAAGTCCAAGGTAAGGGGCAGAGAAAGGAATCATCGAGCATTGAAAATGGGGGGTGCAACATGGGACCGCTGCTACATGTCTCTCCCAGACCCACCTTTTCGTAGGATCCTATGGATGGTACAACTTGGAGAAGTCACCCTGCAGCTCACTCGCTCCCCAAGCTCCTGACCCCATACAACAGCCACCTAAGGTCCGAGGCTCAAGGACAAAGAGGTCCAAAGTCTTGGATGGGTTTTCCTAGTAGGCAAATGCCAAACTGATGTACATGACATGAGCTACTCATTCTGAGCAGTCCCTGCACACAAGCTAAGGATGACACAGCCATCTCCAGCACTGCAGGGCCAAGACAGGTCCCCAGACACCACCACAGGTGAAAGCAATGGGTTGGAAAGTGGGAGAGGAGTGGTGGCCTAACTGCCACCAGTTATTTGGCACAGAATTGCTGACTATCTGTGGGTGAGATGAATATTTTATTAAAGAATTCAGAGTAAGAGCACCTGAAGTGATACACAAATTCAATCTCATTAACAGGGAAAAAAAGAGATCTGAAAAGGGTAAAAGGTTTCATTTTGTCTTTTGAGGCAATGTTTTGTTTGGAAATATAGTGGAAAAGAAAGATGTAAGAGAGTTGGAGATGAAAGTCAAAGTTTCATTTTAAGTAGACTAAAATACTGCATTGGATCTCAATCTCCTCCTTCCCACAAACTTTCTTTTATTTGAGCAGAGAACTAAAAAAATCAATTCCTTGAACAACTGCACTCCTGGGTTTGTCTTCACCTCCCTCAGGACACAGTTTGTGTTGCTCTGTTCATCCAGTGTGTTTTACCAGCAGTCAAAATTTCAAAACATTTCACTTTAAAGAGCAATTTTCTACACCTCTATTGACTTGAGCTCTGATGAGGAGAAAGCCAAAGCCCGACAGAAACAGAAAGCATAAAGGAGAGATGTAGCGCTGTTCCAGAATTTACGCAGGGTGAGCTTTTTCAAGTAAGGGAGTTAAAAAAATGAACGAAAAAGAAGATGTAGCTACAGCTTCTAAGCTGTCATTTTCCAGCACAGTCAATGCCTTGGCTACTGAAGGTTAAAGCATGCTCATAAGTATGGATAGCAGAGCATGCAAGATATATTATTTATTTTGAGGAACACCCTGCAATTATTCCTGACATATTGTGTAATTAGCCAAAATTACAGCATATTCACCCAGAGTGAAACAGAGGATAGCATAAATATTATGTGTGAGCCCACAATCAAAGAGCGCATTTCATTTGGGTGCAGATGTGACTCCATGAACCAAGCAAGTGTGTGCCCCTTCACAGGGGCTTCTCCCTGGCCCCCGTGGGCTGTGCCAGCTCCTGAGTGGGCACCCCCAAAGGGGAAACATCGGGAGTAAAATTCAGACCTTCCCCATGCTGGCAAGGATAGCTCAAGCACTGCACAAACATTTAGCAAATGTGTACCCCTCACCCTGCAGAGGTTTAGGGTTGAGGGATGCTTGAGCCCAAAGCTCATACCCGCAAAGAAGGGGCCACAGCTGTGCTGTCCCCAAAGAAGGTGGGAAGGCAGGCTCAGAGGATGATGCCTGGAGATGCCACTTGATGGGCTTTGCTGCCTGGGGCTGGCAGGAGGGAGAAATAGAAGAATAGCTCTGGCCTCTCCCCATGCTTGCAGTACCTCTCACCGTACAAAGAAAGATGGGGTCTCCCACAGGGCCACGCATCACCCAGAAGCGTCCTAAGGATCAGAAGTCCTGGGCAATCTTGTGGCAGAGCTTTGCCGCTTGTACAGTTAGAAAGGCTGTGTTTTGTGTTGTTGACTCCAATGTGCAGCATAAAACTTCTTCATTGTCAGTTAAGCAGATTTCTTTCTGGTTTCCTACAAAGATTTGGTCTGGTTATTAGGAAATTCTTTCTACCTAGAATTTGCTCCATGAGAAGATGTAAAAAAACCGGTTAAAAAACATCTGTCTGTGGAATGGACGTCTGGTGTCACTGCAGGGCTGTGGCTGGACTAGTCAACATAGGGGGTCCCTTCAAGCCTTGCTGCTAGGTCACAATAATTTGGTGACATTATCACACTTCTGAACCCCAAGTTTTTGAAGGGCTCCACAACAGAGTCCCCAGCTCCCCTCACCTTGACGTGCCCTACGCAAGTCACCAGATCACTAATAGTCCTCACATGAGCAGAACAGAATCATGGAATCATAGGTTGGAAAAGACCTCTGAGATCATCAAGTCCAACTATCCACCCAACACTACCATTCCTACTAAACCATATCCCAAAGTGCCACATCTACATGTTTTTTGAACACCTCCAGGGATGAGGACTCAACCACCTCCCTGGGCAGCCTGTTCCAGCATCTGACCACTCTCTCCGTAAAGAAATTTTTCCTAATATCTAACCTAAACCTCCCCTGACACAACTTGAGCCATTGCCTCTCGTCCTATCACTAGTTACCTGGCAGAAGAGACCAACACCTGCCTCACTACAACCTCCTTTCAAGTAGTTATTGAGAGCAATAAGGTCCACCCTCAGCCTCCTCTTCTCCTGACTCAACAGTCCCAGCTCCCTCCGCCGCTCCTCAGAAGACTTGTTCTCTAGACCCCTCACCAGCCTCGTTGTCCTTCTCTGGACACGTTCCAGCACCTCAATGTCTTTCTTGTAGTGAGGGGCCCAAACCTGAACACAGTACTCGAGGTGCAGCCTCACCAGTACAGGGGCACGATCACCTCCCTATTCCTGCTGGCCACACTACTCCTGACACAAGCCAGGACCCCCTTGGCGTTCTTGGCCACCTGGGCACACTGCTGGCTCATGTTCAGCTGGCTGTCGACCGGCACCCCAAGATCCTTTTCCGCCGGGCAGCTTTCCAGCCACTCCTCCCCAAGCCTGTAGCATTGCATGGGGTTGTTGTGATCGAAGTGCAGGACCCGGCATCTGGCTTTGTTGAACCTTATACAGTTGGCCTCAGCCCATCATCCAGCCTGCTGTTCATGCCTGCCATGGCACTGTGATTTGTGCTATTCTCAGATGCTAAATCTCTCCGCTTCCCCCATCAATCCAACAGGCCTGGAAATACTGCAGAAACACCAAGAAGGCTGTCACACAAAAAAAACAGGCTAGGGAAATGACTACACCGTTCTTCCACACTGCTCCACGCATCTAGGAAAGTAAATTCATTAAAATATGAAATTGACGGAACATGCTATCAACAAGCACTTGAGCAGAAACTAGTCACTTAAGACACTTGGGGAGGGTAGCTGGTCCTACCAACACCAGCTCACAGAATAGCCCTGGGGAATCACTGGATGGCAACTCAGGGTAAAATTTGGGTCCCAGTCACGCTGCAAGCATTCAGTAGCACCAGGCAAGAATGTCCCCTTCTGCTATATTATTCCTCATGCACTCCTGCAGCATTGTCCAAAGGGATGAGAGGTGTGACACTTCTTTATTTAACAGGTAATGAGCCTGTGATGTGGAAAAATTAAAGCTTGCATCAGTTGGGTTGTATTATAAGAATTTTTTTGCTCACTGCACTAATGCATCTCAAGTCTTCCTGTAGCAGTTTGCAAGCATTTTTTGACCCAAAATTATGACATTACTGAATTTCGACAAATCTTGCACAACACCCAAATGCATAAAGAAAATGTACTGCTTGTGCCACTCTGGTTTGAAAGAACATTACACTTCAAAGAGCAAGATCATCCTAAAAATAGCCAAAACCCACAAAGTTCTTTCTTCTTTCCATTTGCTTTGTGAAAATACACCTTTTTTTACCTGCAGAGTGATTTTAATATTCCATCTGAACCAAAGGTTTCCATCAACCTAATGAAAACACTCGTGGTGTGAGGATGCCACCACTTGCCTCGCTCCATCTAAAGCTCTTTTAAATAAGGACGGCATTTCATGGTTCATATCTCACTACAAACACCTCATTCCCGATGTTGCGTGGCCCTGAGGACTTCAATGAGATAGCCAGGTTCATTGGCCGCCCCGTTGCTGTCTCAGGAGAGAGCTGTAAACAGCACGCTCCCTCCCTGGGGATGCGTGTGCTCAGGATGACACAGCGCAGATGGAGCGAAAACAGAAAATCTGCCTCTCTGACAGGTCTCCAAACACAACTCCTGCTCCTCCAGCTGCCCAGGACCCACTTGCTGCCTGAGGGCCCAGGGCAAAGGAGCTCCCAGACTTCACCTGGTGGTTTCTAATCATTCAGGAGCTGCTATCAGGCTCTAGCTCTAAAATCTGAAAGTTACTGAATGGAAAGTAGAGCTGTGTTTTTGAAGAAACAGAGACAAAAACAGTAGAGAAATATTTAAGGAAGCCGAGAAAGTAGGAGTGGCACAGAAGGAAACAAAACAAAAACCAAACCAAATGTTTATAAATTTTTAAATAACGATGCTGTGTGTTAGCCAGCAGGCAGACCCCATAAGGAAGAGCATAAAACCAAACCATAAAAAGCCAGTAGAGAACTGGTGGTTATACTGTGTGCTCTGCCAGCCCTTTTAGCCACCATCACAGAAAATCCTCACAGGAGTGTGATGTCGGTCACCAGAGGATGCCCTCACAGATGGCTGCAGATCGATACCGGAGGCGGAGGGTGCAGGCAGCCAGCAATCCAGACCCGGATCTGGTTACAGGAGCCGTGCCAGGGGAAGGACCGCTCGGGAGCGGGTGGACCATCCAAGCCCCTCGCCTGCCAAGGTGTGATCCCTGCATCTCCTGCAGCCTGGTGGCTCCCAGGTCCCCGGGGAGCATCGTTCAGCAACTGCCGTGTGCTTCCCAACCCCGGGCTGGTCCCTGGAAGCCAAAACCACTGTGTCTTTTTGCTAATTTCTACTGCTCTTCAGTTTTCTGGAAGATGAAAACTGACTTTTTGCAGCCTGACTTCACTTGCAGCAATCCCATACTGCTTGACCTTTTGCAAACAGTTTTGCTTTGGGGAATGAAAGGAGTGTATTTATTTGGCAGTTCAGGCAATATGGGTGGCAACTGCTAAGCAAAGAAACTATATGTGCAGCCAGCAAGGGGAGGGGACTCCAAACTATGCTGTTCAAAATAAATATCAATTAAGTGAGCATGTTCTATTAACCCCAAGACCTGGCTCCTTTCTTCCTTCTTTTCAATCCAAAATGCTTAAATATTTCAAGAAAGGAACGTTTCAGGGGGTTTTTTATCTTCATCATGACCGCGATCAGCTTTCAGCTGGGAAAGAGGAACAAGTAACAGAATTCTATTGCCTCTCTGTGGATATTTTGCCAGTTCACAGCATGTAGCTGTCCACCGGATGTAACACGTCCCCTTAACAGAGCACGCTGCTGGAGGGAAGGTGAGACAGGAATGCCGCGGGGAGACAGCTCTGCGCAGCGTGCTCCATAGATGCTGCAGTGGGATGGGGGAGAAGCTCAGTGCTCTCTGTCACCATAGCGGCTGTATCTAGCCCTGGATCTTCATCCTCAAATCCAGCCCCTGCCGTTGGAGGCAACCAGCCTTCTCACATCTACCCTTTTCTAACATCTATCAGTGGAGTCAAGCACTCCAAACACAAACTATTCGCACTGAAAAGGCCCCAGAAAGAAAGACAGGGAGTGCAGGCAGGCGGCAGCAAAACCACTCCCCTCCTCTCACCACGGCTGCCCACCTTCTGGCCAGAGACATGCCACAGGTCCCCAGCTGAGGGCTTCTCTTTAGGAACAGGATGGTGCCACGCACCACCCAAAGTAGAGTTCATCCTTGTGCTCGGTAACATGGAAGGAGAAGGGGGCACTGACGCAAGGCAGACTCTGCAGGAGGTGTACCTTGGGCAAAATCCCCCCCTTCCTCGCATGTACAACTTCAGGTACAACAGATGCATGTGCTGCCGAGAAGAGCAAGGAGCTGCTATTGCTACCTCCCCCTTTGCCCTGACCCAAGCCAGGGTCAGCACAAGAGCTCAATACTCCTCCAGACTTAGACCTCTGCCAGGAGCAGCACCAGCCTGTAGGGCATCTCCCTAGCAGGACCCCAGGCATAGCAGCACAGTCACCTCCCGGTGCCACTGGGGAAAGAGACAAACCCAAAGCCGCAGAGCAGATGCAGGAACAAAGCTGCAAAGCCCCATTCAGTGATGATGCCCTTTCCAGCATTAACCTCAATCTTGCAGTCTAGACCACTCCCAGGGGAAAAGGCAGAGACCAGAAATGCCCAGAGCCACTGCATGGAGCCAGCCTTCCTCACTGTCCTGACCCTTACACCGGTAACCTGCCAGTGGCTCATCCCTGAGGACACTAAGAGCTCTCTGGAGTTGGCTGCCCTGAGCCATCACACTGCCTCCAAGCCCATGGTTTTGTTCCTCAGCCACCTTTAGCCAGGACATGCTGGAACGAGCACGGGACAGCAGAGGTGTTGACAGGTTTCAGGGTGCATCCAGCTGAATTATCTCAGCAGCCATGTAAGCTTCATCAGTGTTTCAGAAAGCCCCAATTCAGTACGTGGAACAAGCATGCAGATACTTGTCTGTGCTGCAGCGTGGGGGCTGGAAAAGCCGGAGTAGTCTGCCTGAGCAGTGAATACCACAGTCGTGTTCCACAGCTCTCTAGGAAGCTGCCTTCTGGTTTGCCATTTTAAAAATGTGTCGTAGCTGCTATTTTCAGAGACGGCACTGTCAGGAAGCTGTAGTCCTACAGCCATGCTGCAAAAATTCAGTGTCCACGTTGACTCCCCTCAAAGCACAAACCCCTCCTTTAAAAATTATTTATTCCAGGAGCTCCCGCTAGCGGTGTTCACTGCGTGAGGGGCACAAAGCGTGTCTGTGGCTCTACTGCAGCTTTCAATAGAGATGCAAAGCAAAACCAGCCTCCGGAAAGGCCAAGTTATTTCAGGATTCTGCTACATGTCAGAATAGGGCGAAGGTAAAAAAAATAGATGTAGTAGTTTGCTTTATGCCCAGAAAGGATAATGTATTAATATGGAGAATATTGCGTTAGCTAGGGAATAGAGATGAGCCACGTATTAAACAGGAGAACAGAGTCTAAAGGTACTGTTCCCTGACAGACTGCAGTGTGTGCAGCCCAGGTAAAGGGTAAATGATTTTGGTATAGGTCACTTCACAAGAGACTTCCATGATTAAAGCACAGCAGTAATGCAGCCATGCAATGCTGCTAGAACAGAGCACAGGAAGACGGAGCATACGGAAATCTACATCTATTTAAAGGTTAGTTCTCTGGAGCTGCTTTGCCTGTACTGCTCTCTTGGTCACCTTCTTCTGCCAAGCCACGGAGCTTGCAAATATGAAAGAGATGTCTATCTCTTACATTTTGCTTGTTAAAACTCTTGCTTTGATTTTAATAATAATAAATCACAGCTTGGCTTCAGCTGCGCGGGAGTAGGAAACCCCCAGAAATAACGTGCACATGACTGTTCAGAGGGATGGATCAAATGGAACAAATGCCAGAGGGATGGAACAAACGCCTACCTGGCCACCGTGCTGTCTGGCAGTTCATGGTGTGCCTATCTGGGGTAGGAAGGGAAGGAAGGAAGACAAGCCCAAGTGAGTTTGCACTTGCTCCTCAAGATAGCAAGACTCAAGGCCACGTTTGTCTCTCACGGGAATGAGATTGTTACAATGTCTTCAGCTCCTGTGGCAGCTCTGCTCTCCACACTGCCCAAGTCAAGCTGTTATTTTTTTGTTGTTGTTGTAGATATCTGTTAAAATATGCAGTATCTGGCCTACTGAAACTATTCTAAAATCGTGATGAATTCAGCAAAGCAAGGAAGGAAGAAAACTTTGTTTTCACTTCAGGATTTTTGGAACTCAAGCGTCTGTTCTTTATTTCAAAGCATCATTTCATTTAGAAGTATACCTGAAAGTTAAAGAAAAATACACATATAAAAACCCTCCAATTGAAATTGCACATTTTTTTTTTTCCCCAAAAAGAACCCAGTTATATCAGTCAATGATAAACTGATTTATACGGATCTTTTATTTTATGGGGAGGAAAAATAATCACTCATGAACCTCTTCTTATCCTGACTTTTCCATTTGGCTGGTGACGGAGAAATCAATCATTTGTATTGCTCTAATGGTGAACCTCCTCTGCTGGCTAATGATTTTCACTGCTCCCACAAGCACAGCTACCCCTGAGGCCATGGGGAGAGAATATATCCATCCCTCTAGGAGCTTGGATGACTTCCACAGATTTTCTTGGCATCAACTATATCCAGCCCAGAACTAGTACGAAGTGGCTTACTGACTGACATGTTCACCCACAAGCTGTGTTGCTAAGTGGGCTGGCCGCTGAATTTTCCATGCTCTGGAGTAAGCCAGGAGCCTGCAGTTCTACCCCTGATTTTAGAGCCAGGGAGCTCGGGGTTGCTGTCTGACCCCCCCAGTAACTGAGCAGAGACACACACCGTGACAGCCACCACATCTGCAAGTCACGAATGTGTGTGATACCACCCCCGGGGATCAATTTGATAAAATGAAACCCATCTGCTGAGCTGTCACGAGCAGGAGGAAGCCTTTTTCCCCTCCTGATTATTTCAGCATTCATTAGCACTAGCGGGTGCGGAAGGAGTTTACAGCACCAACAGCAGACCTCACCGACAGACTGCCCCAAAGAAGAAGGACGCACACCCTCAAGCCTGTGCTCCTTCCCCTTAATGTTATCTAGGTTCATGCTTGGCCGCTACTTGGAATACATACCCTCATCTCAACTAGTACTTCTAAGAGCTCTTGCTGACCAGGCAATGCCAGGATTTCCAGGCATTTCCACTCCCCCGAGCCACTCAGAGATGGGGCACAGCACCAAATTCTGCAGAGGAGCTGGCAGAAGAATGTGACGGACCCCCCTTGGCTGGGCACACACCCAGATACACATACATATGCTATGGAAAAGTGCTGGGATCCAGCCCGAATCCTACTGCAGACAGTAGCTATGCACTGAGATAATGTAGCCGCCACCAGGACACTGCAGCAACAGAGGGGCCGAATTCCACAGGTTAGGCATGAACTACTCCATAAAAGCAGGCAAGGACTACAACAAATTTAATGAGGAGCTAAAAAAGTGTTTTGTTCCATGAGCGTCAATCATCATTTTCACCCTGCATGAAATCAGAAAGGACTTCAGGATTTAACTCGGGGAATTTAACAGCTTGCAGAGATGACAGACTTCTCAAATGTTTTAAATGAATCTCTGAATGAACAAAGTCCTTCTGCGTCCTTCAACTAAAGTTGCCCTTATATTTTAGTCATACTGCTGCCAAAATATCTACATCTGTATATTTGAAATTCCAAATCTTCATTTACTATTCAAAATAAGAAGCACCGCAAAGGGAAAACATGTTTTAAGTTACTGCTTTATTTCTATGTATGAGCTGTTTTCTTCACTTTCGAAGAAGCCTTTAGACCTCCTTAAGGACAAGCATCCTTTTCCTGGAGAAGCACAAAATATATATCAGATGGGGGGGG
>Ga0065711_1008518_pt1 | contig 18791 bp, 14 predicted proteins | sample Hoacrofraction12_FD_59098 | JGI IMG/M metagenome (GOLD analysis project Ga0065711, IMG submission 59098) | Hoatzin crop microbial communities from Cojedes, Venezuela - Epithelial fraction 12 v2 (version 2) | ecosystem: Host-associated > Birds > Digestive system > Esophagus > Crop | place... | reverse complement strand
GTGCAGCCTGCTGTAGGTGACCCTGCTTCGGCAGGAGGGTTGGACTAGATGACCCACAGAGGTCCCTTCCAACCCCTACTATTCTGTGATTCTGTGATTCTGTGAATGCTAGGCACTTAGCTAGGATTTGAAGAAGTGGGACAATCAAATGCAGTAGTTCAGGGAGACTTGTGCCTTTAGATTGTGTATAATCAATTTATATCATCTGAGATAATTGATTCGGTGTTTGAATCTGAATACACGTGATATTCTTTTGTCCTATCCATTTTGTTCTTGTGATGTACATAGGGTCAGATTGTATTTAACCTTCCCTCCCCATGGCGGGGGGTGGAACTAGATGATCGTTAAGATCCCTTCCAACCCAAACCATTCTATGATTCTACAATTCTAAATACTACATTTGACTCCAGACCTCTTGTTATTACTGAAGAAAATATTTCCCCCATGTCACTGAGTCACTCAGCCCCAAGTATTATGACTGCCCTGGCTAAGAAAAAAAGGAGAGTAATTGTCGTAGGCGATTCCATTTTGAGGGGAACAGAGGGCCCAATGTGCCAACCAGACCCATCCCACAGGAAAGTCTGCTGCCTCCCCAGGGTCCAGGTTAAGGAGGCTGCTGGGAAGTTCTCTGGTCTGGTACGGCCCTCTGATTATTATCTGCTGCTGGTAATGCAGGTTGGCAGTGACGAGATCAAAGAGAGAAGTCCCAAGGCCATGAAAAGGGACTTCAGGGCACTGGGGCGATTGGCTGAAGGATCAAGGGCACAGGTGGTGTTTTCGTCAATTCCATCAGTGGCAGGGAAGAACATTGAAAGGGGCAGGAAATCTCACCTGATTAACAGGTGGCTCAGAGGCTGGTGCTGTCGGTGGAATTTTGGTTTCTTTGATCACGGGGAGGTGTACACGGCACAGGGCCTGCTGGTGACAGATAGAGTCCAGCTGTCTCAAAGGGGAAAAAGGATTCTTGCCCTTGAGCTGGCGGGGCTCATTGAGACAACTTTAAACTAGGTTCGAAGGGGGAAGGGGATATAATCAGGCTCACTAGAGATGAGCCCAGGCATGACATGCCAGTGTTGGGGGTGAGATCAACAGCCCATCTCAAGTGAATCTACACCAATGCACGCAGCATGGGCAATAAACAGTAGGAGCTGGAAGCCATTGTACAGCAGGACAGCTATGACTTGGTCACCATATGTGGTGGGATGACTTTCATGACTGGAATGCTGCGGTGGATGGCTATAAGCTCTTGAGAAGGGATCGGCGAGGAAAGAGGTGGTGGGGTGGCTCTGTATGTTAGGGACGGCTTCAGTTGTATAGAGCTCAATGATTGTGATGACCAGGTCAAAAGCTTATGGGTAAAGATGGGGGGGAAAGCCAACAAGCCAGATATCCTGCTGGGGGTCAGTTATAGACCACTCAACCAGGATTAAGAGGCAGATGAAGTTTTCTGCAAAAGGTTGTCAGAAGTCTCACAATCACTAGCCCTCATTCACATGGGGGACTAACTTACTGGACGTCTGCTGGAAATACAACACAGAGAGAGGAAACAGTCCAAGAGGTTCCTGGAGTGTGTGGAAGATAACTTCCTGACAGAGCTGGTGAGTCAGCCTACCAGGGGAAGTGCCTCGCTAGACCTGCTGTTTACTAACAGAGGAGAACTGGTGAGAGTTGTGGTGGCCAGAGGCCATCTTGGGCTTAGCAGCCATGAAATGACTGAGTGCTCAGTTCTTGGTAAAGAGGGGGGCCAGCAAAACCACCACCATGGGCTTTCAGAGGGCAGTCTTTGGCCTGTTCAGTACGCTGATTGAGAGGGTCCCCTGGGAGAGAGTGCTGAAGGGCAAAGGAGTCCAGGAAGGCTGGACATTCTTCAAGGAGGAAGTCTTAAAGGCACAGGAGCAGGCTGTCCCCATGTGCCACAAGACAAACCGGCGGGGAAGACGACAGGCCTGGCTGAACAGGGAGATCTTGCCGGAACTCAGGAAAACAAGGAGGGTCTACCACCTATGGAAAACAGGGCAGATGACTCAAGAGGAGTACAGGGGTCTCGTTAGGTTGTGCAGAGAGGCAATTAGAAGGACAAAAGCCCAGCTAGAACTCAGGCTGGCCACAGTAATAAGGGACAACAAAAAATGTTTTTACAAATACATCATCAACAAAAAGAGGGGTGAGGAGAATCTCCATCCCTTGTTGGATGCGAGGGGGAATATTTCCAACAAGGATGAAGAAAAGGCTGAGGTACTTAATACCTTCTTCGCCTCAGTCTTTAATAGTCAGACTGGTTATCCCCAAGGTAGTCAGCCCCCAGTGCTGGAAGATAAGAAGGAGAGCAGAATAAACCTCCCATAATCCAGGAGGAAGCAGTTAACGACCTGCTATTCTACCTGGACACTTACAGGTCTATGGGGCCAAATGGGATCCACCTGAGAGTGCTGAGGAAACTGGCAGAGGAGCTGGCCAAGCCACTCTCCATCATTTATCATCATTCCTGGCTACCAGGGGAAGTCCCAGATGACTGGAGGCCTGACAATGTAACATCCGTCTACAAGAAGGGCCAGAAGGAGGATTCCGGTAATGACAAGCCTGTCAGCCCGACCTCGGTGCTGAGGAAGGTTATGGAGCAGATCATCTTGTGTGCACTCACTGGGCATGTGAAGGACAACGAGGGGATCAGGCCCAGCCAGCATGGATTCATGACAGGCAGGTCCTGCTTGATCAACCTGATCTCCTTCTATGTCCAGGTGACCAGCCTAGTGGATGAGGGAAAGGCTGTTGTCTACCTGGATTTTATAGTAAGGCCTTTGACATCATTCCCCACAGCATCCTCCTGAAGAAACTGGCTGTGCGTGGTTTGGATGGGTGTACTCTTCGCTAGATAAAGAACAGCCTGGATGACCGAGCACAGAGAGTGGTGGTGAATGGAGTTAAATCCAGCTTAAGGCCGGTCACAAGTGGTGTTCCCCATTGAGCAAGTGGTGCTCAGTTTTGGGTCTGGTCTTGTTTAATATCTTTATCAATGATCCGGATGAGGGGATTGAGTGCTCCCTCAGGAAGTTTGCAGATGACACCAAGGTGGGAGTGTTGATCTGCTTGAGGGTAGGAAGGCTCTGCAGAGGGATCTGGACAGACTGGAGCGATGGGCCGAGGCCAACTGTATGAGTTTCAACAAGGTCAAATGCCGTGTCCTGCACTTCGGTCACAACAACCCCATGCAATGCTACAGGCTTGGGGAGGAGTGGCTGGAAAGCTGCTGAGCAGAAATGGACCTTGTGGTGTTGTTTGACAGCTGGCTGAACATGAGCCAGCAGTGTGCCCAGGTGGTCAAGCAGGCCAATGGCACCCTGGCTGGTATCAGGAATAGTGTGGCCAGCAGGAGTAGGGACGTGATGGTGCCATTCTACTCAGCACTAATGAGGCCGCACCTCGAATACTGTGTTCAGTCACTACAAGGAAGACACTGAGGTGCTGGAGCATGTCCAGAGAAGGACAACGAAGCTGGTGAGGGGTCTAGAGAACAAGTCTTACGTGGGGCAACTCAGGGATCTGGGGCTGATTAGTCTGAAGAAGAGGAGGCTGAGGGGAGACGTTATTGCTCTCTATAACTACCTGAAAGGAAAATGTAGTGAGGCAGGTGTTGGTCTCTTCTCCCAGGTAACTAGCTGTAGGACGAGAGGCAATGGCCTCAAGTTGCATCAGGGGAGGTTTAGATTGGATATTAGGAAAGCTTTCTTTACTGAAAGAGTGGTCAGACATTGGAACAGGCTACCCAAGGAGGTGGTTGAGTCCCCATCCCTGCAGGGGTTTAAAAATTGTGTAGATGTGGCACTTCAGGATATGGTATAGTAGGAATGGTGGTGTTGGGTTGATGGTTGGACTTGATGATCTTAGAGGTCATTTCCAACCTATGATTCTATGATTCTATGATTCTATGATTATATATGAGAAAGCAATGGCTGAATGAATAACAAAGGGCAGAGCTTTCATTAGATGTAGATGAAATATTTCCAGTTAGAAAAGTTTGAATGTTTATGCAACCAATGTTATTGTTTTCATAAGCTGCCTGAGTGATAAGAGAATTATATGCATTTGTTTTAAAAAAATATTGTTCAGCCCAATAATACAATAGTGTGTTTCTTTCTCTGTTCTTATTCTACTTTGTGACAAACCCAGAGCTCGCATCAACTAATCTTGTCTGGTTTGGCCTTCCCTCTTAGTGAGATGGAACAGATGAAATTTTTAATGTATCCCACATCCTCTGCCTGTTTAAGAACTGGTGGAAAAAAGCAAGATTTTTATTGCTTCTTTTTGCATAATGTATATCAGTATTAAAATATCTAAAGGATGGTTCAACACATGAAATGTGTAAGTTAGAAGATCTGTTTCGGAACAATTGAAGTGCTGTTTCTGTGTTTTTACAGAAATGAAAATTAAGAACTATATTTACTTTTTAATCCTTTTGCAGAGCTTTAATTCAGGTTTCATCTTCCCTAATCTTTTTTAATGGAGTTTTTTGTTGGTTTGTTTATTTGTGGGCTTGTTTTTTTATAATGGGAAACACCAAAAAATTACTAATTCAAAATGACTCTATGAAAGGAAATATTCTTTTCTCAGCTTTGCATAACCAAAGACTGAACGTGAAAATCTGACTCCTTATTGTCCCAATAAAAAAATCGATTCTAATTTTTAGAGGCACTAATTAAAAGAATTAACTTACAGGTTGAAATACTACAGATAGTGAGCAAGTATACCAGAATCTGGCCCTTAGGCTTTTGAATCATACAAATCAATGAAGTCAGTAGAACTTTGTCCACCGGTTTCAAGGAATTGTATACCATGAGTGAAGAAACAATAATTGTAATGTAAAAATCCTTTAATTAAAGGGAAAAGGCATAGCTCATTCATATCAACATTTGAAGCATTAATGCGGTCTCAGGTTATCACCAGGAAGATAAAGCAAAATATCCACAATATACGGCAAAACTATGTGAAAGATTTATACACGTTTACTAGCATTATACTTTTTTAATTCTATGGTTTTTAGTGATTTATTGTATTTCATCAGTTTGTCACCCATAAAAAGATTTGCATTGCAATGACAATTGACACACATCAAGGCAAAAAAGTCCATGCCAAGCAAAACAGAAAAGAGTTGAAATGGTCCAATGAAAAATTGTAGTGAAAACCTGGATAAATTTCTCTCATTCTTTGCAGTGACTTAGTCTTCCCAAGTTTGGAAAATATAATTATTTTCCATTGAAAAGCACTATCATGACACCATCAGATGACTGCATTCAACTGAAAAAAAAACCCCAACCAAACAAAACCAAAACAGAGGCTAAAAATAAATTCTGAAACATTTGCCAAAACATGTTTTCATAATTTAAAAAAAATTGACTTGGCATTTTGGAGTATATCTGTACTTTAAATTCTTTTAAAACTTTTAGAAAGGCCAGTCTTCAATATTCCAGAACTCAGAAAATTGGTAAAATGTAATCATAACATTTCAAGAACTTCTGAATATTCTTTATTCAATTAAAAATACTGCTCTCAAAAAAACATCTTCAAGCTATTCCATCGTAAGTATGTAGACTTAGGTGACACTGAAAGTTAAGTTCAAAATTTTCAATGTTGTTTTCTCATGCCTATGAGGAATACGAATCTGCAAAGAACCAACCAGTGTTCTAGGTTATGAATTGCAGTTGAACAACCGACCTTGATCAAAGATCTATTCATCACTGAAAATTCAGGGTATCCACATTGACTGTATTAGGTTATGTGGAACTTCATTAAGGTTGAATATGAATTGTAACTAGTGTGTGTCTGAAAATATTTATGAAACAACTTTGAAAATCCTTTGTTCCCTTCAACACACAATAGCCACAAAAAGTAATGTTAATATCTTTAAGAGTTCAAGCAGCAGGCAGCATTATAATTCAACATTCGTCTTGTTATCTCAGGTAATTTTAGTCCAAGAGCACGTACATGCAGTGATTCTCAGTTGCGATATCTCTACTTGTGGTGACTTGTACGCAACATTTATGTAATAAAAATGTCTCTTTACACCTTTACCATTACAATAAGACTGCATTTTAACTATGGTGTCTAGAATTACAAGTATAATACTTCAATTTATTTTCCCTTTTAGATGTAATGCATCCATTTTTAAGTCCACAGATCAATGAACCAGACATATAGCTTGATTAAGATCTACCAGTCTAAGTATCAATCAGGATAAATGAAAATACATTCATAAGGTCTGCTACAATGGTGTCTTTACATATAGATCATGTTCGCAATTTAGGTCTCATTACATGCTCTGCTGCTACAGACTATACACGTGCCAGTAGTAGTGGGAACATGATTTATTTTTACTACTCATTATGCTGAGTGTGGCTTGAAAATTTCTGTAACACATCTTGATATCCATAACATATATCTTGAAAATTTGAGGACATGGTATTGGAAATATAGCACAGACTTTACTGTAATGACTAGAAAATGGTACCATGAGTGTACTAAAAAAATTCAGAATGGAAAACTTTTATTTCAAAAAGCAATTTTCTATTTGAAGCATATATAGGTGCTGTGAGCTACAGCTTCGCCATTAACAGAAGCCAAGAAAACTTCAGAGACAATACATTTGATGCCTTGTGACCTCAGAAAAGTTTTGTATTTCTTGCAGTGTTACAATGCACATCACTATGCAATGGTAGTGGAACACACTGCAGATGGAAGTGACTCTAGGACTACTAAGAGATTTTTTTTACGGGAAAGTCGATCTTGCTACTTGATGATTACAATTTTAACCATCTTCTCAAAAAAAGTCTGTCACTTACTGGCCAAGATTTTTGACAACAACTTTGCCTTTAGATTTCATTGCCAGTGTACTACTAACAATACACAGAAATATAATGGCTTGCAGAAGACGTTACTGTGTAAATTACCTCCAAGGTCTGTTGCTCATTCTATTACATCTGAACATTATCATCTAAGATTAGGATTAAGTGGACAATTCACACTTTTTCTGCGTTTTGTACATCGTTTACACTTTCTGCTGAACTGTTTCTCAAAAATGGCAATTAGTGTCTAACATCTCTTGGCATTCTTTCACAAAGTCTCATACATTTTTGCCAGTTGCTAAGAACAACCATGAAGTTCCTGGGAACTGCTGGGGGAAAATCACTTATAGAGAAACTGAAATGAGAAATGCCAACTGACTCGAATTTAATATTTTACATACTAGAAACACAGGCAAAGCAGCCAAAAACTAATCATGACTACGTACACATGTGTACAATAGGCACAGGAAAGCAGTGCTGGAGATTGTGGGAGTAAAAGATTTCTGGAGTACTTGTGAATGATTATCCAGCTTTTTAAACAACAGTTTATGACTGAAAAGTAGTTTACTGTTAGTCAATAATTCCCATTATTAGTGTGCAGAGAAGTGCATTGATAATTTTGAAAGCAGCAGTTTTGAAGATTTTTCTGACTTTGTTAAATGTCATGCATTCAGATAATAGTAAAATAATTCCATCACAAACTGTTGTAGTTTAAGTAATAAATAATCTGCATTTCTTTCCAGTAGTGCCAATAAGGAAAAAATGCTGGGCAATATACATTAATTTGTTTAAAAATTATGAACAGTACCTCTTCTTCATACACACTGTAGTGTTTGAAACATGCAGCTGGTGATACATGTGTCTTGTTTTTTCAAAAAATATTTTACAAAGGACATCAGTACCCACTATAGTGGATTCAACGAAAAGGAAATGCTCCTTGTAACACTTTTTCAGTTGCTGAAACCAAACCTTTCAGAGCAGAGAATGCTCTTTACTGAGTTTTTGTAGAATACAGTGCCAGTTTAGCATGTATTCTCTTAAAAATACTATAAAAATGTTTCATAATGATAAATAAATGCTTCATAATGGAATTTTCCTTAATTTAGACACCTAAGCTTACTAAGAACCTCTAAGTATTTTGGCCATTGAGTTTTCTAATTGATTCTGAAAAGCTCCAAAATCTCTAAGAGCAAATTGGCTTCAGTGGAAGTTAAAGGTTCTCAACATTTTGCAGAAACCAGCCTAGCATGACCCAGAAAGTGGGTATCACCAGGCTCAGTGAAACTTATCACTCCCGATCCATACAGTAGGGAACACTTTAAATTCAAGAACACTTTCATTGACCCATCTGCTTGATTTTTCCCACCTCTTCTAAGGGTTTCTAAATTATTTCCAAAGAGGACTCCCTAAGTGAAATCTTTCAGGTTTCCATGTAATAGATAAGGATATTCTAAGTGAACCGTATTTCTAAGTGAATCATACACTGTTTTCATCAAGTCAACATGATCATGATTATCCCTGCCTGCATTCAAAACTTAAAAAGACATAGAATGATAAATAAAAGCAGGAGCTACGTTAGAGATAGCAAGAAGTTAGAAGCGAAGAAAACATCCCCAATGCTTTTTCCTCTCCTTTGTCATTTTAGTAACACAAAAGGCCCCAGCTGCTGTGTCTGTGCTCAAAGCTGGTAGGAATCCAGCTAGTGGTCTTTTTGAAAACATACACAGTGACAACAGTGGAAGCTGGCATCCCCCGCTCCCATGGAAGGAGACAGAGCAAAAGGTCTTAATTCTGCTTGAACTGGATTGTTTATAGGAGAGAAAAGGAACACGGGATAGTACAAATTAGAACTTTTATTACAATATGAAAGTCCAAACTAAAGTCAGGTTGGTGAAGAGCTGAATATATATTACATCAATAATCCATAGTACATTTATCAAAGCAGTACAAGCAGGAAAGTAGTGATAACATAAAATGCATTGAGTGTTATTAGTTTATGTTGCAGATGCAACATTTTTTTTGAGATTGTCTACAAGTAGCTTTTGATTAAAAAGATGAATTGACATCTAGCTTTTCCTTCTTTTTAATATAAGCCCACCTGTTCTCTTACTTGAGCCATTTGCAGTGTTCTGCATAGAGGCCTCATCCCTGGATGCTACCGTAATTTAAAATTTTACTGCTATCACTAGTACAGGTAACAGAAATCTGTATATCTTTTAAAACTACACAAAGATTATTAATTTATCTAGGCCCAGCATATGGATTTAATGTCACTACTAAATTGAGCTAGTATTGCTATATTGCTGCCTAAGTCTTGACTGCTTATGGAGTCTGGGCCAGATCTTTAGCCATCATTGTAAATCATTGTCAAGCCATTGAAAACGGAGGCTTCTAATGTGTCAGAACCGAAAGGCTAAATTTCCTGAGAAGATAGTATTCCAAATTAATTCTAGGTGTTGTACTTTGTCATATAAGACCTTGCAACTGCCTAAATCAATTTGAAATGAGAAAAAGAATGAGTAAAACAAAAGGCATTCATGTTTTCTTAAACCAACTAGAAGCTCAGTCCTGAGTCAGTTTTCTTTCATTTGACAAAATATTTCTGAAATTTGGAAGGGTCATTCACTAAGAAGCTGATAAATAGTATTGTATGTCATAGTAAATCGTGCTCTGGACACTCGCTTGCTGTGCCAGTCTGATTTTTTATTAGCTTTGAATGTATTTGTTCAAGGTATTTGAATAATTATTGAGAAAAGGGGTTTAATTTTGTTCTGTCCATTTTTCTTGCACTCTATCTCTCTTCTAAAAAAAACGTCAAATCATCAGTTGACATAAAATAGTAACAATTCATTTTCTTAGTATTTCAGAGAAAGTATTGCTTCTGATTCCACAGTAAATCTCTACCTAGAAAGATATCAACTGTCCTATCAGCCTCAAACTCAACATTTGCTTGCAAAACATGTAGAATTCCATGATTTAATATAAATTGTTTTGGATTATACTAGTGTGATAATAAGATCTATTTCCCCTAATTAATCTAATTTCATAGTAGTGATTTGTTTTATAACATAAGGAATAGTAAGAAAACAAAAAATGTAGTATGTGTGGTTTTCTATATTCATAGTCCACCTGTGGATTCCACTAGGCACCATGAATTTGTAGCTCTACATATAAACCCTCTCTCCAGTCTTGACCATTATGCACCTATCACAAAATAGTAGTCATGTCTCTCACCATTACATCAATGCAGCTGTCCTGCTGAGTTATAGCATTTTGCTGTGCCTCTTTCATTAAAGAATTTATATTCTGAATTTCTCTTTAGTTTTTCTTGTTTTCATTTTTTTCCAGTAAACTCTCTGTTTCATTTTAGTTTTCCTCTTTTTTAATACTTGTTTGTCATCTCTTCATCTTCCTTATTTTTCTAGTGTTGGCTTTGTCATGACTAACAGGTGTCAGCACCCACTCCCACTTGTTGAGGAAACAGTTATCTGTCTGATGGACATATACTGAGGTTGAGGATGCACCAGTACTCAGCTGTATGAAGAGAAAGAGTGGAAGAACCACTGCTTTACTCTAGTTCTAAGACTTCATGAGACTTATGAATTTGTGACTGACTTAATCTGCTGTCTGGAGCCCTCAGGTATTTTCCAGCTGTGATTCATCTGACTGCCATTCTAGTTTCTAGCAGAGTGACTTTCAAGACTGTCAGTCTACTTGTTCCTACAAGTATCTTTTTAAAAATAATTTGTGTCTCATAAATTCTTTGGAGAAGCTTGAGTTGCCTGTCCAGTCCCACTTTACTGTTGTCTGTCAGCTCTAACCTTACGCATTGAGTGCTGAGGGAGACGGCAGATGCCATTGCCAAGCCACTCTCCATCATCTTTGAAAGGTCCTGGAGAACAGGAGAGTGCCTAAGGACTGGAAGAACGCCAATGTCACTCCAGTCTTCAAAAAGGGCAAGAAGGAGGACCCAGGAAACCATAGACTCACCTCCATCCCTGGAAAGGGGATGGAACACCTCCTTCTGGAGGTCATCTCTAAGCAAGTGGAGGAAAATAAGGTTATCAGGAGTAGTCAACATGGATTCACCAAGGGTAAATCATGCCTGACCAATCTGATAGCCTGCTTTGATAGCATGATGGCTGGGTAGATGAGGGGAGAGCAGTGGATGTTGTCTACCTCAACTTCAGCAAGGCTTTCGACACTGTCTTCAGTGACATCCTCATAAGGAAGCTCAGGAAGTGTGGGCTAGATGAGTGGATGGCGAGGTGGACAGAGAACTGGCTGAATGGCAGAACTCAGAGGGTTGTCATCAGTGGTGCTGAGTCTAGTTGGAGTCCTCTATCTAGTGGTGTTTCCCAGGGGTGAGTACTCAGCCCAGTCTTGTTCAACCTATACCTCAGTGACCTGGATGAAGAGATAGAGTGTACCCTCAGCAAGTTTGCTGATGATACAAAATGGGGAGGAGTGGTAGGTACACCAGAAGGCTGTGCTGCCATTCAGTGAGACCTGGACAGGCTGGAGAGTTGGGCGCAGAGGAACCTGATGAAGTTCAACAAGGGCAAGTGCAGGGTCCTGGATGGCGGGAGGAATAACCCAATGCACCAGTACAGGCTTGGGGCTGATCTGCTGGAGAGCAGCTCTGAGGAGAGGGACCTGGGTGTCCTGGTGGATGAAAAGTTGACCATGAGCCAGCAGTGTGCCCTTGTTGCCAAGAAGGCCAATGGGATCCTAGGGTGCATTAAGAGGAGTGTGGCCAGCAGGTTGAGGGAGGTTCTCCTCCCCCTCTAGTGCCCTAGTGAGGCCCCATCTGGAGTACTGCGTCCAGTTCTGAGCTCCCCGCTTCAAGAAAGATGAGGAAACACTAAAGAGAGTCCAGCGGAGGGCTACGAGGATGGTGAGGCGACTGGAACATCTCTCCTACAAGGAAAGGCTGAGGGAGCTGGGCTTGTTCTGCCTGAAGAAGAGAAGACAGAGAAGGGGGCTTATAAATGCTTATAAATATCTGAAGGGTGGGTGTCAGGAGGATGGGGCCAGACTCTTTTCAGTGGTGCCCAGCAACAGGACAAGGGGCAATGGGCACAAACTGAATCACAGGAAGTTCCATCTGAACATGAGGAATAACTTTACTTTGAGGGTGACAGAGTACTGGAACAAGCTGCTCAGAGGGGCTGCTCCTTCTCTGGAGATATACAAAACCCACCTAGATGAGGTCCTGTGCAACCTGCTGTACGTGACCCTGCTTCGGCAGGGGGGTTGCACTAGATGACCCACAGAGGTCCCTTCCAGCCACTACCATTCAGAGAATCTGTGATTAGCAGTCAACAGAATTTTGGTATATACTTTATCGTTTGCTTTTCAGTTATTTTAACTCCTCTTTGAACACTGTGTGCTATTGACAGCACAGATATTTTTAAAAGATACATAGATCATAATTAAAATGAATTAATACTAAATTATTTGTATGTACTACAGAATGCACCTAAAGACACAATTTGCAAAGGTTCTGTTACAATTATAGAAAAGGTGTGTAAGACATTATGATGGCCTTAGAGGCACAAAGAGGAACGTAGACTGTCACCACAAGTTTGAGTGTATATTGGGCTTGAAGGTACAGTATTCGTTGCCTCGAAGCCAGGATAGCTCCTTGTTTAAATTACAAAATCTGATGCCTATTCAAATTAAGACTAGCCTACTAACTAGCCACTATCTGCTTAGTGTGGCATTACTCCGGATGTATTCGTCTTAATTTTCCCACTCATAGTAGGATAGCTTTGTTACTGTCTATTCACAGAGGATTTTGGAAGATGGCAAAGACTGTCCATCTACATGGTTCATGTCGAGTCATCTACATAAGCAGAGTGATTTCTCCTGCACTCAGAACTGAGTCTTTCAGATATCTATGCTGCCTTGCTAGATTGTAAGGGCTAAGACTCAAGGAACATAACAGACAATAATAATTTTTGTAATGATTTACATAATTATTCATAGAATTCTATACTCTACAGTGAAGTTCTGTAGGGCATTTCACAGCCACATAAAGCAAAATGTTTAATGGAATTTAGTTATGTAGGAATTTTCCAGGAAGGCTATCTAATATCTTTTGACTAAACAGTCCTAATGCTTCACCTTGTGTGACACATTTGGAAAAAATATGATAAAAGGCATAATAAAGATCAAGCTAATCTGAAAAGTAACTTCTTGCAGGGTGGATAAATCCAAGTTAGCAATAAAAGATTGGAACTAGACCTTTATGTCATGTGAAAATATAGTAACATCTGGAGACTCCAGTTAAAGCATAATGAGTATGACTCTCACTTTGAGTTCTTTTAATATCTAACAATCCTACTTCAATAATTCAAATTAAATCTGCCCATAATGACAGATTATTTCCTAAGATAAGACTATCTTGCTTTGTTTGATGTGATTTCTCCATCAGTATAGCTCACTTTTATCTTTGGTTTAAGTGCAAGTTCTTTAAAAACTTAACTTACAATACATTTAAGCAGGAACTGAGTATGCAAATAATCTGCCACAGAAATTCCTTTTAGATGGAGAACAATTCAGAGATCAAAAGGTCATTTAAAATAGATAAGGAGAAAAAATGATTGAAGGAAAAAACACTTCAAAATATTTTCCAAGACTTTAAGAAATAACATAAATTAAGGGTTTTTAAAAATAACAACTCCAATTCACATTTTCTTTCCTTTTCGAGGTTCATGCAATTAGAAATATACTGTGGTGTATCATCCAGCTGGTATAATTTAATTTCTACTAGCTTTGTTTCTCCTTACAGACAGAACTGTTCATGTCACCCATTTCCCCTGCCGTGCTCCGTTCTTGACAATATGTCAGAATATATGTTACCTACTGGCTCCCACATATAACAGCCTCCACTGTTTTTTCTAACCTTTTTCATTCTCCCTCCTGCAGACTGCAAAGGGTGTCCACCATTGAACAGGACAGGCTCACCACAAAGGGATTAGATAATAGAAATAAAATTTGGGATATAAAGGGAGCCTAACACATAGTTTGTAGGTTACTAGAGATATATACTGAGCTTAATTCACATAAATGGTTTGAAAAAAAAGAGAAGTAAAAGGATCTTGTCTGTAGACCTGGTTTATGAGGCCCAGCAGCATTTTAGTGAAGAAAAGAGGATGCACACAGTATAAAGGAAAAAAAGAGCTGTTAGCTTCAAATGAGATTACTTTTCTATTGTTTGCAAAAGCCATCATCATACACAACCACAACTTTTAAAATATCTAGCCTCCTCACTGAATGTCACAGTGCTCCTGGTTAGTTCTTAAGAAAGAGATCAAAGTCAGATTTTCAGGTCCTGATGTACTTGTTCACACTGTGTTCTTTCTGTTCTGTCTTCACAACACTGAACAGAACTCAATTTTCCAAGCAAGTGACAAGAGAACACATTTGTCACTACTTTGTTCTTTTATAAACCCTTGAGTGCACTCCAATGGAGTAATTTGAAAAAAATGTTCACTGACTATAGATTTAGGAAGCATAGTTCTTTTTAGTGGACTGAATGCTTCTTCCGTTGATGTTCTTGTAACCCGGTCAAGATATCCTCAGCAGGGGTAAAATTTGCCAGTTGTTTTTTGAGAAGCTACATCACCAGATGCCAGCAAAGGAGCTGTCTTTCTTTGTTTCAACACATAATCTACATTTTTGCTTTACTTTCCCTTTTTGATACTATTTAGTTTTAGTCAAAATAACCTACCTGCTACCTGATCAATTGCTGAGAATGGTTGTCACTGTGTTTAATTTCTATTAGGTTAACTAAATGACTTTTAAAGTGAACATTATTGTCATTGTTCAACTAATAAAAATCTTAACTAGCTAATGTTTCTTTTTGTTCAGTAATTCTGATTTTGTTTTCTGTTTCTGATTCTAATTTGTTTGCTAAAAGAAAACGTTCCATATAGGAACATTTGAAATGTAGGCATCTCGAGAGTGAGAGACATTTCTGCCAAATGATTGTAACTTTGAGAAGAGACATAGAGAGAAAGAAAGAATATAGGAGAACCGTTTTTTGTGACAATCAATATAACAGCAGAAAGGTAATTGCCTCCAAGTTTACAAGGCAATAAATGGCTCTTGGTGGCTGATGAGCATCAAAGCCACAGGCATTAAAGGCAGGAAAGCCCTCTGTACTTACCAGACCTTTGAATTTTAAGTGCAGTATCTCACAGAAACCAATATTGGTTTAAGTTTGAAAGGTTTTTTTGTATTTTTATTGAAATTTATTGTATCTTTACATGGATCCAGTCATATAGAGAGCAGAATGAGAAAATCAGCATGTTACCACAAATCAAACACAGCCAAAGGAGACAGTGGCGTCAGACAAAGGTGCTGAGCAAGCTGAACTGATTTACGGCATTTGTGTTTGTCCTAATCTAAGTGAAACAGGGCATCCTCACAATGTGAACAGTGAGAAGAGAATCATAACTATAGTGATGTGATAAAAGGGAGAACTACCTGTAGGTGTCCTCCAGAGCAAAGAAACAAAAAACTCACAGCAAATTCTATACTGAATAAATGCCATGCAGTGTACTCCATTTCATGTTTCAAGTGTCAGGTACATAGGCACCTATATAGACCACGTACATAGTCATCAAGTGTTGAGATACATGAAGGAGAAATACCATCTGCAGGAAAGTAACAGTTCACAACTACCACTATTCCAATATAGAAAAGGTCATCGCATTTCATACTTGCTTAAATATAAATCACCAAAAGGTATATAGAACCCAACTTACAAAATCTGTTCCCTAGGGAAGTTGACTTTGATCATGCGACCAGGCAAGAGGAGATTTAAAAAAATGCCATCTGAACAGTACAAAAGATTATTTCAAAGAAAATAAGCCCAGATATACTGATGGTGGTTAATGTAAGCAACTAACCTCTGAAAGTCGCGTTGTGCTAGTTCAGAGCATTCTCTACTTCAACCTTCAGAAGAAGCTGAGGATGAAAATTAACTCCTCTCAGTCTTGCATAGTAGTCCTGTCCTCTTCTGTAATTCAGCAATATTTCTTTCCAAATGTTCTGCATGCAGATTAGAGACATCCAGGGCATTTATTTATTTGTTTGATTGTTTGCTTTTGTAAAAAATAGTACCTATATATTGAGAGGGCCTTTATTTATAAAATAAGTCCCTTATATCTTGAAGAAAAAAATTATCTGTTCCAGAGAGTAAGAAATGCTCATTTCAATCATTAGTCATAGTCAATCACCTTCAGGTGCAGATCTAGAGTCGCACAGGTGTATCTTACAAAACAACATCTACTTGTTACACAAATTATTCAAAGATTTTTCAGCTGTTTCAGCCAAGTCCATTCAGCAATTCAATTTCTGACCCAAATAGATGGAAAACGGGCACAAACCGAAGCACAGGAAGTTCTGTCTGAACATGAGGAAGAACTTCTTCACTCTGAGGGTGACAGAGCACTGGAACAGGTTGCCCAGGGAGGTGGTGGATTCTCCTTCTCTGGAGATATTCAAGACCTGCCTGGACAAGGTCCTGTGCAGCCTGCTGGAGGTGGCCTTGCTTCGGCAGGGTGGTTGGACTAGATGACCCACAGACGTCCCTTCCAACCCCAAACATTCTGTGATTCTGTGATTCTGTGCGATTCTGTGAAAAGTCCAAGAAATCTTACGCACTTTTCGTATACTTCTTTCTAGAACCTAATGAGCTATTAGCTCTGTTGTTTGTTGTTTCAGGATTTTAGTTCACAACTTTGTCTTGAATTTTTTAATCTATGACAATGCAATAATTAATATCTTACAGCTCCATGTTTTTTTAGTATTCTGTAGGTGTGGATGTGTTTCTAATAGTCAGTGTATTTGTCTGTCCCTTTATTTCCCAAAGACCTTTTCTTAGCTTTATTTTTGTTTTGTTTATTTGTTATTTAGCTGTTTTTTAACAAAAGGCAGTCAAGTATCTTAATAGCTTGGCCACAGATATTTTCAACTGATATGGAATTGTCATGATGACTCTAATTCTCACAAGCACTTTTTCACAGCAGCGCCATAAATGCTGAAAAGCAGCAGCTTTCTAGCTCAAACACAACTTAAAGGCTTAAATCAGGCAAGGCTTTTGGGGGTTGGACTACATGACCCACAGAGATCTCTTCCAATCCCGAACATTCTGTGATTCTGTGATTAAGGGAAGTTCTATGATCTGGGATATGCTGGCAGTCAGGTTAAATGATCAGAGCAGTCCTTTCTGCTCCTTCACTGCAAGAGTCTATGAGACAACTCCAGCACTTACAGAAAAACACCCAGGCATCATTGTTACCAGGGCCACAGCTCCAAAACTGCCAGTCATTCCCCTACAAAAAGGCATTCAACAGCATGTTCATTCATGTACTTTGCTTGGGGGTTGCTATGGTTTTCTTATGAAGAGATGAGGAAGGCTGCTGGAAAATTTGTTTTTTGTAAATGACCACAAAGGACTCTTGCCACCAAACAAACTTTATGCTGCTAACAGTCACTAACCATAGTTTCCTGGGCCTTAGTCCTTTTTGAATGGTACTACAGTTCCTTCCTTCCTGTTGAGATAATGTCCCACAATGCAGTCTTTGAACATCTTCCAGTGGAAACAAATAACTGCATACAGAAATACTTTCTAGCAGTCTCCAAAGTCACTTGCACTTGATCCAGTTGAAATGTAGTTTCTACTATTGGCCCTTTTCCAGCTGAACTTCCCTGTGTTGCACAAATTCTTTTGAGGTATTGTGTTATCAAACAGGAGTTTTAATTGCTATTACATGAGTAAAATCACGAGTTTGGCCATGTAACGTCAGAATTTCAGTTTTTACAGTCATGAATCTGTCTCTTCCATCTCTAAACATGGACATATTTTTAAAAGTTTCCTTTATTACTTCCAGTATAGGTAATCTGGGATATCAAAACCTTATTATTTGTTCTACTCAGACTGTAGTTCCCCTACTGTGTGCATTAAATATGGTCTGACTTCAGATGTGAAGAGTTAGATGAATAGACTGTAAATGTCACTACACACTACACAAGGCAGGTACTGCGAGTGGCGCTGCCCCCCCAGCCGGCCCTGCAGCCCCTCCAGCCCAGCAGGCAGTCACAGCCCCCCCAGCCAGCACGACGGCTGCCACTGCCGCTGCCACAGCCACAGGTTCTGCCTCGGTTTCCCCGGTGGGCACGGCAGCTGCTCCAGCCCCAGCTCCAGCAGCAGACATCACGGCTGAGCCCAATGACCAACCTGTGCCGGTAGCAGTTGCCCCTGTAAAACTAAAGAAAGACGCAAAGAGAGCAGATCGCTCCGGGAGGGATGACGATGAGTCAGGGTCAGCGCGGGAGATAGAGACAGAGATCATCACCTGGTCCCTGGCCGTGAGCGAGCTGCGAGACATGCAGAAAGATTTCAGCCGCCACCCAGGCGAGCACATTGTCACCTGGTTGCTGCGGTGCTGGGATAACGGGGACAGAAGCTTGGAGTTAGAGGGCAAGGAAGCCAAGCAGCTGGGATCCCTGGCCAGGGATGAGGGCATTGACAACGTCATTGGGAAAAAGGAACAAGTCCTCAAGCCTCTGGAGGAGACTTCTCTCAGGTGTGAGGGAGAGGTAGCCCTTCAGTGACAATTTTGTATGTTATCCTGGCAAGTGGACCAATATGGAAAGAGGTATTCAGTACTTGAGAGAATTAGCTGTGCGGGAGCTGGTTTACTATGAACCAGACGATGACCAGTTACCCACAGACCCAGAAGAACTCCAGTGCTCACAATCCATGTGGAGGAAGTTTGTGCGGAGCGCACCCTCCTCGCATGACAACTCACTGGCAGTTGTAAACTGGAAAGGTAAAGAGGCACCAACAGTGGATGAGGTGGCTGTCCGACTCCGGCAATATGAGGAAAGTCTCTCTTCCTCCCTTGTCTCAGCTGTGGAGAAACTGGCCCGGGAGGT
>Ga0065711_1038413_pt1 | contig 18792 bp, 11 predicted proteins | sample Hoacrofraction12_FD_59098 | JGI IMG/M metagenome (GOLD analysis project Ga0065711, IMG submission 59098) | Hoatzin crop microbial communities from Cojedes, Venezuela - Epithelial fraction 12 v2 (version 2) | ecosystem: Host-associated > Birds > Digestive system > Esophagus > Crop | place... | reverse complement strand
GCCTGGACAAGGTCCTGTGCAGCCTGCTGTAGGTGACCCTGCTTTGGCAGGAGGGTTGGACTAGATGACCCACAGAGGTCCCTTCCAACCCCTACCATTCTGTGATTCTGTGATGATTCTGTGATTCTGTGATTCTGTGATTCTGTGATTCTGTGTGCTCCAGCGTGAGGTCGCTCTCATGGGAGTCAGTTCTCCACAAACTTCTCCAACGTGAGTCCTTCCCACGGGCTGCAGCTCCTCACAAACTGCCCAAGCGTGGGTCCTTCCCACAGGGTGCAGTCCTTCAGGAACAGGCTGCTTCAGCGTCACAAGCCCTGCCAGCAAACCTGCTCCAGCATGGGGTCCTCTCTCCACTGGTCCGCAGGTCCTGGCAGGAGCCTGCACCAGCGCAGGGCCCCCCACAGGGTCACAGCTTCCTTCAGGCATCCACCTGCTCCAGTGTGGGGTCCTTTCCATGGGCTACAGGTATACATCTACTCTGTTGTGAACCTCCATGGACTGCAGGGGAACATCCTGCCTCACCGTGGTCTTCATCATGAGTTGCAGGGGAAAATTCTCTGCTCTGGCGTCTCAAGCACCTCCTCCCCCCTCCTTTTTCACTGACCTTGGTGTCTGCAGAGTTGTTTCTCTCACATCGTCTCACTCCTCTCTCTCAACTGCCGTTTTTCCTGCAGTTCTTTTCCCCCTTCTTAAGTATGTTATCACAGAGGCGCTACCACCATTGCTGATTGGCTTGGCCTTGGCCAATGGTGGGTCCGTCTTAGAGCCATCTGGCATTGGCTCTATCACACATGGGGGAAGGTTCTAGCAACTTCTCACAGAAACCATCCCTATAACCCCCTGGTTACCAAAACCTTGCCACAAAAACCCAGAACACCCGGACAGATTTAATCTTCACCAGAACCCTGAAATTTCCCCTGTAAATCAAATATATTGATTTCTGTTTCAAGGAAAAAAAGACAAAAATTCCCTTTGAAGAAGAAGCATTTTTGGGGAAAAAAAATAAAAAGAGAGCTGCCCACTAAAATGCATCAGAAACTATTTTAGCCACTGTTGTTTTACAGTTCCTAACCTCAAGGACGCATCAGCCCACAGAGAAGTTCTGCTGTAGAGCTTGAATGTGTTTGAGAAAAACTGGATGAAGATCAATGTATGTCTGACATAATTTTTAAAATCCATTAAAAGAAGAAGACTTCCAAACCCTAAGGTCTTCCAGCATTTTCTATCATCTTCTGCATACCAGATAATTAAAGGCTTTTAAAATTTCAACTGACTCCTTTGTGAGGGCTATTATTTTTGCACTTCCAGGGACAAAGACCACTGCAGGGTCCCTGAGTTGAGCTGTGGCAGTCCTTCTGACACTGTAGTGCCTTTTACTGAGCGTTGTCCCACCGCCCCTTCTGGGTATAGATAGAACATATGTTGGAGAGTAGCACCCTAAATGATGAATATTAGTCTTGAGATAGAAAGCAGACTCATTTAAAGTGGTCCTCCAGTTTCTCATTGCTTTCTGTCCCTGGGACAGGATATGGCTGTAGCATCTTGCAGTTCTTTGATCCCCTCCCGCTGCTTCACCCCACCTTTCTAGACAATTTTTAAATCCACAGTTTGAAGACATTATTCAGTTTCCTCCTAGTGAGAAAGACTGGATGAAAATCCTTTCAAAAGCTTCTACCTCTTCTCTTAATCACATGAGGCGTGGTTGGAAAGTGATGTAAGGCATGCCTTTCCCCAGGGACCGAGCGCTCAAAGCTCCTGATTGCTTGGGGAACAAGAGAGCCAGAGGGGATCCTAAATCAAACCCTGTCTCTCACTCACCACTGCACCGATTGCTGCAACGTCTCGCTTTCATTAGGAACTTTTTCTTCAATTAAGGGGGGCGTTGTCAAGTATTCTGCTTTTAAAGCTCTTAATTTGTTATTTTATACTGGCAGAATTTGTAATGCCATCTCAGAGTCCGTGGCACCTTCTGGGACAATATATTGTCTGCTCCTGTGCCATGACACATCACCATAAAACACAGGGCTATAAGAGCCTAAAATAATTTATGAGAGTACATTATGTACCCATGTATAATTTATCAAATGGGCATTACGGAGGCAGGACTATGCCTGACTGACAAAGGTTACCTCCGTACAGTTGTCTCGTGTAACCACACAGGGAAGAATCCAATAGCCGATGTTCACTGAATTACAACACATAAGCTTTTACTCCACAAACTGGACACTCCAAGAAGTGAAGCTGAAGTGCGGGAAAACAGTTCTTGATCTTTGATGTTTTGACTCCAAATTGATACTTTCCACGGGATACAGATAGGGGTTTCAATACACATTAAAACTGGAGGAAGCTAAATTTTTAGGGGGAAGTGGAATAATGGTCATTTGAACTTGAGCCAGGATCTGGATTGGATTTAGCAAAAAAACTATGGGACATGTTACAAATTTATTCAAATCTAAAGTAAAGAACTTCTTGAACCTTTGAGATTCCTGTTTCCTAGGACCTGCTAGGCCTACAGTAGCAGCTTAAACATGACTTCATGTAGTTTTTGAGGCTGAGCACTCTTCAAAACAGTTCTGCTCCCACCGAACTGAACAAGAACTGACTCATCTTGGGGAAAACGACAAATGCCATAGGGTTTGATTCAAAATAAAGGTCTGAATCTTATTCACACAGACTTTCTGTTTCCTAGACTAACAAGTCTGAATAGAGACCCGAACCAAGCCTCTGCAGCATGGTGCTGTGCACTTGGCCAAGCAGTGATACTATGTTCTCCAGAACAAACTGGCTAGACTCTGGGTCAAGCAAGCAATTTATATTCCAGCTACTCTGCCATAGCCTTTCTTCCAGGCCTCCCAACCACACCAGCAGCAGTGCTGGTGGTACAATCAATTGATCACAGCACTGTACGTTCAACTTTTCATCCAGTCCTCAGGGAAAGGAAATTGGTTACAGCCTGGAGTTATCAAGCATGGCTTCTAGCTCAAAGTTCAACGACTCCTGCTTTCGGGCTTCTTCACTAAAATCTCTAATTTTAGCAAAGGTGATCTTTTTCATAATAGCTAAAAGCACACTGAAGCTAATAAATTCATTCTGAGTTGGCTATCGAGGAGCCATCACAGTAAAAAATAATGTTCGCTGCAAATCGGAACTAAATTTGTTCATTAATTCAGGACAGAAAATACTCTAATATCCTTAGGAACCTGAATTTCTTGCACTAATATTATTTTCATGGCATCAAAAAGATCTGTTTCCTCTGGGGCGGCAGATAACTCAGTGGGTGGGCTCTGGTCTGGGAGCTAGAGCATTTGAGTTTTCTGCCTTGTGGAACCAGTTGAGAAATACTGCTAATGAGTCACAATTCTCAGAGTACAGTTTTGTTTCCTTTAAAATATTTTTTTTTCCCATTGAAACACTATCATTCCATTGTAAGCAAAAGTAAAAAAAAATGATTTCTTTTTTGAAAGCTTGTATTTTATTTCTCAATTTCCTTTTATTACTGTGGAAGAATCACCTTCCTTTCTTCACTCCCATTGCCCTCCAAATTTCGTATGATGTCACCTTATCACTCCTTCTGGAGAATTTCCACCAAATATTTTTCTGTCTACTTAGGAGTACACAGACATGCCATTATCTGAGTCCTTCAAGACAACATCACACCTATCTTCCCAATCTCTCTCCAAAGCAAGCAAGTCCTCTTATCTCCATTTTCTTGAAGGAATGATGAGACACTGAAGTCTAGAATCTGAAATTCAGTATGACACCCCAACTCAAAGTAAGAATGGCTGAATCAGCTAAATATTAGATTAAAGTTCAGATTTTAAAGTGTGCTTAGGCATGTAGAAAGGGAAAAAAAAAAATTAGTTCTATTTTTTCTGCTAATATTTTGGGGAGATTTTTGTGTCCATCTTGAATGAAAAACAAGAAGGTCTGGAAACACAGATCTCTCTCCAGAACTGAAATCCCACTTCTTCCACATTTATACAAATGACACATCTATTATAATACATACCGTAGTGAGTCTATCCTCGTTGAATGCAAATAATTAATATGAATAATACATAGAAATTTTCTTAAGTGCTAGCTGTGCCATGTGGTCTACAAATAGAAAAAGTTATCTTGGCCGTGTTCCAGCTGGTTTGGACAGTAACACAGGTAGTCATGAGTTCAAACATGCAATGTTGATTGGTGGCACATTCTCCAGGAATCACAGTCTACTTTTGAAAGGAGTTTTGAGGCTCTTGTTGGAAAGCTTTAAGGAAGAAGCGAGTTTCTTAAAACAATGAAAATCGGTAAACTGAAGATGAATAGCCTGGTATGAGAAGCTGCAAGTTCTTTGGGTATATATGCGATATACTTTCAAAGTGTGTGTGAGACGTATCTAAGAAATTGTGAATTACATACAAAAGCCAACTGACATTTTTTACTATGCAGAGGAAAGAAAAAACAAAACAAGGCCTGGATGGTGTTGCCTAGAAGTGTGTACACTTGTTTATTTTCAAAAGTTGGTTGAGGGCTTGCAGGGAACAGCAGGGTAATGGAATATTCATGAAGCAAATGCCCTTCACTTAGTGGAGGGCAAAGGAAAGCAGATTGCTAAACCCCTTCAAACTTCCTCTGCAAAAAGCTCTCGCTACAGAATAATGAAGCTCGTGTTTGCCACTGTGCAGCGCAATCCTAACCTGGCACCACTTGGCTCTTTCATGTCTCTCTTCTCTTTTGACTCCTCCTCCTATTTTCAGACGTGGACACCTGCCGCAGCCACACGCTGCCACTTTGACCACAGCTGCACCGGCACAGACCCACATAACCCATCACAGCCTTGCAGAAACCCTCCTGTTTTCCTCCAGAGCCAGCCTGGGAGGATGCAAGGCACCAAGCTGCTGCTGCGAGCGCAGTCCTCCCCTGTCGATACCTGAGCACAGTGGGGGTCGGTGAGCGCCCGTCACCTGCCAGCCCAGAGAGGCAAGCCAGTTTTCACCTTGTTTTGTGGGTTTACTTTAATGAGCATGGTGACAACTGGAAAGAAATTGTGTCTACATTATCACGAGATACAGACAGACTTCAAGGCTTAGTCGGTCTCCCACCATACACAAGGTGCCATCCATTTTCAGTTCTGCAAACCGCACAGCATCTTGAAGCCAGAAAAAAGCCCCACCAACCCCAGCACCCCAGCAACCCTGCAGCCCAGCACTCCTTCATCCCCACAACCCAGCAACCGAACATCTCCACAGCCCAGCACCCCTGTCATCTCTGCAGCTCAGCACCCCTGCATTCCTGCAGCCCAGCACCCCTACCATCCCTGCATCCCTGCAGCCCAGCACCCCTGCCATCCCTGCAGCCCAGCACCCCTGCATCCCCGCAGCCCAGCACCCCTGCATCTCTGCATTCCTGCAGCCTAACGCCCCAGCATCCCTGTAGCCCCACAGCCCAGGCAGCTGGGCTCGCTGTGGCGCGATAGTTCCTCTCCATCCAGCCAGCCCCGGTGCCAGCTCCCCGCGGCCCGGTTGCAATCCCCGGGGGCCCGTGGGCCGAGGCGGCCGGCGCACAGCACCAGCCGGCACGGAGCAGCAGGTGGCCCCTGCCGAGGCAATCAGGATCACATTCAACGGGTGAGCTGGCTCAATTTTCAGCCCTGTGTCTGCTAAGGGGCCTGGAGCTGCCTTGTTAATGTTGCAGAGAACACGTGGGACACATTGGCTGCATTAATTGTCCCCACTCATTCAGCGGCGGATGAATTATAATGTTACCACTCCAGGGTAAAGCAAACACCTATCATAACAATCATGTCATTAGTGTGCAGATGCCGGCTGCTCTGCTTAACCTTTTGTATCTTTTTTTTTTTATGGCATGCAATAAGAATATTTTTTATTGTTTTTCATATAATTGATTTTTAGGTTGCAAGTGTTGCTAAACCTTGAAACCAGCGCAGCCACATTGCTCAACTGCTAGGAATAAGCACATGGACTGGCAAAGCACAGATTAAAGTTCCTTTAGAGAGAAATAGTGAAACTTTAAAAGTTTGTGTTTGCAGTTTGGTTTATCCTTCTCAGTGTGACTGACACATTCATTATTCACATAGCAAGAGCTCTGAAAAGACTAATGGTCTTTAAAACATACAACAGCCTTAGAAATGCTTCTGATTTAACTACATTGACTAGTGACCAAAGATTATACATGCACATGCAGGCAAATGCCACATTGTGTGAATTAAACTATTCACATCTCTACAGAAAATTTTTTTGTTTGCTGTTATGTAAGTGTATACACATATATGGAGAGAGAGAGAGACACACACACATATATATACACTATATATGTATAGATGGACATTCCTTTTTATCTATGAAACTTCATATTAATTTAATATTAGTATGTATATTAATAAACTACTACAATGGCTTCAAGTTGCATTTACTCATGTGTGCACCACAAAGCTTCTCAGAGTGTTACATCATTATCTTGCAGTTAATGATTGCGAGCTGATACAGTGTTCTCATTTCTTTTCAATCAAGCTCTATTTTGTGTTTAGTGGGTATTCTTAAATGGCACCGCCAAGGGTGCTTGGAACTTCCCACTGCATGTCACTGAAGTGCTCAAGTGCTCTTTCAGATGTTACGCGTAATCCCTTTCCTTGTGAGATTTGCAAGCAGAGTGCCCACTCCTCCAGCCGTTGTGCATGCTGTTAGCAATTGCTCATCTAAACGCTGAAGTGAGTGGAACTGGCAGGTTGTGAAAGGGCTCTGCATGATTCGGCATTTGGCCCTGATTCTGCGTTGATGTCTGTTAAAACATGCAGATCCCTTGTGCTTGTGTAGACCACTGCTGGAGCCAGCGGCCTTGTGCCTCTTTTTGTCAAAGCTACGGATGTGTACTGCAATAGAAGTTAACTGTTCATTTGTCTTCCATACATGAGCTTCAGCACCCTTTCTTTGCAAAGGTGGAAAGGAGATGCTCCCTCATCTCCCCTCTGCCCTCTCCCATCACTGCCTCATGCACCCTTTGCTAGGAAACGAACAGAGGTCCTAGGCTTGCAGACATTTATCAGCCAGATCCTTGACATTACCCATCCCAAATAAGCTCAGGAGGTTCAGTGGAAATAGCCACATGGTGTAAAGCCAAGCTTACAAACGAATCTTGAAGTAATTTGCACCTAAAACTGTGGTGCAAGAGGTGGGAGATGTGCACAGAGAATATCGACGCATTATTTGTATATGTACAAATGTAGAGTTGCATTATTCATTGTTTGACACTGGTACTGTGAGTTGGGTTTAGAATGAGATCCAACAGCAGACATTCTGTCAAAAAGCAAGAACAAGGAACAGGGAAGGAATGATGGAGTAGTATCAATACAATTAGTTGTACTAAATACATGTAAATCTGTAGCACGAGTAAGGGCATAGCAGGATGAGGTTAAAGTTTTATGGTTATTGTTTTGGTGTTTTTTAAAATCATTAGATGCTTTAGCTGACTAATTCATTGCAGGTGCTTGTGGTTTGTGAAATGGAGAAACCATTTAAAATGGTTTAGTCATTTTTTAGCCTTAAACAAGTATTTAATTTCTACATATGCATGTAAAACCTTGTTGTTTATTGGTATTTCCATGGAAAATTACTGTGATTCAGCTCTTTTGGATGCATTTCAAAAGTGTAAAGTGAATTTATGTTCCACAAACAGTAGAAGGTGTATTTCCCTGAAATCAAAGAAGTAATTTTTTATGATGATGGTGAAATTATCTGAGAATATAATACTATTTTCTGATATGTTATATATCTATATAACCAGAAAAAAATCTACGTAGCTGTTATAATGCCATATACAAATACATTAAACAGTATAATCTTTTTTCCATACTTCCCCTTTAGATTGTTTGTGAATGGGAGAATTCATCTTTCAGACTTTCATTTGCTTTGTGTGTGCAAGTGCACCCTGTCAGACTAAAAACTCTGCAGTTTCTGAAAAGTGTTTTTATGAACAAAATAAAAACCTGCAATTGTATCCTGTTTGATCATTTTTTTCCCTCCAAATAATATTTATGGTATGTTTTTCCAAGCACACATATTTGGTTGATCAAAAACAAACAATGTTGTTCAGTGGCAGTTGGATGTCTGTGCATGTGTTTTTCTCCACAAGTAACCTTGGCTAAAATCAACTTTATCTAGACGTTTTTTCCACTAGTCTCAGAAAAAAATGCCATAAAAATGAACCCATATGAAAATGAGCTCTTGTATGTAAAATATTTTCCCACACATTGCTTCTGCTGAATGTTTCTACTTAGCTTGCTGAAAATGTTATGTCTGCACAAATAATGATTGTGTGCTGCCGTCACATCCATTCTCACATTTTCTTATTTGAAAAATATGAGTACAGTATGAACATGCTATAGATTGGGAAATAAGTTCTCTCTTTTTGGTTACAGAATATTACACTGTAAATTAGTAAAATGTTTGCTAATAATATGACCCATTACAATATATTAAAGTCTGATTACCAATTTTTAAACCTGTAAGTATGTGTATTAGTTGCTAACAGATGTGCACATATTTATAAACATTAAAGCAGCATGATATTTTGGATTGGATATACGGACACAATAATACCAAATATATTGTCAGGCACATTTATCTTTTACCATGTTATTTTGCTAATCCCTGGATGATAATGAAAAATAAAAATCTAACCTAAAGATGACTTGTGTTACAGTTTGCTACAACAGTTGCTGTAAGAATATTGTTCAGACATGAAAACCACTTATGGAGAGAAGTTCACAAGTAAATCAGCTTATAAACTTAAATGCTGATTTATACCAGCTGAGGTTCTGCTCATTAGGATATTTTTCTTTTCCTTAGTAGTCATGGATTGTTTTATACCCAAATAACAGGATAATTAAAATGGCTTATAGTTCCCCATATAATATCCATTATTATATTAACAGCATAGCTGTAATGTTTTAAGAAACATAAAATTAAATTCAGGGCTGTTTTCTTAAACCTTTCATAAATATTTTAGAAGTTAATTAGGAGACCACAGGTATGAATAGACCAGGATTTATTCATAATTAAAAATCAGATATCACGTGTCACTTAATCTGATAGAGAAAAACCTTTAATTGCCTGTAATTAGGCAATTGTCCCTATAGTTTGCTAAAGTGGATTGAACGGGAATGAACTTGGTAGAAAGACATATTCATGGTAAAAAGTTTTTTTCCTGAATTTCCTTTGTTCATTTTTTTTTTCTTTTTTTAATGTATCTTGGTACAGAATATGGTAGAAATAGTAAAATATGCATGTCTTGCTTACTGATACATTAAATCACAGGTAATACTTTTCTGTATAATTTGATATAATTTGGCATCTGACCTTTACCTCAAGCTTCATAACTTCTCATGCCAATTATTTTGTCTTCCTTTACCAAAACATGAACAAAAATCTGAGCTCATGAATGACAATATATTCATTCAGCAAGCCTAAGATATGTATTTCCAAATATGTAATTAGCATTCGACTTTTGACAATGTGGAAATCAACCAAAAAAAAAAAAAAAGATTTTCCAGAGCCGAAATTCTTGGGGGAAATTACTGATCAAAACAAACACCAGAAACATTGTTGCTTAGGTATCTGACCCTGAGATGTGGTCTATGATATGCATGTATAGTCTAGAGCAGTTCCCGGAAGATATGGTGCTGGCTAACATTCTAAAATCTGCCTTCCTTAAGGCAAGTATTTACATGCAAGTACCTAAACATAAATGGCTTAATTTCCTGCAGTATGAACATCTACGTATGTTGCCAAACTCAGTAAGAACTATGTATGCTGTCAGATAGTTGAGACTGTCTTAGCGTGGTTTCTATGTCCTGTAAAGATTTGCACGTGTTCTTTACTTGGCATACTGACTGCCTTTGAAGCCAGTGGAACTTCTCATGGAGCATGGAGTTAAGTCTGCAGAAGATATTGCTGTGTTCAAGCCAATGGTCTGACTCTGGAATATTCTTGACCTTATGCTTATTAAGTGCCTTTCTAATCAATATGGCATTTAATTTTGGTTAGAAATTCCCAGCTACAAGCCTAATTGGACTTGACTCACCTTGCGTCATAAGGCATGCAACTATCAGCTCACAGCCCTGCTGAGCCGTGTCCTACTTGGACATGGTTTGCCAAACGCTGGCTCTCACAATATGTCTGCACTAGGCATGTGCCTGCTCCCTGAAAACTAAGTAACAAAGTAAAATATTAGTTGTTTACGACAAAAAAGTTTCAAGGTTTTTAATATCTTTCAGCTAATCAGCCTTTTCTGTTTGGGTCCAAGTAGGTCATTAGACTTCCTTTGGTCCTTCTTCTTTCTCATATCTATCTATTTGTCTACATATAAATACATACAAATGTATCTGTACACTCTTACGTATACAACTTCTAAATAATGACCCTTTTTTTCTACCCTTCCAAATTACTCTTTGTTTGTTTACATTCATTTGGCCTCCAAGGTTTATCATCTAGGCATTTGGCAATGCCCTGGATTTGTCTTCTGTGGGTTTTTTGCTGTCATTATTTTTTTCTTTGCCCTTTGTAGCTCTTGTGGCTTTGGGTCTTTTGTACTACAGATTTTTAAAATTTGTTATTTAACATTGGTGAAGACTGTGAAATTAGGCCAGACTGGATGCCCAGTGAACGCCGTTGCTAGCAGTGACAACATTTCTAGCCCTGTGTTTTTAAGTCTCTATTTTTTTAACTCTGGAGACAGGGTTCTTGAAGCCTGCAGCTCACCTCTCTGTATTAGCAGTGTGTGCTGCAATGTCCTTGCCTTCATTTGTCATGTTGCTTTTCAGTTGGAATTTCTTATCACCCTTCGGCAATACAGGAATACTAAAAATTCTGTTAAGGGGCAGTTGCTAAATGGTAATGCTGCCTTCCAACTGTGGCTTTCCCAAGCTGTTCAGAAAATTGTTACATCTCAGTTATTTAGATTATTTGTATCTGATACAGGTATGTCTCAGAGATGTGAGAAATACACTAACAAGTTAAAGTGTTTCCAGCTACCTTCCTACTTGCTACAGCCCAGTCTTTGAGTTCCGTAAGACCAATTTCAGCAGAACCAGAGATGCTTAAGCAGAGATTTCAGGATAGTGTATGTTAACTTCAGAGATACTTGTTGTGATGTTAATGAATTACTTTGTCTTGGCAACAAATTCTCTTTTACACGTGGGATATGTCTCAGCCTAATTTTAGCTGTCTAACAGTGGGACATCCAATTTCAAGCAGTCATGTTGGCTCCATTTGTAGTCACTGCGGGGAGCGGCACACATACCTTTTGGAGGAAATTCATTCCTCCTCTTTTAAATGCTTGTTCTGAGGATGAGCAGGTTTATTGCTCCTTGCAGTGACATTACATGTCATCCATGCCATCCAGCTTAGACTGGATGCTCAATTTTCCTGTGGCTAAAAGTAAGTAAAAATAATCCAACTTTAGTTTTGTCACATCTGCAGAATTTAAAGAATTTTATTGGTGGCCTATTAGATAGCACTCCAAATTAAGGTGCAGGGTCAGATTCTGTACTTCTCGTTACACTTGTTATAGGTAGTATTTGACCTGCATGTCCAAAGCTAAAATTAAGAACCTTAATTAGTCCTTCCAGTAAATATTTGAAATCCAGATACAGCAAGTTACCAAATCTAGATAAAACAGACATTGTACTGAGGAAATGGGAGACGTGGACCAGTGCAAATATCATATGTATACATGTACACAAACATATATTCTTATACAAATACATGGAGATGTACACTCATACACACACAGACTTATAGCTGCAGATGGTGTTGTAGGTTAAATGTGTGTGTACGTGGCATGAGTAAAGGCAAATGTCTGGACAGCTTAGTGAAAAGAAATAAAGGCCATGAAGCCATTAAACTTTACAGACCAAGTATTAGTTTGCTTTGAATCAAGGAATACGGTTCAAGGTCCTCCAACAGAGTCTAATATTCTGTATTTCACAACATATTGCGATCAGTCGTAGAAAAACTGTAAAGAGTTATTTAGGGCATGAATGAGTTGCCAGTGTTTTATGAACATCAAGATTGGTGACTGGTCAGGCATTAAACCTTCAGAAACATTTAAAGGGGACTGACAAGAAAGTGTGGACTAATACATAATTTACGCATTATGTAGGATATCTTCACTCTGTTCTGCCCTAAGCAGTGTGGAAGCAATAATGAAAGCTGGAACAGAGATTTATTTAAGAGAAAGGAAAGTCAACAAGCCAGTTTTGAATGGAAAGCTCTTCTTTTGAAATCCTGAGCCCATTGTCTCTCTCAGATAGGAGTCATGACAGGTTACATTATGGCTAAGCCTATGTAGCATTTTGAGAGACTGGCTGAAGTTGAGATGACCTTGGCAAACAAGCCTACAAGTGCTACTTTCAGTGCTACTATAACCCACCACCAGGAGCCTGTTGGGTCCTGTGTGCTCAGACAGGTCCTAATGGGCCACTAAGTGTGCTTTGTCACTTAAGCACACCCAGAGACAACGCTGATGGGCTGCTCACTGGCTGCAGGCTGTTGGCGAGTCTGCTTGCTGTGTAAAGGAGGTGAACAAGGACAAACCTTCGACACCACCAGAAGTACAGCCTCAGACACTGTATTTGGCAGCCTTCTGCACAAAACCAGTCACTGCCGATGGCACAGTCAGTCTGGAGGTTTCAGCAGGAAGAGGTGAGCCGAAAGACGAGGTCCCTAGAGGCTTGCTGGTCACATGGCCTTGTGCATCAGGTCCTCCCTGTACATCCCAGCCCCAGCAGAGTATCTCCTTGAACTCAGTGTAAATCACCTCTTGTTCACAGGCATAATAAGTCTGTGTCCACACAAGCCAATTTGTGAAAGGGACCTGCTGGGACTCTATCTGCACACAGTTCCTTCCCAAACTGCACCTCAGTTGTTGTAAACTGAGGTTTAGGGTTGTTGAGGCTAATGATGCTGCTGAGACATCAGACAGCACAGAAATATTTTTAGTACTTCCTTAACCTTACGAATACCTGACCCACATGCTTTGGATACTGTTTCTTCTAATTAATTAAATTAATTTTAAATTAATTAAATTAAAAATTTAAAATTAAATTAATTAAATTAAATTTTAATTTATTAATTCTAATTTTAGTGTTATTTTATTATACATATATGTATAAATATATATTTACATATATTTACTGTATAACACCCAGGCACACACATATATTGCTTATATGCACATTATTCATAAATTCTAATGGGGTGAAAATCCTCATATTTGAGGAAGAGGAAGGTGTTGTCTTTCAGGATTCCGTTGTTCTCATGCTTTGACTTCTGTTCTGAATTTAACAGGACATTAATAGATTTTGTTTCAGAAGAAATAATGAATGTTAATATGCTATTATGATGTGCAATGACATTAATATGATATCATATTGATATGATATGCAGTGTTACTTTATATGAGATGTATTCTGCTTAATGGGAATTTTTCTAGGCTATGATCACACATAATATCTGTTTCATTAATATGATTTTTGTAGAAATACATCATACAACACAGGGATACTGGTCGGTATTTGTTTTTCCATCTCCCCCACAAAAGCGATCAATGACTTTGCACAGTGTTTTTAAAGAAGGACAAAATCATGGTGTAAGCCTGTAAGACATGATTCTGTCTTTCATACCTTTTCTCAGAAGATAAGGTATGAAAGGGTAAGTCAGCTTTCAAGGAATGTCTGCAGTCTGTAGGACTGTATAAAAAAGGCAGTGATAGTAATAAGACTTTTAAAAGAATTACTCTTATCCTTACCCACTTTATGGAAATTCATAGTACACATCAGATGTCTGTCTGTGTGTGTGTGAAGACGTGCAAGTGTGTGCATGTAGGGGTATATGACAGAGTGAAAGGGAGGTTTCCAGCCAGCTTTGCATGGCTGCATTTGCAACTGAACAGAAATGATGAAGCAATTTGTAGTGGTGTCAGTAACTCCTCGGGGGATGCTCACTGAATGCATGTCATCAGGTGCCACACAATCTGCTTGGCTTGTTGCTCACTCCATGACACCCGTTCACAACATGTTCTTAAAGATCATAACATTCTGCTGTCTAATTTTAGAGGCGTTAATGTTTAGTTAATCTTAAATAGTCCCAAAGATTTCACCACTCCCATCCTACCACTGGCTGCTCAGCAATCAAAAATAATTTTTTGCTTTTTGCCAGACTTTTCTTACTGATCTATTGCCATGATTATATTAATCAGTAACACATATCAAAGGAGCATAAGGGTGGGGCAAGGCTCAGTACCCACTACGTAGTCCTTACTTTTCACCATAAAAAAGTAAAAATAGTACGAGACTAGGGGATTGACTTACGATTTGAACTACCACATACGCAGAGACTTGCTGTGCATATAGTAGCTTTTTGTCTAGTGTTTTTGGACATCTGGACATTTGGTAATTACTAGTCAGGAAGTCAGCTTTGCAGAAAAGGATCTGGGGGGTCCTGGTGGATAAGTCAAATATGAGCAAGCAGTTTGCCCTTGCAGCAAGGGAGGGCAAGGGCATCCTGGGCTGTGTTAGCTAAGTTCTTACCTAGCCACAGGTAGAAGCAGTGATCTTTCTCCTCTGTCTTGCACTTGTGAAATACTGTGCCAAGTTTTGGGCTTCCCAGTATGCAGAGGAAGTTCTTCGAGTGGCTACCAAGGTGGCTAGGGGCTGGAGCACGTATCATATGAGAAGAGGCTGAGACAGTTGGGTCTGTTCTTCATGCAGAAGAGAAGGTTTCAGAGGGATCTAACTGTTGTCTACAGCTACTCAACAAAAGAGAAGACAAAGCCAAACTCTTCCCAGAAGTGTGCAGTGATAGAACAAGAGGCAACAGGCACTGCTTGGAACACACAAAAATCTGAAAATTCTTGATACAAGAAATTGCTTTGGATCAACCTTGAGGTTGATCAAACAGTGGAACAGGTTACTCAGAGAGGCTGTGGGATCAATGTCGTTGGAGCTGTTCAAGATTAAACTGGACTTAGCCCAGTGGACCTGATCTGAACAGACCTCCTCTGAGTGGAAGGTGCATCCAGAGAGCTTTTGAGGTTCTTTCCAATCTATGCGATTGTGTAATGGGCAGATTCAATAACTGAGGCCCTTCTTCACCAGGTTGCCCATGTGCAGTTCCATGCAACATCCTTCAGTTGAGAAAATGAGACTAACACATGGGGGAAGTAGCTATAGACTGGGAGTACAGCTATACATTAAATTCTCACGAGCAGTGTGGAATGTAGTTCTCTTGTGTCTTACATGGCACTTTAATTACTGGACTCTTGGATAAAAAGAGGGAACCATCTCCCTCCTTCTGGGATCTGGCTCTTTGCTTCATTTGCTGTTATATGCAGTGCCTCTAAATGAAGAGTTCAGTTGTGAATTGACCCAAACACTTTTTTCTTTTTTTTAAATTTCTTCAAGATCAAACATATCCTGTTTAATTTAGTTCTGCCTGAGCCAATATTTTTAAAAAAATGCTTTGGTTTGGCAGCTGCAAATGAGTGATTCTCACTGCCCTTAAGAAGGAGTAGAAAGTTCAGTGGCTTCCTTCCCAATCTATGGGCCAAGACAGTGGCCAGGAAAGATTGTTTTATAACTCCGGCCCAGGGGCTGAGTTTCGTTCCAGTTTATCCTCTGCTTCATGCTCACATTGCATCCAATCTTTAGAATCTCCTTTATAGAGATGAAACCATCCAAAAATATTTAAAAAGATTAAAGTACGGATCACCATTGGCAGCCTACTTAGCACTTCAATGGCAATCTCCCTCCACTGACTGTTTTACACAAAAATAATCCAGATATAGAGAATAAATAAGACACAATTTCTAAGAGAATTCCAGACATCTAGCTGTCATTGTTCATAAGTTTTCCAAGAAGAGTCTAGAAAATTCTAACTATGGTTTTTTTTCTGTGTAAAATTGTACAAATGTCAGTTCCAACATGAATACACATTGGTATTCAAAGAGAAAAAACTAGCACTCTTCATTCTTTCAACTTGCTTTTTTACCAACAAATAGCTTTTTTGTTATAGGTGAGCCACAGGACAAGGACCTATAACATGGCCTATTATTAGTAGTAGTAGTAAACGTTTTTAAAAAGAAGAACTAGATGCTGAAGTAATAGAGTAGAAAAAGCATGCTACATGGACATGTGCTCAGATGGGAACTGAAGAGTATCTGTTTCCTGTGGCCTCACCTGCCACAGAAAAATGCCAAGCAACTCCATGCTCCATTTCTGGCAGCTCGAGACCATTGATTTTACTTTTAAAAAGATGTAGCAAGGCTGCATTGAGCAGAACACCTTTTGGGGAAGATGCCAAATAGATGTATGTAAGTGTATGTGGCTTCTCTCCTTTCATACAAGTACTGGGCCTGAGGTGCACCTTTACTGCTTCCAAGCTGAGCTTTGAACCTGGTACAGTGGGATATAACCTAGCAGTAATGGGGATTAGAAAGGCTTCAGGCCTGCCACTATAAAAGTAAAATTTGGTGTAGCACAAACTGTGCAATAGTTGAGGAAGCAGGAATAGTGTCTGAGTTGTGAGGACACCATTATGTCTTGACACAACTCTGAATATCAACATATCTTGGAGTATCTGCACAGAAAATTATCAAGAGCTTCTTGGTGAGTCCTAGACACAAGTGAATCAGAGGGATTTTGCACACGCTTCAGTACTGCAATCTGAAGCAAACTGTCTGATGAAGCTGTTTGCAATAGCAATGGATATGCAATCTTCATGTGCTGAAGGAATAAAGTTTTCAAACACTTCCATTCCTATGACTGCCAATATCTTCCTGGACAAGTAAACCACTTCTCATCGGTTTCCACAACTGTAAAAGGCAAATAAGGATACTTATCTTCCTTGCAAGATATTGTGAGGTCTGCACGTGTAAAGAATTTAAGAAGTAGGGGTGTTGCATTGCATAATATGTCTTTTACGGCTATAGAAGGACATTTGACTACTTTGGTAGATTTTGGTATTATGTTTAAGTAAAATACATCCTTGATGATTTCAACTGGAGCTAACTTGAAAAATAAACATTTAAAAAAACCCACTGAGCAAATAACTCCCCCCAAACTTTTTCTTCTATTTATTCTTTATATGTTAAGAATATATGTTATTACAATTCATTCCCCCCATTTTCTTCCAGGAGAAACCCACCCAAACCTTCTGACTTCGTGGATGATGAGAGCCATTTTGACTGGAATAAATTTTGTAGAAATTTTTCCAGTGATGTCGTAAGCTTTCTTTTATACTGTTTCTTCTCAGGATGCTATAATTCTGTGGACTATCAACAGGAAACTGCTGGGTACATTCCCATTCCTGCCATGTACCAGACTTGGGAACATAAGCAGAGTGTGGTGTTGTCTCTTTACATCAGTTCACACCACTACAGAGAGCTACAAAAGCCATCAGTAATGTGAGACTTTAACTAATAGGAAATATTTCATTTATAATTACAAGTATTGAGCATGTTTTTCTGAATTTTGTGTTTATGGTGATTAAATATTTAGCGATAGCATGAAGTATGAATATTTGTGTAAAATAGATTTAACCTTTAAAAGTACTGAACGCTGTGCCAAGAATATAATCACAGTTTGAAAAATGGGAAAGATCTGTCTGGAGAGCACTTTTGTAAGTGCCTAACTTTAAGTACCTAAGCCTGTACTTCTGTGCTTGGCTGGACTGGAATCCTGGCACTCAGCATCTTGCTAGATCAAGACTTCAAGAAGCACAGATTACCATTAATCCCTTCCTACTAGGAAGGACACTGTGTCCCAGCTGCAGCTGTACAGCATGCTGTGCCTGACTAAACCTGTCCTGCTGAACAACTTCAGGCTGTGAAGACACTTGGCTGAATATCAGAAAGCTCACACCTGCTTTTCTTCATGGCCATAAAGTACGTTGGCACAGCTACACTGGTTCCAGCGTTTTCTGCAGCCCCTCTACCTGTCTTTGCATCTTCTCACTGGAGGGAAGATGTGAAGCAGGCTCAGCAGGAGCTGCAGTGGGCTGCAGCCCTGGTGCAGCCCTGGCCACGCTGGAGGAGGCTCGGCTGCCAATCAGCCCTCTCTTTAAGCTATGCTACCCTTGTTCAATATAGGTAATGGGTCCAGTGGGCAAGTAATGGGTCCAGTGGGTCTATTACACATTTTTATTGCAAAACAAAATAAATAGGCCCGTAAAGCTCACACACTGCCCCAGGGCTGCAATAATTTATGCACCTTCTTACGCCTTCTTTTTTCTTCTTTTCCTCTTTGCCGTTTCAGAGTTGATCGAGTGAACTTTGCCAGCATGGCAGGTAAGAATTTTTAAGATTTGTTTGAATTATGCAGTATTCAAAAATACTGCATGTTGTTACATAAAGAACTGTGGCAGACCTTTACTACTTGATTATACACATGTCTAGGACCAGAGGAGATCACATTTTACTCAGCCAAACTTCTTTAATAGAAAGGGTATAAAAATCAAAGTATGTGTACTATCAGGTTTGCTTTCCAGAGAGAACGTTTTTTTCCACAAAACTAAGGAAAGGGTAATTTACCACTCAAACAAGCTGGGAAAAAGGAGAACATTCTTTCCTAAACAGCAACAATTACACATTTGGCAGGCAGTAGTAAAGCAATTCTGCTTCCCTTCCTAGCCCACAGTAAATCTGTACCTGGGACTGATTAGGAAACAATTGGAGAGGTGCTGCTTTTCTTGTCAAGGTCTACCAATTAATTTTTTTTTTTTTTTTTTTTTTTTTTTT
>Ga0065711_1038412_pt1 | contig 18792 bp, 15 predicted proteins | sample Hoacrofraction12_FD_59098 | JGI IMG/M metagenome (GOLD analysis project Ga0065711, IMG submission 59098) | Hoatzin crop microbial communities from Cojedes, Venezuela - Epithelial fraction 12 v2 (version 2) | ecosystem: Host-associated > Birds > Digestive system > Esophagus > Crop | place... | reverse complement strand
GGGGGGGGGGGAGCAGAAAATACGAGAGACTTATATTAACAGATAAATTTTAAATACTTTTTCCACGCCCTCAGCAGAATTAGTAAAATGGATGAAGAATACCCTCCCTCCCTTTTTTAAGTGAACAACTCTTAATCCCGTCTCATCACATCAGTTCAAGCACTATTCTAAACCACGAGTCTCCATTCACAGCACTTACTCTATGGTATTTGAAACTGTCACAGGAGCTTGTTTTAGCATTCAGCCAAACAACCCTGCTTGAATGCCTTCCCTGAAGAGTACCGAATCCTGGTTTTTATGAAAAGGAGAGTTTTCAGCAATAAAGGCCAGGTACTTCTTAGCAGTTTCACAACAATTACCACCAATATTAAGAACCCTTGGATGACCTGGACAATAAAGTTTTTTCTAAAATATAATAAAGCCCCTGAAATAACGGCACACCCAGCCCTGTATCTCAGGGTTACAACTCTGCATAACACGCTGGAGGCAACCAGACAAAGCAACCAACAGAAGCGTCTGAATGGGGAGAGGTTAGAGCAGGCACCGTCCTTAGAGTTGAGCGCAGAGCCTCACACCATAGCTGTGTGTAGCAGAAGGGGCAGATGCCTTTCCAGAAACAAAGATTAATTACTCTCAGGAACAGAGATTGCCTCCACTCAATCTTTAAAGGCTGGTGGTATCTCACCTGCTTACTTCTCTGGCAACTGGATTCTCTTCTTATCAAAAAGTTGTTGATGCTAAGCTCTGTCTTCTCTCCTGCCCTGTAACTCCTGTTGCATCAAATGTCCAGAAACGCAAACAGGACCAAGGATGAATAAATTCAGTTATGCAACCGAAGGAGTGAAATCGCAACAGTTTCTTACAGAAACTTTCCAGATCTCTGTCCCACTTCACAGCATCACCACCTCCTTGCTGGCTGAAAACTAGCAACTATATAATAGGTTCAGCCGCACAGTACAAGGGAAGGGTGCCACACTCTGATCCAGATCACAGCGTGGTGACCGCTGTGTGACCACAGAACACAACTACCTCTAGATCCTGGGACCAGAACTCTAAATTGACACAGCTTCACAGGAACACCAAGTTCTTTTACAACCACAAGTGATCAGGATCTATTATTCATTGAGATAATGACATGTCTGGCAGAACAACAGCTCTTGGCAGGACAGCAAAATATTTATGCAGTGTAGCAACTCAAAGGAAATGATTTGCCAAATTGACTGCAACAATAGTCTTCAACCTTTTTCAATTTGTGGACTGCTAAAAATGCTCTGTGGGAATGCAGAACTCTCTACAGCTGAGCTCTCTACTGACAAGACGCATACTGTTTTTAAGATACCTTTTACTGAGACATCAGAAATAGACCTTGGACGCAAGCTAAAAAAAAAATAAAAAAAAATCACCAGACCACATCATTTTCTGGAATTTTTTCATCCAAATATTAAGCAATCTGCCTTCCTGTACACATTACCAAAACCTAAACGCCTGAAATCACTTTGTTACAGGTCTCTGCAAAATAAAGACATTCTTCCTAGTAACATTAGCGAGAGCTTACATGACAAATATGGAGACCAACCACCACATAAAGCGGTCAAATGACAGAACTTTAAAGCAGAGAAGCCCCCAGGCCAGGGGGAACCAAGCACCTCAGGCTCCTCCAGGCTGAAAGCAAGAGCGGACGAAACCCTGGTAGGGAGTCCAAGCACTGAATCCCACACGGGTGTATTTCTAAGGAAAGCTGAAGCTGAAATTAGTGGTTGGAAACAGTGGTTTTTTTAAAAGCAGCATTTAGAGACTTATCAACAGAAATAAAAATATAGGGAAGGGGCAAGAGAAGGAAAGGAAGGAACTGTGGGAATTGGAAATGAGATTCTTGTTATTTCCACTGTGGTAGCACTTGAATCAGTGCTCAAACCACCATCTCTGCCCTGGCTCATTAGACTACCCAATAATTTGCCGGCTCCTGTACGACAATCCACAGTGGGAGCCAGGGCAATGTGGGGATGAGAGGCCAGTGTACCCCTGCCTCACTGGGGGCAAGGGAGGAGGAGACGGAAGGACTGGAGAGACGACGGCAGGGACGGTATGACTGTCCCAAGCACTGATGTGTGTCATCAGACGTACCATTGCAGTAGATATAAATACCGACAAGCCGGCCTGGTGGTCTGGCCGTTGCAAAATGGCTGTTTCCTGCAGGTGTCACAACAGAGGTGATCCGAGGGGAACGCTTTGCAGGTAACACTAGGAAAGGTTTTACGGGCAAAAGGAGCAGTGTGAAAGAGCTCGTGGCAGAAAGTGCAGCTGAGGTCGACACTGCTCTAGCGGTGCAGGGGTGAGACTTTTAAATAGGAAGACTTTAACCAGGAAGCTCTTGCCCATCCTGCATCTCGCCTGTGATGGCAAGACTTCCGTTCCCACCCTCAGCCACATGCCTTAAATTCCTCACTGCATTCGAGGCAGCATCACTCTACCCTCACGCTTCCCACTTTGATGCCTTGCTAGGAAACACCCTTTCAAAAACCACAGCTGAGAACAGATCCTTCTCCCCTTGCAAGGAGTCTGAGCCAACCTGAGAGGTGAAAGCAGACAGCACAAAGTTCAAATCTTTGATGAAGAACAACCACTGATCTACAAGCAAATATTATACCAGTCCCTTTGGAGGAAGCAGATGTGTTTTCCAAACACTAGAGCTAATGAAATTTGATTAGCAGAGGAGGTCTGAGAGAAGATGGTGGTCCTTCTGGAAATAGGTTAAAAAATGGCACAGGAAAACAGAGACAGCAAGAAACTAGCTTGAGAAACAGATTTCACTGATCTGACAGGAGAAAAATACATCTTATATCAGCCTCCTGTTCTCAAAAGAAATAAGGAGTATCTTCAAATGTTTAAGGGATTACGAAATGGTGACTGGAATGAAAATGGTCAAAGCTAAGGCAGAAAGAACAGCATGAATACAAGTGAAACTATCATAAGTGCTAATATTTGTGTGCAAGTTACACCAAAGGATGAGCATGGAAAGTACCAAGAAGGCAGGCAAGAGCATGCTAAGACAAGAAGGTACAACTACTGTAGCAGTTATTTGCTGAAGCAAGTAAGATACTCCAGAAACAAGAGAGGGGTTTGTGCATAGAAATCCCCCTGGTCATATGAGCAAATTGCCCAGGTGGTTACGCCAAGCTGTTCATGAGAAAGTCTCCTGAACGCTGTGAACAATGAAAGCAGTCCTTTTTCCATCCTTCTCTCCCAGAGTATTTAAAGATTTGAAATTTCCCATATCATTTTTGGTCCGTCTCTCTCTTCCTATAAATAGAGAAGCAGCAGTATATCCATCTCTTCTTCGTCTTTTTTGGTGGTCTAGCATTGCACACATGCTGGAATGTTTTTCTAGTAAACGATAAGCGATGGGAAACAACTCAAAGACAAAGGATGAGAGACCTTGAGCTCAGACAAGTAGAAGAGATGGGAGCCTTCTCTTTCCCAAGAGGCAGGTATCTTTTCTCTGGACCAAAGGGTTTTGTTTTGGAAACAAACGTATCTATTTCTGTCACTTCCTTTAGACATGCAGTCTTCGTGGGGCTGATAGTAAGACTGACCACAGTGTCTGAGAATGACAGTTTGGCCCCCAAAAGAAAGCATTTCTAACCTAAATATGAAACCCAAAGGAAACACACCTCTGCTGCTAAGCACATGTCTCAGTGGAGTAACGCTGTGATCTGTGCTCTGCTCCCAGAGCCTTTACTTTAATCCAAAGTCCAATAATCGAGTTAGCGCTTTGCGAGGAGAGCTAAAGCCCCTGGGGTTCCTGCCGAGTGGCTGGCTGGTGGAGAAGCTGAGCTGGACATCGGCAGGTGGTCTGATTGCCACAGGAAAACAAGCGTGGTGCGGGCAGCCGGACAGCTGAGCGAGGAGCTGCAGGAACGCCTGTAGCTCTACCCTGACCCATACGAGGTCAGCCACACCACTGGATGTTCCCAAGAAAAACAAAAACATGATCAGAAGAGGAAGGATGAGCCATGGCAAAGGGAGCAAATGCCAAGACCAGGCAGTTTAGACTTGGAAGTTGCTTCGTAAGTCAACGAATCCCACTTCTGTACTGAGATGCTTCAACACAACACGAAGGCAGCGTAGGTGTCTCAAGCTGCAGCCCTGATGTACCACTGCAGCAATGAACAGAAGGAGATAGACACACTAACATAGTGATGTCTCTGATAAATGGGGAAGGAGCCGGGGAGAGTGGTGGGGTGGGGGAAGCTAATGAATTCCAGAAGATCGCGGTCTTCCATCCCTGCTTAAAAATAGGAACTGCGGTCAAGGGTTTGAGACAGAGAGAGTCAAACCTCAGCATTTGGATCCAGACTTTGAAACCACAAGAGGTCAGAGTTAATTGACGGTTGGTCATTCAGAGGTCCTGGGACAACTTAAGAATCAACAATGTGCTGTAAAGTCTTCCTGAAGTCAGGCTCCTATCTCCCATCTGAAGACGTAACGATATCCCTGAAAGCAGCAGCCCTGACCAGCACCCTTCCTAGGTTTACCTGCTCAGCACTTGGGGGAAATGAGCAAGCTGCCAGCTAGCAGTGGGGTCAGGCAGAGCCTGGTTGCGAGAGCTGTAAGAGGGAACAGCTTTCAAAGTCGGGAGCAGTGGGCAGGTTCTTGCAGAGCTGGCAGGGCCACTGACTCTGGGATAGTCTAATCCACTAACAGGTAAATCCCCTCCGCAAAACATTCCTTCCTGCCTGAAAAGACTTATTTGGCAACCACAGCCCCCTGCTTTAGAGTAGGAGCTGGGGAGGAATGTGACCTGTGGCTCCTGATGGGAGAAGGCCCCAGCACACGGAGTACCAGGCTGAAAGCCACCCAAGCCTCAGCATGTAGGGCTCTCCACTGAACTGTCCTGACTCCACGTACGGGATTGTTACTTGGCAGGAGGCACGCTGGGCACTGAGACTTGGTGCTCACTCTGTTCTTTAGATACACGAACTAGATGACCTTTAAAGGTCCCTTCCAACCCAAACTCCTGTGTGATTCTATGATAAGGGACTGCCCCTCCAGAGAGCTGGATCTGCAGGGAGGAGGAATTCTGTTTGGTGGTTTTGGCAAACATCATCTCAAGCATAAAGGTTTGGCCTACTAACTCTGATGAGGACAACGCAGAAGGGAACTCAATGGCCTAAAATGAAAGGTAAATGAGAGACTTCTGCTTTGAACTCTGCTGCAACATGCTCCTAGACATTGCTCATACACAGAGTGAAAGCCTGTGTTAGGGTCTTCAGGCAAAGAGAGAGCGAGCACTACAACTGTGTTACTGCGAGCTGGCCAGCCCTAGGATCCTGCTAGCTTATCAAGCTCTCTGTTCAGCTTTTGCTCTATGAAATGCAAATCCTGCCTAACATCACAAGGTTAGCAAACCAAACAACTCAAACTTTACCAGCTGAGATTACTGAGGAAGAGCAACAGATCTTCTCTCTTATCCACACTACAGCAGCCAAAGTTTGGCCCATATGCTAAAGCCAGGCAAAACAGAAAATGCTAGGAAATACCACCTGGACAAGTCATTTTTATGAGACAGTTTACCCCAAATGATGCAGAAAGATGCCTTTTGTCTTTAAACTTTTCCAACATTTTTCTTGGTAACTTTCTAACCTGAGAAGGTTTTGAACACAGGGATATAATACACTGTACTGTAGCCATGCTGCTGTCCTTGACCAGAGACATCCTATTCCCTGCACAGATACAGATCCATAGCAGTAAAGAGACTGCAGTCTGGTGTGGCATGTGCCCTGCATGATCATTCACTCATCACCCTGACTTGTACCAGCACGGGCATCAACTCAAAGGCAGGAGCGCACAGATCCATCTTGCAAGAGATGTTGGTCAGTCATGGTGGTTTTGTTTACCTGAGTGATGGAAGAGTCCCTTACCAATGCAAATGTGTGGTAAGAGTAGTCGCTAGACCTGCTGCAACTTCTCAAGTGTGCAGAGATAAGCTTTGTTATCAGACCTAAGTCAACATAAGATCCAGCTGTTTCCCTAAAAGAATCTGCACTTACCCAATTCCACATCTCATTTGTTAGTAGGTGGCAACACGATTTTCCCCATTCCAACAAATTACATTTCTCAAACGTTGAAGAACCAAGGCAAAAGAAGTTTTAGGGCCCATTTTGGGCTCTAAACACATTCAAGAGCCGGTAAGAAATCTACTGTGGCTCACTTGTCTTTAACAGGGTTGTACATACAGCTCCTGTCTTCTCCTCCCTGCCCTGGGGAATTGGAACTGCGTATGAATTTCCTTTTCTTCTGTGTTGGAAATGATTGGTACTGCTGGTCACAAGACTGTCATGGGAACAAACAAGGCACAGAGGAGGTACAAACTCCCCTTCCCAAAACCAACAGTAGTCACTGAAGAGGGGTGAGAGGAGACAAGGGAAAAGCGGACTCTACTTGAGGGCTTGCAGGTCATTTCTTCACTTTTACTGTCGGCAATAGCCAGGCTAAAAACTGTAGAGCTGTTCATGGTAAATAACACATCTAAAGTCATAAAAACAGTCATATTGGATTAAGGGGAAAGGAGTCAGAAATTGAACAAAGGAGATAGAGATCAAATGAACAAAACCAGGTGCTCTCTCAGCTAGGTCCTCTTCTCCAAAATAACGCATCCCTCAGGTAAACTGAGATGGCAAAAGAAAGCCTCTGCTCTGCATGGCAGCCACAGCACAGCAGACCAACCAACAAAACCACTACTCACTCCCTTTAGAAGAATTAGAGAGTAATGGAGATTTTAAGCAAGAATACGTGTGCATGTAAATTTGCTTTCGAAATTCCAATCCTCTCATAGCTTCTCATTAGCAGTTTTCTATTTCTACCATGAAGGGCTCTAGTGCAATTATGCTCAGTTACTGAAAGCCTCTTTAATCCTCCTCTTAGCCTCAGAAAGTAACAGCATCAACTGATAGCTGTGAGCTTAGCCTCACGGGAAACACTCTACAGGGCTCTCAGCAGAGACAAACATCCTCAGGACGTACCCATCTACACCAGCTCCCCTGTTCACCTTACCAGTGCTAAGTGCCAGATCTTCTGAGCCAAACCAAATTCTCAAGGCCAAAACTCGTAATGCTGGTATTTTAAAGCAGCAAACTCCAAGCAGAAAATGGATTGGAAATTTCAACTTGTCATGCTTTGTCTTTTTTTTTAAATATATTGTAAAATACTTCAAAAATGCATTTATTTGCCATGAGGCTGGTAGGAAGGGGATACTGAAGGGGGGCACCACGCTGTTCGTTACTTTTGGCATGGATGTTGCAACCAGGCCCTAACACACATCATTACGGCGTAGACTGAACTCTTCCCTCATGAGTTTTCATCAACCATAAAGCTAAAAGCAAACTTCAAGAGAAGTATAAACAATCCTGATTCAAGCAATGAAGCAAAGAGAGACAAGCAAAAGTTATAAGCATCCTGGAAGTCTTGTTGAGAGGTATTAGACCTACTGAACGACTGTAGTTTTCCCTTTAATTTAAGAGAGCTGCAGGTTTTTAAGTCTAGGCGTTTAACCCCTGCAATGCACAGTGACCTTTTATTTTCCATTGCTCTTGCAGTTTTCCAGCAGTTTGAGCTCATTTGGGTTAATTACCTCAACATGGAGCTGCAAATGGAAAATGTTGCTGGTAAGTTGTTCCATTCACAGACATTTAGTCTTGCACCACTTGTGTCAGGGTGCACTACCTGTTTTCCCTGTCTCCTTAGCAGCAAGGCTTCAGACCTTGGGGCCGTTCTGCTCCCAGCAGTCATGCAGGCTCCGAGAAGAAGTCCGTGACCTTCCAAGCCGGAGGGCTCCACCCCACGCAGAGCGTCCACACGTGCACCTCCCCTCTGCAGCCTGCCCTGTGCCGACACTCAGGTGACAGACACTGTGCCACAAGGCACAGGAGACCCCACTCCCTCACCCATCGGGGAACCCACACTCCTTCAATTTCACTATGGAGGAACGGCAGTCACTCCAAAGCTTAAGTTTCACTGAGTTTCCATCATAAGCTTAAGCTGACCTTTTCCTGACTCTGTCTTCCAAAAAGCACTAATTTATAAAACTTCCCATCAACAGGGAAATTGGTAGGTCTGACTTGGTAAAGGAGAATAAAAAGCCCTTTCCCATGCAGATCCCAAGTTAACTTGAAAGCTGGCTTTCAAAAAACAGAGTATTTAAATACCCAACTGTGGATTTGGACCCAACTTCGTGAGATCTGTCATTAAAACACAGAATCACTGATGTTTTGAACTAGTATTTCTAAGCCCTTTTTAAACTAAGATGGAAAACAAAACACCATGGCTTGCCTACCACCAACTGCTCAATACCAAGATTTCACTGACACACAGGTTTGACTTAACTGTATTACAGGTACCCTTGCCCGGGCAGTAACTTCTGGGTAATCTCAAGTGTCAAAAGAATAGCTAGAAAATAATTTTTATTTTATTTTCCTGGAAGCTGATAGTCTTCCTCTTTCTCCTGAATCAAAGCATAAGCAGACTTCTGTCAACAGAAACAGCCCTCCATTCCCACCCAAAGAGCTCTCACCTAATGTTTAGCCACCTTTAATTTGGAAGTAGAGGATTTCTCTCAACTGCTTCTTCTTCTCCTTCCAAACGAGTTATCTGACATCCACATGAACTCAGTGCTTCAGAATATGACTCTGTGCAAGGGCTGACACTGCTACACAAGGTGCAAAACTCCTCCCTTGGAAGCATCCATTACCAGAGACCTCAGCAGAGCTGAAAAGGGAAGAGCAGGGGGTCCAGAGCTATCGCCTTCAGCTGGTCCTACAGAGGTCTGGAAACACAAATGCTCAATTCCCTCCCAGGGTCCAGGGGAAAAGTCCTTAAGAGCTGTGAAAGGAACTTGTCTGAAGCCACCTCCAATTCTCCAGGAATGTCAGGCACAGGAACATCTTATTTAATGAAGACAAAATATGCCAGCTCAGTGCAGGTCCAGGGGACAGAGGGTAGGAGTCAAGCAAGAGGGAAGGATCGCCTTCTTGAACACATCAAACATTAGACAGCCAGGAAACCTGGAATCCAGACAGCATCTGTCCAGGTACTTCACTCCATCCTCAGCATGAGAAAGGCCATTTCACTACTCAATTTTGCATTTAATCAGGAGCCACACAACCTGAAGTGCCTTGGTTCTAGACCACAGAGGCTACCCTGCAGCCTTCTTTACAGTTACGCACTGTACACAAATTAAGATGAGAAATTCCCTGTAAGACAAAGACTACAAAGCAAACAGTCATTTCCCAGGCCTTGTTAAGTGTCCTTACCTCTCGAAGCGATGAGGGCATTTAACACACTGGGCTCGACAGAATTCTTTAAATGGCATTAGACTCAAAGTCAGTATGTCTCTAGATCAACACTTCACATGCCCCAATCAGGAGTTTGGAAGGCACTGAAAAGCAGTATATTTCTTGCTAGCAACAAATCTGTGAGATACAGGTAATATTTGACATGTGTTTTCAGAACCTCAGATGCAAAGACAATAACCTGGCAAAGACAGAACGCTGGCATCTGGGCAAAGCAAAAAAATTGAGCATGTTGCCTGGGAAGTACTGTCTTAACCTTCCTACATACCTATACATTTGAGAGGAAAGGGAAAGAGAAGTTCTTCAGATGACTGAAGAAACTCCATATGTGACCCATGGTTGAAAATCAATTTTTATTTCCTGTGTTGCAGATGATCTCAGCTGACATTCCTCTTTAGCATCTTCTATATTTGTCCCAGTAGCACCAGGTGGAAACTTTCTTCCCTGGGTTATTATACCCTTCAAATGCCTGCTCAGCATGGACCTGCAAGGTGAATCAAAGCAACGCGTGGGCTGCGTTCGGGCTCAGCTATAGGAGCAATGCCACAGTCAGTACCACCAGCGCTGCGTGGTCACTTGGGGGACATTAAGTACATAACCCTGTTTGCCAGTCGGTGTCTAGAACACATGTGGGGCTTCCCAGAGGGCTCACATACTTTTACTTAAAAGTTCACACCAGAACGCAGGCAGGGAAGTTAAATCTTTGCTACTCCAGCATTTCACTGAAATCCTCTATGCAAATAATTGGTCACTGAAACTATACGTACTTAGGACTTTCAGCCTCATTTATCAACTCTTCAGCTCCTGACCACTTTTTGTTTTTGTTCAGATTGGCTGTTGGACTTTCATGTACGGGGTGTCCTGGGGCCAACGAGCAGCACTGAGCCTAACGAGTGCTGCTTGAGGATAAGAGGGTGGTTTATTGCCACTAAAATCCAAGCACAGACATAATACAATGGCTGAGTGGGGAGCAGCGGGACATTCTCTTTACCATCCATATACCTACACACTCATTCCACTTTATGCCTTTCTGTGCTTCTTTAACTACTTCCCTACAGATGGCACTGTACCACTACCCAAAATACCCCTTCAGGAAAAAACAAGCTTAAAACAACTTCGAATCACACTGAGCCACCAATGAGGAGCTAACTGACCAGCAAGGTTCCTGTTTTCTCATCTACAAGGCTTTCAGAGTAAGAACAGGAGCATCAAATAGTGAGAAAGCACAAGGTTTTGTACATCCAGCCTTCTCTACTGTAGACCAGGATGTGATCAAGTGGGAAGATGGGTCCTAATACATATAAATCCTTGCTCCGTGTTTCCCTGAAGCATTTGGTCCCTATCACTGTTGAAGATGTGACACGGGGTTGGACAGACCTTGAGTATGACCTTGTCTGGCAATTCCTATGGGAGGCAACTGAGAAACCTCACAAGAAGCCAGTGTGTGTCCAAAGATTTACAATCAGGGCTGAGATGTCAGTAATTGGGTGAATGCAATAAAATCTGCAGATTCCTCTTCCTCAGTCATGTGTGGTATTTCTATTACTTTCTCTGTGACTGTTTTACATCCAATAAAAACACACTGAATAGAAAATACAGTAGTAGAAGTTACCCTTTGCTCTTGGTAAGAAGAATAATTCATTGGTTTGGCACTTCACAAGGCATGCATGAAGGGGAAAAGCACTTGGCTCAAACAGGCTCTTAATCACTAGCAGCAAATTCAGTCTACAGCGCGTATCACCAGCTGCTTCAAACTCATTGCCTCTCAACTGCACAGAATTATGTAATGAGCATTTCATCGTAGCATCCCATAACTACTGAAGTCTTTTTGCTTTCGATCCGCTATTCTCACTAGTGAAGGCTGAAACTGTGTCCTTAGATGCACGTACAGGATTTCTGCAGCTTTCCAAAGAGCACAATTATGGCCAAGGCTTTTAAGAGTTGAGCTCCAGACCTTTAGAGGAAAATTAATTTCAGAAAGTACAAGAGGGACCCTTGGAGATACCTCTACCGAGCTGAGTATTCGAGCATCACAGGCACTTAAATACTCCTGGTGTTAGTATTGCTCTCAGTATCTGCATAAAAAGCAGCAGTTTCCTGAACAGTGCCTGTCTAGGCTGTACAACAGGTTATTATGAAGTGGAAATAATAATGTCATCTACTGAAGCTACAGAAGAAAATGAGGATAAAAATGAGATGAAGATGAATTGAAGGTGACCCTGTTCATTGCGGGGGGGTTGGGCTCGATGACCTTTAAAGGCCTCTTCCAACCCAAACCATTCTATGAAAAAAAAAAAAAAAACCAACCAAAAGAAACCCAAACCAAACACACACAAAACAAAATGCCAAAACATGGTATTGATCTTAATTACATATCCTTTTCACATAAAGGAATACACCTTACTAGCTGAAAGGGAATTTAGCACTTTTTCAGAATATTACACAGATACTGCTACTTCTCTCTCATAATGCTAGCAGTTCCAGAGTTACTAGACCTAACGAAACCCAACTCCATGGAAAACGAGGCATGTTTCCCCCTCCTCTCACTGCTTGCCTCTGGTATTCTCCATTTCACACCCTCCCTCTGCTCCCTCCAAGCACTTTCTGATCTATTTTCCCCAGCAACATCTTCAGGTTCTTCATAAATCCTCTAACGTTGGGCAAGGAACGCACATGCCACAGCTGGCTCAAAGATGTGGGCACAGATCTGAGAGCCAGGAAGATGAGCAGAACAAAGTGAGCAGATGCATGATAAAGTTGATGGTACCACCTTCACTCCAGAAGAACAGGAGGTTTGGGGGTTCCCCCGCTCCAGCTTCCTCATCTCAAGCTTCCCATGAACTTGTAGGAATTTTATGTTTTGGAGACCTTTTTTCATCTATCCAATGTGATAAAACAAAGAGTTTCACAAGTTATTGGACAGAAAGTGATAAAGGATGAGAGAAGGGGATGAGAACAGCAGGGTGCCTTTCTCCAGGAAATCAGACTAAACACCCTGATAAGAAAGGAATCAGGCAAATTAAAAGCCTATGAAAACAAAAAAGCAACATTTTTTTCAGACAGTGACCAACTATACCACGAAACCCACTGCCACATGGCTCTCTAAGAGCAAAGCTTTATCAAGAGTCAAAAACCAGGATGGATGATGCTCATCTGCCCAAGCAGAACATCCAATAATGTTAGACAGTGGTAATGCAAACAATAATTCAAGAACCCAATACTTCAGAGTTGTATTAATCACCTAGTATTGTGATCAGCATAGTGAAAGAGGCAGGTAATTTTACCTCTACCTTCTACTAGGCTCTTACATCCATCTCGGAAGGGTTTTAAGAGTCAATTGCAGATGACAGGCTGTTCACCTAGGCAAGACCCTCAGCCCCAGATAAAAATGCCAGCTTGCTCCTACCTAGGAACTTATGAGCAGGTAATAAAGGAGAAATGAATGAGTGTATTTCACAGCTCCAACTTGCTAGGAGCAATAGGACCTTACCCTCTTCCTTCACTCTACTGTTATCCAGTGCTTGTGATCAGCACTTCCTTTTCCAATACAGCTAAATTCAATGTTGGTCAACAGCTGCTTTTCAATCAAAATCGTAATGCCTGAACTAAATGCTCACCAGGGAATACTAAATGAGCCTTGTCTTCCTAAGTGTTTAACCAGAAGTGTCACAAACGAATAAGCAGCCAAGCACAGCTCTAATGAGGTTGTGTTTGTCTGGGAGTTTTAACTGGGTATGCAGCTCACCCTTTAAGTAAAAAGAATTAATTTCCTATTCCCTATTTTCTAAGGTGATAACACTGGTCTAAAGACTGATTTATTTACAACTTACATCTTACCTTCTCACACAGCAGCGGGACTGGAAAGGCTGTTGAATGGCATTTGCTACAGAAAATTTGTTTTATAATCCCTTTTATAAGCAACATCAAGCACCATCTTGCTGTGATCTTGTTCCCGTGACTGACTGGCACGCCGTTCCAGACACGACTGCTGTAACGGTGAAGGAACCTTCCCCCCACTTTCAGTACAAACACATGCATAGCCACTTTAAACCAGCTCGTTCTTGCTCTAGTACTGTCCTTTACCTTACATGGCTTTTCTCTTTTCTAAGGTTTAACCTTTTTCTTCATTACAGAGAACAAATACACTGACTCTAACCCTTTGTTTAGTTGGGTTAAACCAGGCAAGCTTTTAAGTTCCTTCAGATGAGATCATCTCTCCATCCCCACAGTCACGCTGGTCATCTAACAGAGGCAGTCTGAGAGTCACAGATGAATAATAGATCCCTGGGGTGATGGAGCTGGGTATCACTTCAGATTCCTCCACCAGGTCCTGAAAGCTGCTTCTCAGGAACTGTCGAATCCTGTCAAATCTAAGTCACTTCAGTTTATGTCAAAAAAATTGTGGGTCTTTAATGGAAAGCACATTCTCTTGGTAGTGAGTAGAGGGTGACTTCCATCCAATTAACAACTGAGTGCAAAACTGGAGAAAGCTTGTTTCTTGAACAAACTCTTGGGAAGATACCAAACCTGCAGACCAGCTTATTCCACAGGAAGGCTACGCTTTCCCTGTGTGCTCTTCAGTGTCTACACACTGACCACAGCCTAAGTACGTGTCCCCCTGCATCGTTGCAGTTGGCACTGGGATTTGCTGAACAGCAGCACCTCCCCAGGTCCAAGCCTAAACTCTCCTCGGAAACCGGGCTGCTTCCAAGACTCCTCTAAGTACGTACTGTGTTGCAACCCTAATTCCCTCCCACCAGAGACCATACCCAGCATTCTGGTAATTTCAGCGTTCACCTCTCTTAGTTCCGATACATCACTGCACTTAGATCCCACACTCATTTGGCTTCTGACTGCTCTACTATGGCCAGATGAAATGGGAATGGCACACACTGGAGTGTGCCATTATCCCCACATCGCATTCCTGCATGGTGAGAGCCCATCACCAGGTTACTCTAATGTCTTTCCTCAAGGAATTTAAGGAAATTAAATTTAATTTAATTTAACCTGCCAGTGTAGCACTCACTATCACAAAGTCCTTCCGCACTTCTGTCAGATCCTAGGTTTTACTGCTCTTGATTAGAGTAATATTGTCAGCTCAGGCAAACAGGAAATTTCACTAATAACTCCTCTTCATTGAGAAAATCAACCATCTCATCTCTGCCTCTGATTCTTTAATGAGTTACATAGCCATATCAGGAATCCCTTTCACCCCACTGCCTCTTACTACTAATTCGTTCTTTGTAAGAAGTGACTTTCCTTCACAAAAGCTCTGTGAAGCCTCCCTAACACACACTGTAAATGGCTCTAGCTAGCGCAGTCCTTAGTTTCCTATCTGCCAGGGGTTTGGCAGTTTTCAGAATCACACCTCAGTATGGCTTCTTCCCACCCCTCCCCCCCTCATTTAGTTACCACTGGGTAACAAATCTGCTGTTACTCCTGTGTACCCTGTCCTTGCTGCCTCCTCCACCTTCCTTGGCATGCCACAGCCCCTTCTCACCACCACCTCCAGGGTAACTCTTACACTACAGTTTCCCCCTTGAGAAAGTTACCTAAAGAAAAGGATCTATGCAGGGAAGAAATCATCACTTCCAGAAGCCTGGATGAGGGAACAGCATATGTGCATGAAACACCACCACCACCTGATACACCAACTCAGCTCTTCTACGATGTCCCAGAGTGACACGTCCCATTGCTGAAGACCCAGTGTGTCACACACTAACGGCTTCACTGTCTCCCGCAGGACTGCCATCATTTCTGAAGCTCTAAGAGCTTGCTCCTATTTTTAAACCAACAGCCTTCATTGTTACAGCTCTGACAGCAAGGATTTACGCTTTAAAATTCAAAACTGAAGGCTGGTGCAGCGGCAGGTGTCAGTAGCGGCTACGTCATCTAATGAGACATAAGCGCTCTCTGCAAATCAGCTTTCCCAGCAAGAAAAGCTGAGGTGGTAGTTGTCGAGATGTTCCTCCACGGTGGCCTCCACTCTCTCAGCCCCTTGCCGCAGGCGCCTGCCTTTGCACGGCCTCCATCGCTGTACTGGCACAGAGGGCTGTGGGGTGACACAGGGAACTGGTCACACAAAAATAACCGTCAGAAGGGGAGATATTTTTAATCCAGTTCCACCCCCTGATTTAGTTCATGGTACAGCTCTACAGACAGTGACACTGGCACAACAGCAGACAGAAATACAGGCTACTGGGCAAGCCACTCTTGCTATCGAGAGAGGTGTCTCGACAACAGATGGTGGTAGGATCTCTAGAGTCCAAGCATGAGACTTGGGTCATGGTCGATTACCCCAAGAGTAGGTAAAGTACACCAAGAACAGCACCTTTATTTCCCAAAAGAGTCTAGACATAGGGAGCTGGGTGGGGTTGTAATTGTTTTCTCTCCTGCAGTTATTTGCACGTTGACTACACACATCAGCTTCAAGCCCTGGCCTCCTATGCCAAAAGCTGACAGCACCATTACAGGATGTATCCTTGTACGGACATTCAAATTGTACTTGCTGGATCCTATTATAAATCACGTTGTAATTTTCAGCACACCTTCCCTCCACCCTATAAAAAGAAGCCCATGTGAGCCATCGCATACCTTAGAACGTAAAGCACCAAAAGCTGAGGAACATAGTGAACACATCTCAGCAAGGCAGCACTTTGTAAAACAATTTTAACTAACCTTACATTATGCTTTTCCCTTCCGGAACACCTTACTAATTCAAGCAGCTCATAAAGTCCAATAATGCATTTGGCATTGATCTTACTCAAAAGCACTCTTACAGAATGCTTTCTGCTCCACTAAAGCTGCATTAAGACCTTCATTTTAACAGTGGGGGCTCTACAGCAGCTCTGAAAGACAGTTTTACATCACTGAGGTTTCTTTTCTTTTTTTAAATGAAGAATTTATCATTACTAACCTTGGGCTTTTTATTTCTTTGTAAGAACTCTTAATAATATCAAGAGGAGGAATAAATTAATTGCACTATGTCTGCTAAAAGGATTTGCGGGCAAGTACATTCTAATTCCAGCTGCAGTAGGTTTATGAAAATAGATCTGCTGAAGGATGCTTGCATCTGCTGACTCTTCTCCTTTGCTATCCCTTCAACACCTTCTAGAGAAAGAAATCGGACAATAGTCTAACAGCCCTTCCCACCTGACAGGCAGCTTTGCTCAGTAAATAGTTTGTCTCCTTGAATCCAAAAGGGCACCTTGAAATACAAAAGCTCTGCCCTCCACCTCCTTCATCCCCAGAGGGGAAGGAGTTTCAAACAGCGCCCATGTAACAGGCGGTCAACAAAACAGTGCCAAGGAGAACAAGAACAGGCATGGATGGTCCAGAACATTTATCTTTGCACGCTGCCTTTTATAGATGTAATTTGTTGAGCTGTCAGAAAAACAAGTGTTTTAGTGAAGCTTAACAACTTCATATTCTGTCCCAGCAGGGCTGTCAAACCATGCTTGTAGGCTGAAGATGTTATGACGACAAGTTCTTGCAACTTTGCAGGAATTTCCTAATTACAGGATCCTGTTTTAAATTGTTTAATCCAATTTTACTGGCTAGTGTTTTCATTACACTGAAGGGATCTGTCATTTTCATACATCTGGGGAATATTAAAGATTTTTTAGGAACCTATGCAAGCAGTTGCCTTCCACTTCCCTCCCTATTTATTCCAGATATATAGAAGATTTAAACAGAATGGCTGAGGTTTGGAGATGCAGATTTTTCTGTGAAATGGAAAAAAGATTTTCATCACTGAATTACACCAGAGTTATTAGTTCTGCAGCATTTCCAAAACACCTACACAGGGATATCAGTGAGAAATTAATCCAGTGCTACAAGATAGGATTTCAGCAGTAAGTAGTCTTTATCAGCACCGTTTTCTGTGCAGACTTCAATCATGGAAGTTACTCCATAGTCTTTCATTCACCAGCCCCCTTTTTTTTTCCCCGCTAAAAACAAGATATAAGCATAGGACCATTTTTGTGCAAAAGCTGTATTGACTCACTGTACAGGTATGTTTGAAATAACATAAGCACTCCCCACAACCCCAGACAAAGTTTTTGATGTAGCCATCCCAGTAAAAAAAAAATTCCACCGTGGGATCAGTAAAACGACTTAATGGAAGTCAGAATGGGGAGGAAGTCCTGACATTGTTTCAAAGTTGTTTTGCATTATTACAGTTTCAAAACCCTATCTTTTCCAGCTAACAATCTGTGCCTAGTTAAATATACATGACTGACCACAGGAACCCATACTTATTTATCAATTTTGTTACATCAGTCTTACATGTCAAAATCTTACTATGTACTTGCTCTTACTGAGTTTAATGAGATGATTACAAAGGACTGTGCTACAGTAGCTAAGGAAGCTGTGTTCCCAGAGCTGGAAGTCCCCTGCTCCTTAGCTGGGACGCAGTGACTGACCCCTACACATTCCTCCTCCATTACACAGCCGAGCAGTATGGGTCTGACAGCACGCACAAGGAATAGGAAAAGGACTTGAGCCCTCAGACATGTTGCTTTGGGTCTCACCAGGAAAGAAAAGAAAGTAAGAGCACTTGTGCTTTAGCCTCTTGGCAATTCATTTCTTTTTGTGGACAAAATTGTTTTGAAGGGAGACACAGTAGATGAAGAGCAAAGAGCTCATGGGTCTCTTACGGGCAAGTCAGGAACAACACACAAGAGAAAACCTGCAGTCCTTACAGGCCTCCTGCCGACCAGCATCATTTATTTAATGCCTAGTGAGGAGAAACAGGGTTCTACTCATACATCATCTCCTGGGGAATAACCATGGGAATACTATGGGCTTCAGTTACTACATGAATCTAACCCCAAGCACCCCAAATTTGCAAGCCAAGACCCCAAAGGAGATGAAACAGATGAAAAAGGCTCAATGTCCGGATGGAGACCAGTGACGAGTGGAGTCCCTCAGGGGTCCGTACTGGGACCGGTGCTGTTCAATATATTCATCAATGACATGGACAGTGACATCGAGTGTACCCTCAGCAAGTTTGCAGATGACACCAAGCTGAGTGGTACGATCGAGACACCAGAAGGACAGGATGCCATCCAGAGGGACCTGGACAAGCTGGAGAGGTGGGTCTGTGAGAACCTCATGAGGTTCAACAAGACCAAGTGCAAGGGCCTACACCTGGGTCGGGGAATCCCCCGGTATCAATACAGGTTGGGGGATGAAAGGATCGAAAGCAGCTCTGCTGAGAGGGACTTGGGGGTACTGATGGACGAAAGGCTCGACATGAGCCGGCAATGTGCGCTGGCAGCCCAGAGGGCCAACTGTGTCCTGGGCTGCATCAAGAGAAGCGTGGCCAGCAGGTTGAGAGAGGTGATTCTGCCCCTCTGCTCTGCTCTGGTGAGACCTCACCTGGAGTACTGCGTTCAGCTCTGGAGCCCTCAGCACAAGAAGGACATGGAACTGTTGGAGTGGG
>Ga0065711_1038411_pt1 | contig 18793 bp, 15 predicted proteins | sample Hoacrofraction12_FD_59098 | JGI IMG/M metagenome (GOLD analysis project Ga0065711, IMG submission 59098) | Hoatzin crop microbial communities from Cojedes, Venezuela - Epithelial fraction 12 v2 (version 2) | ecosystem: Host-associated > Birds > Digestive system > Esophagus > Crop | place... | reverse complement strand
CTCGCCCCGGCCCGTTACCGCCCCCGGCGGCGGCTGCCCCGACCGCGGGAGCCGCTTTGTTCCCGGCGGCCCCGGGGCCGGCTTCGGGGCCCTCCCGCCGGCGGCTGCAGGCCCGTTCCGCCGGGCCTCCCGTTATTCCTGACGACCATTTTGGTCCCTCTTGCCGTTCCCCGTGCTCAGACTCTGCGGCGAGCCGGGGCCGCGCTGCCCCCGAAGGTGCCTGCTCGTAGGGCGGAGGCCTGCGCAGTGCTGGGCGGCATTGGGGGAGCCGTGTCGAGTGTTTGGGTGACGCGGGTTTTGTTAGCTGCCGGTGATGTGGTACGTGCTTTGCAGTAGAAGTGTAACTGCACTGCGTTAAGATCAAAGCGAACGACGGGTAAGCGTTCTGCTGCAGACCCAGCGTTTGGCATTGGAGCTCGCCGGAGCAGCTCGGTGATGTCAGAACTAACACCATTTTCCCCGCTGCTTGTAATCCAGCTTGTATTTCCTTCAGCTTTTACTCTGTGAAGCCCTTTAGGCCTGAGGGAGTATACCATCAGCACTGTCCCTTTAGTTTGCTAGCAATTGAATGAAATCGTTCTTTCTGTGAACCACTGCTTCTCTTCTTAGGAAGCCATTCATTCTCTCCACCGAATAGCTGTTCTGAGGTTTATTTTTGTCTGTCGCTGGCTTGTCATTAGCCTGGCGCTTCATGCGTTATGTGTTCTGCTATGTTAAGACCTGTATCTCTCATCTGACTTGGTGAGGTGCATTTATCCTGTTTTGTAGATGGTAAACTGAGACAATAAAGGTCAAACACACTCAGATGTGAGTCTGCTGATGACTTGTGTGATCTGTATGTACCTAGTATTACAGATACTCTATAAAATTCCTCTTAGTCACACATCTACATCATTAGGTGTCTCAATCCATTTAGAAATCTTTCCATATTACCATTCACGGTCCTAGAGGAACATTATTTTTTGTAAAATCTGAAATGAAAAGCTGTTATGAGTCCTCTATCAGTGGTCCAACCTTCCATGCTTTTGTGGCTGTAACTGTTTATTTCCCCCCCCCAGGAAGCCCTTACCAGCCGGTAATTGAAGCATTAGGAAACTATCCAGAAAAGAAGTTCTACAATGTCTCAAAGCTTGGAGGCGCCAAGTATGGTAATGATACTTTTTTAGTTGTTTGTAATTGGGACGGTACCAGCAGTAAACGTGCACCACATTTTGCTGCTGTAAAAGAACATTTTACTCCTCTAAAATGTTAGGAGATGCCATCATGAAGACATGATTTCTTAATAGGTATGTTTGAAAGCTAATCCTTTTCCAATCTGTTACTGCTTTTTGAAGCTGGTAGGGGTAATACTTCTTGTAGCCTTTTTTCAGTAAGGGAGAAAGTGTAGGTGTTGCTGCAGTTTTCAGCAGAACTCCAAATCAGAATAATTTCCTCTTTTGGAAAGAACAAAGTGGTGGAGAACTCCAATGTAGTAGTTAAAAAATACAGTTTTTACTATAATTTTGTACTGCTTCTTGGTGTTCTAGTTTCACCTTGCCAGAAACTTCAGATGATGGGTGACTGTTTGTTTACTACCACATAGCTTCTACTGCAGTTGCTGCAGAAAGATGAGGTTTTGTCGTGATCAAACAATTGCTTAATCTCAGCATGTCGCTAGTATGTAATATAACACTGAGTGGTATGTGCCAAAGAGACTTTTATTGGGTCTCTGTGTCTGGGTGCCTTTGAAAAAATAAAAAGTATGTGCTCATGTGATGGTGGAGGGGAATACATGCAATGGAGAGAGCTATAGATCACTGTCAGCTGGAATAGGCTTTACTCTTGCAGATAATCAAAACATATCTCAGTTTGCTTTCATGTTAAACTAAAATACTTACCTGAGGTACACATTAAAGGTATTTGGGATTTTTGTTTTGTTTTGCTGTTTTGTAAGGTCTGAATTACTCTTCTCTATTCACAGAATTCATGAGGTATTTCTTAACTGAAAAATTACTGGTGGATGTTTCACTTTAAACCCGTATTTGACAGCATTAATTACTTCCCTGTTGTTTGAAGGGAAGAGAGGGACGAACTGGTGCACAACGGCTGCTGAAAATTTCATGCAATCGCTGTGTGCTCTTGCAACTTTCTGCTGCTTGTAGAGACGAAGTTGATCTTTCAGCTAAGCACATAAGAAGGAGGTAGAACGCTTCTGTTTGTGGCTGTGTCCAGGAAGAAGCGGTGATGTGGTAGTAACAAAACCAGTCAGCTCTACAGCAGTTTTTTGAAAAGCCGTGTGACATGAGTGGCTTGGAGCAGCAGTGGATATTCCTGAAGAATAGGAGGAGGAGTCTTAATAGACTAGACTAAGAGTGTCTTTGTCTTTCATTAGAAACTCCTGTGTGGAGGTTGGAAGCCTCAAATTAACTATGTATTAGCAAGATATGAAGTGAAATTCAGGCACAGTGTGGGACAGCACTGACAGCAAATGCAGCATCTGGAATTGCTCATTGTGTTTGTTGCTAGAACATTAATTTTGGGTTTTACCTGTTTGTCCTCTGCCTTGGGGTTTATGACTATAATCTGACAAGAAGTGTCAGTTTAGGTTAATCAGATTACTAACATGAATGTTAGTTGATTTATTTGGCAATTTACTAGGGCAAATCTGATTGTCTAGTGTTTCAAATAGTATTCAGTTATAGGGGAAAATGGTAGCTAGAAAGAGCTCGGAATGATTTAGGGTAGAGGGGGCATCTGGAGGTCTAGTCCAGCCTCTTGGTGGGACTAGAGCTAGCTTGGAGAGCCTTTCCCAATGGAGCTCCACAAATTGGTGAGGATGGAGACTCCACCATTTCTCTTGATCCTGTACTTAACCACCCTCCCAGTGAACTTCTTTTCCCTCATGTGCAGTCACTGTGTTTTGTCCTTTCACTGTGCACTTTTGAGAAGTCTGACCTCACCTGCTCTGCAGTTCCTCTGAGGTTGCAGACGACTACAGTTAGCTCCCGTAGCTGTCTCCTCCCAGGGTGAGCAAATGCAGGTCTCCCAACTAGTCCCATGTGTCAGGCGCAGCAGCCCCGTAACCACCTTAGAAGGCCCTTTGCTGGATGTGGTCTTGTTTGTTGAGATCTCCTGTGTCCTGGGAGGCCCAAAACTACTCGCAGTGTGGCAAATGTGAGCTTGCTAGTGTCTAACAGAAAGAAGTAGCCACTTCTCCGTAGCTGATGGTTGCACAGCAGCCCCCTAGACAGTTGAATTTGTTGCAGTAAGAGCGCACTGCCTATTATTTGTAATCCAAGAAAAAGCAAAACAGTTTTATTCTGGTGACTTGGCTTTTAAATAAGGTGAGTGGTGGCATTACAGACATGTTTTTAATGACATTCTTATATTGAGTGACTTGTCTAATTAGACAACAGTGGGTAATATCTGACAAAGACATACAGTGCTAACAGTCAGCAAATCCTCTATTAATAGCTTGTGCACAAATGTCTGGATTAGATTGAGACCACCAAATCTAACTTTCTTTTGTTAAAGCCTGAATTTAATTGTTTCACCTTCTTCTTCCCACTAACTTTTTTTATATTTCTCACTGTTGTCAAAGTCATTTGCCTGCTTGAATGGTGCTGAAAATAATGGGATTAGGGGAGAAATATGAATTAATCTTGGGGTTTTTTTTTGCTTGTTTGCAGTGAATCTGCTTCTTTTTTCTCCTCCCACTTTTTTGCGTTCTCATTTCCAGTTCCCTAAATTTTTTTGTGCCAGAAAGCTGCTTCTAGTCAATACCTTAATCTGGATCAGTAACGAACTAACTGAAGTTGTATTTAGTGAAATGTCATTCTTATTTATATTGGATAAAATGTGTTTTATTTTAGGGCACATGGCAGAATACTGTCTGGTCTTCATATAGCTGTTTATTTAAAAAAACATAAGTGTTCTGGCATTGGATGCTTTTGGCTTGATATCTCAAGTAATTAAATGTGAAATTTACAGTTAAAAAATATTTTTGAATATTCTAATTGTTGTTGCTTTTCACCCACTCTGAGCAGTAATCCCAGCTCTAGATTCCTTGCATCTCTCTCCTGCCAGCGTCGCTTACCTTCTTAAATGTCACTGTTGTAACACAACGTGGTCAAGCCATTCATATCATCAGTTCAAATCCCATATGATAAGTCTTTTTGTGCAATGTATATGCTGTGCAACTCACTGTTCCATATTGTGTAACAAAGATCAAACCCAAAGGCAACTAGAAAACCAGACTCCTGTAGCACTCATCCTTCCAGTCCCTAGCAAAGTGGGATTGTTTAGAAATGTGAGATTGTAATTTTTAGAAAAACTGTGTAAACTGAAGGTGTTGCACTTAAGTCAGTTGCTTTCCTTTACCCTAGATACTCTGCCTTATTCCATCCGAGCGTTGTTTGAATCCAGTATCCGTAACTGTGATGGCTTCTTAGTGAAAGAAACAGATGCTATGAACATCTTAGACTGGAAAACAAAGCAGAATAAAGTTGAAGTGCCCTTCTGTCCTGCCAGAGTTGTTCTTCAAGACTTTACGTAAGTGCGTATGTGTGCATGCGCACCAAAAACTCTGAAATAATCTGTGTAAACTCTCCAAGTTGTATGTATGATTCTTTGGCTTGAAAATAGATAGCACCTAGCCTTTCGGTACTGGAGTATCTCTCTCTCTCAGTAGAAACCAGTGCATTGCTTCTGCTGTGCAGCAGATTCCTTGTGATACTTACGTGTGATGCCAGGATAGGAGCTGTTCCGTAGGGTGCCCTGGTTTTAGCGCAGGCTGGTGAGGCTGAAGCTTTTGGCCTGCAGGGAACACTGTACAGGATGAGAGCCAAAACACAAATGGAAGTGGTGACATTTTGGCTGTAGCCAGGTGGCTGCCAGTTCATTGAAATATGCAGAATTCTTGCATGAGATAACTAAAGATTAAATATTGCTTATTCCACAAGTATATGTAGTCCAAATAAATCCATGAGTAATACGTGTATTTAAAAAGAAGTCTCTTAGGATATTAACTTTCTTTGTGATTGGATAGCATAGCTAAAAGGGCAGTCCTTCAGCAACTTGCAAGTACTAAATTTAAGCTGTTTCGCTGACTCATTATCAATATATTTATCAAGAAGTGAGATAATTAAAAAAAGGAACTGTGGTATTAATAATAAAAATGAGGTAACTTCTATTTAGCAAGCAAATTCAGGAAGATTTGTATAGTACTGTGTTATATAAACATTGTCTTCCTCCGTTTTGTGCTTAACCTATGTAATCGCAACAAGGATATTTTTGTAGAACACCATGAGCTTCAGAAACAGTTGGCTCTGTAGGAAGAGTAATAATACATGCTAGGTATTAAAATGTATAGCATGAGCATTGTTTGCATAGCAAGGTTCTGTCATAAAGGTAGTAAGTATCTCAAAGTCAGTTTTGTAGCAAAACACCATCACACTTCAGAAGCACAGCAACACAGAAGAGACATGTAATTCTCTTTAAGACATTCCTGTGTTCTTGTTTGGTGTGCGACCTTCAAACATGCTGCTGCTTGGTGTGAATGAGTACCAACTGTGTTAACTTTTAAAAATGTTTCAAGTTCTTTAAGATTTAGAGAATAGAATAGTAGTGGTTTAGTGTCTGAAATAGAACTTAGGTAGATCTAGACTTAAATGAAGTTAAAATTAAAAAGAAGCTTTTATATTTTAGTGAGTTAATGTCTCATGTTGTTAGACTATTTTGTTTTTCCATCTGTTAGTGGAATTCCAGCAATGGTGGATTTTGCTGCCATGAGGGAAGCTGTGAGAAATGCTGGAGGAGATCCTCTGAAGGTCAATCCTGCCTGCCCGACTGATCTCACTGTTGACCATTCTCTGCAGATTGATTTCAGCAAATGGTAACGTACCTTGGTGTTTTGGTGAACCATACATCCGTGTCTGATACTGAACTACAGATTCACTCTGATCTTGGTACTATCCCATCAAATCATTTGTTGTCTGTGGATCCCTGAAAGTAGACCTGATGGTATCTGGAAGAGAGCTGGATAAAAATGGATAAAATAACACTCTTCAAGGAGAGAAAGAGTGGTTGTGAGGGGTTATGCATGAAGCTGACTGACAGCCCAAGTGCTGGCCAAGGGGTTGCTGAAATAGCTGGAGCTGTCATGGTTTCCAGAAAATGGTATGTCTTCAGAGAGTGAGGCAGAGAGAGTTTGCAGTTCTGCTTTGCTCTGGTTTTACTGTTAACATTAAAAAAACCTTTTTTTTAAAATGTGACTGCCTTGTCACAGCTCTGGAGAAATGGCTCACAATCCTGCTGGACATATTGAAAGGCTGTTATGTCAGCCCGTAGCCTACGATTGGTTCTCTTTAGTTTGTTTTCCAAAGTGGACCTGGATTTTACAACAGATTAAAAAAGGCTGCATGTGTCAGCAGAGAGAAGTGTACTTGTAGGAGTCTGGGTAAGTATTGGAACTGGAAAACTGACAGCCAGGTTTTCTGTCAGGCAGCAATGTGATGAAAACAGCCGGGGGCTGCCTTTTGCTAGACACTTAATGCTGCAGAAGAGGGAAAACTTGTGTTTTATTCAGTGTTTGCTGGAGTAAGCACTAAGTAGTTAGTGCAGCTCCCTTCCACCTTCCCCCCTGCCACTCTGCCAGGGAGCCGTTTAAACTCATGCAGAATTGTGTAAATTGCTCAAGTGCTTTGGGATTTTTCAAAGTTCATGTGCTCAGATGGACACGGGTGTGTGAGTCATTCCTGTAGACCTTCCAGACACAGACAGGATTTCAGTTTGGTTAGGATCAGAAGAGCAAAGAGCAAGAAGCTGCAGATCATTTGTTGTGTTGTGTATGTGTATGTTGTTCCAGTTTCGTGGTCTGTCCAGTCTTGTGCCTGGAGGGACAGCTGATTCGATTGCAATTAGGCTAGCCTAAAATTCTCAGAAACACCAACTGTTGGCAAGAGGTCTCAACGTGATGCTTTGTAATGATAAGTCTGGCTTCTGTAGTTTCACTTTGGGAAAGCTCACAGGATGTCGGCAGCTGCTGGCCTGTGATAAGAAACCCTTTGCTGCAGGATGGCTTGTGCTGCTTTTATGTGGCTTCCATCTCCTGCTGGTCAGAGGCTCCTGGGCTGGGTTGGGTTTAGACAAGGTATCCTCTGAGACCACGCGGTGTACGATTTGATAACTGAGTATCTTTCCGTGTTACTGAAGCAGGAGAAAGTAGTGGCTTTAGTTACTAAGCCAAGATTTGGTGAGTATTGCGAAGTAAAAAGTCATTCTTTTTCACAACAAGCTTTCTTTGCTCTTGTGCAAAGACTGGCTATTGTACAAATAGAGGCTAATGTGCTATATGGACTTTATTTTTTTAAAAACCCCAACCTTTCTTTCTTTTGACTGACTTAAATAGTTATAAAAGTTATCTGAGCCTGTGAGAATTTGTGTAAAAAACCTAATTAAATAATCCCATTTCTTTCCTTGAGAAAGCTTTGTAATCATTCCTCTGTGGATTTAACAGAACATGTACAGCACGGTCTTAAAAAAAGAAACATTTTCAGCAAGCCCACCACTTGGATGAGGCTCTGCCCACACCTTCGAAGTTTAAAACCCTGAGTTTAGCCTTTGCAACACTGTTTCTGAAGGTTTCTGGTCTGTTGTGAACAAATTGAAGGAGGAGTTTATCTGGTGGTAAGCTTCCAGACCTTTCAGCGCTGTTCGCTTGTTACCATGCTACATTACTCTTAACTAAGCTTATCTGGTGGTAGTTTACTTTGCAACAGCGTTGTAGTAAAATAACTATTTTTCTCAGATACTATTTTATAATCTGTTGAAGGGACTGCAAAAAAAAAAAGGAAGAAAAGAAAGCAAAATTCTAATGTCTCCATTATTCTTCGATTTAATGTTCCAGTGCAATACAGAATGCTCCCAATCCTGGAGGTGGTGATTCACAGAAGCCAACAGCAAGGCTTTCTCCACTTAAAGCACAGCCTCGGAAGCTGCCTTGCAGGGGTCAGACGGGCTGCAAGGGGCCGTGTAGCGCCGGAGAGTCGAGTCGCAGCTCAGGACAATTCTCTGCACAGATTGAGAACACGCCTATCCTCTGTCCTTTCCATCTTCAGCCGGTGCCTGAGTATGAAAGCTTCCTTTTTTTAATTATTTGCACCCTGCTCTGTTGTTAAGCACTGCCTGTGACAGTTCATAGAGATGTTGTGGTCTTTTTTTCTTTCCCCCAAACGTTCTGCTGTGCTCTTCTTCACATGTACCGTTGGTAGGTTTCAGCATCTAGAAGGAGGTCTGATGTAGCAGATTTGAATTGGTCTACAATAATTGATTTTTTTTTTTTTGGACAAGAAAGGCTTTACTAAACACAGTGCAGATGGCCAGCTGTGTGACTCATGGCTGTGACTTTCAAAATGAAATGTTGAGACTTTTTTCCTTTCTTTACAAGGACAACAAAGCATAGGAGTAATCTTCTGTAGGCTACAAAGTAAACCTCAATAAATAAATTGGTGAAGCACTGATTTATTTCTAAAAGTAAATAGTAGTTTTTCTGTGAGAACTTTTCAAAAATCTTTGGCTCTTAAAAAAGAACTAAAAACGAGCCTGTACGTAGCCCCAGCTTCCACAGAATCTCGCTGTCCCTCTGTCACTGAGATGAAATTCAATGTATATCTGCCTGTATGTAAGTGCTCAGGGGAACCTCATGTATCTGCCTTTTCCAGATTCTCGGCGTGATCAGCAGATCATTGTGTGCTGTTCCATCCATGACAGTTACATGCCATCATCCTCGTCTCTCAGCTGCCACCTCTTTTCTCTGGTAGACTGTTCAGATCCCGGTCTTCCCGTGCTGGGCAGGTGTAGAATTTAAAAGCTGCTTGAATCTGTGTTCCACAGTGATATGATGCTGATGGTCTTGGTAATTTTATAGATATACAGATACTCCTGCTCAGTACAGGTGTAGGAATGCACAGTTAGTGACGTTTTCAGCAATATTGCTGTTTCTGGTGGCAAACCAGCAGTGGTATTTACGAAGCTGCACTGTGACTGATGACTGTCCCTCGGGGCTTTGCAGAGCAGTGTGGTCACTAACCTTCTGACACTGCAGAGACGAGAGAGGGGGTCCTGATGTAAAACACACCTCTAGAAAGTTGGGGACTTCCTTCTGGTACAAAGCAAGTGTGTTCCCTTCTTCATGCACCTTTGCAAAGCAGAGGTTATTCCTCTTAAATTGTGGATTACTGCTTTATAATGAGTATCAATATCTTAATAAATAACACTTATTAAGAAAAAATGGTTCATTTTATGAGACTGTACTGATGAGTACTGGTGAAGAAAAAATTGTGGCTTGGAGGCAAAAAAAATAAAGTGGAGGGCACAATTGTCCTGATGCCCTACTGCGCTGCTAAAGGGCTAGTATGGAACACCGAGAGTGGTTTTTACGTGAACTAACAAACATCTTCATTCTTTACGGTACCTGAATTTTGAGGTGTGCAGCCTGTAAGGCTGCTGATTAAGGAAAAAAAGCTTCTGTGTATTGTAGTACATGCTGGGAATAGATCTCTTAAAACGAGTGTTCTTGAGATCAAGTGCTTTAGGCAAACTATACCTAGAATAAACATGTTCTCAAGCACAGCGCAGATGAAGTCAGTTATTTTTCACAGTTTACAGAAAGCTTGCTGCAAGGAAGGAGTTATCTTTGTTCTAATAAACCACTTCAAATTTTGCTGCAGGCTTACATGAGTCTTTCATCCAACAAGCAAAAATAACAACTTGTTCTTCGGTAATTTGAAATAAATTATGACAGTGCTTGTAAATTGATATATTCCTAGGCCTGAGACAGTACTGAAAAATCAAGAGTTGGAATTTGGCAGAAATAGAGAGAGGCTTCAATTTTTTAAGGTATGTCTGTGCCCATGGGCTTTGTACTGTGTTGTGTTTTGATTGTTTTCAAGAGCTTGCTCCGTTTGTCTACCAGTGTGTCAGGTTTAGATGATAAATTGAATGTAGTCATTTAGAAATGTCAGGCTCTCAAATCTTGAATTTAATATGGGAACAGAAAATGGGCTGCTAAAATGGTTTATGACTTTAAATCTAAAAATTGTTAGGCAGCAGAGGTTCTACATCTAGGTCCTGCTTAAAGGGGAGATAGTTTTTGTAATTCTACCTTGAAAAAATTTGTACGGTTTGATTTGGGTCTTGTCATTGTGAGGGCAGCGGACAAAGTAGATTTTTACAATACGTTACTCTTTTTAATGCTTCTTAATGAGCTCAGTCCCTTCAGCCACAGTGAGTTTTTGGATAGAAGGTTTGTTTATCCATACTTCAGTTATGCATCTTGCTGAAGCTGGAAGCATTGAACAGAAGCCGATGTTGAGACGTTGCTGCTCTGAAACCAGGCAGCAGTGCTGGTGGGCTTGTGTTTACCTGAAGTCCTGCGTGGCGAGCACCCGCTGCTCGGTTGCTAGCTGGGGATCTGCGACGTTGGTGTTTGATCTTCATCTGCTGATTTAACATGGTTTAGGAATCCAGTGCAATGATGTAAAAACTTTCATAGAGGTAGACCAGGAGGTTTCTTTCTGAAAGTTGCAAATTAACTTTTACATTATTCAAGAGGGAAACTGCCAAGCTGAATCTTGTTACAGTTTCCCTGTCAGCTTTTTTTAAAATCTAGCATCCTCAGTTTGCATGTAGCAAGGCACTTCTCTAAATTGTATCTTCAGTCTCATCCAGGAGTGTAAAACCTGGGCTAAATTCTGCTGTAAATACAAGCGCTTAGGTTCTGTTGTCTGAATGCTAGTCTTAGCTGTGCTTGAAATTAGTTGTGTGAGCTGGAAGGCAAGAGATTTACCCAGCCCTGCTCTGGAGGTGTAGGTGTGAATTGCTGGTCAGCCTTCAGCAGGAATGGAATAAAGGGTTTTGTTCATGAGCAAGAGCGTGTAGAATCCAAGGGGATCACGTAGCTCTCTTTGAAAAATCAGCAAAAGCTGCTTGCGTAAATAGCAAGTACTGTTCTATTGCGTAGTAGTTTTGTCAGTTTAGTTACAGTTTAAGAATTGAATATACTTTGGAAAATGCAGCTCTTTGTGTGTTTTTTCTTTCATTTTGGAAAAATCGCAGTGGAGTTCAAAGGTTTTCAAGAATGTTTCCATAATTCCACCTGAGACTGGGATGGCGCACCAAGTTAACTTGGAATATTTGTCGAGAGTTGTGTTTGAAGTTAAAGATTTCCTATATCCAGATAGCGTGGTTGGCACAGATTCACATACGACCATGGTAAATGGCTTGGGTATCTTGGGCTGGGGTAAGTATGCAAAGAATAACTCGATAGCACTTTGAAAGGCAGACTGAAGCATTGCTGAGAAATACTTTCTTCCCACTGCATATTTCTATCTGAAGCATTACAAACTCTGTCTTGAATTATTCTTTAGAATATTTTTTGTTTATAAGTAATCTCAACTAACATTGCTTTCCATCGAGAAACTGCTTTTTGTAATTTAAAGTGAAAATAGCCAAGAGCCACTTGATGGTCAAATCAGTGTTGTTTGTACCTGTAGTAGAAAATTAGTATGAAGGTTTCTCTCCTCTTGGAAAGTTAATTTTAGATATAAACTACTTTCCAGTTGACTGTGAAGTCTGTCTTCAGCAGTAGTCCTGCTTGATTTTATTTTTCAGGTACAAATATTTAACAGAGAACTACATTTCTTGCTGTAGCCTTAAGGCTTGATGGGAAGGGTTTTATTGGATTTTAGGACCTTAGAATATTTAGCGTCGGTTACTTCAACTGATGAAAAGTCACCAAATGTTCTCCTCCCAGGTGTTGGGGGGATTGAAACAGAAGCCGTGATGCTGGGGATGCCAGTTACTCTCACTTTGCCTGAGGTGGTTGGGTGCGAGCTGACGGGCACAGCCGGCCCCCTTGCTACACCCATAGATATTGTTCTAAGCATTACGAAGGTAAGTCAATTGTCAGACGAAGCCAAGTTTGTTACAAGTTCTGCCAGTGGTGTTTGAGGACTGAATTAAATGCTGGGAATATTTTTTGTATACGTTTAATCATGGCAGTGCAGAAAGTTACAAATAATCTCTAACTATTTTTATTTAATAGGCCGTCAAGTAGTGAATTTTTTTCTTTTCACTGTATAGTGATTTATTTACAGGCCCTATTTCACTAACAAATAATTAAAAAAAAATATGCGTGCAGGGTTGAGGGCAGGGGAGAGAAGCCCTGTTTTCAGTTTTTCTCCTGCTGACAGCAGGTAGGCTTCTTCTCCTCCAGCTCAGAGACTTTTGCTGGATACCCTTGTTCTGAAGTACTGCAAGCTGCGAGGCCCATCTGTGGCTGTAAGCTGGTGTGACTGGGGAATGTAGACCCCCTGAAGATGGGGTTTTGCCAGGGTGGCGCAGACTGTTGCTGTTGCAGTAGGTGAAGAGCTGGCATCAAAGCGGTGAAGAGCTGTGGTTGCTCTGAAAATGCATTCTTCTTTCTGGCATGTGCTTGAAGAAGCGTGTATCTGCTCTCGGCTAGGACGTCTGAAGAACTCGGTTGCAGGTGGAGGTGTGTTTGATTACATCAGCTTCCAGCGTAGATTTTTAGAACTCGGTATGTTAGTGGGGCTTGGGTTGGTTTGTTGGGGTTTTTTTGGCAAATGTAGGCCTTAAGGTTTCAGCTTTTTGTTTTAAATGTTCGTGACTTGCTAATTGCGAATTGTTGCAACAAAGAAAGCTTGCATTGTGCTGCTTCCTGTAACAAATGGTGGTGGTGTTGTGTGTTCTTTTAAACAGCATCTTAGACAAGCTGATGTCGCTGGCAAATTTGTGGAGTTTTTTGGGAGTGGAGTTTCCCAGCTGTCTGTAGCAGACCGAACCACAATAGCAAACATGTGTCCAGAATACGGTGCTATTCTGAGCTTTTTCCCTGTTGATAATGTGACGTTGAAGCACTTAAAGCATACAGGTAAAGATGAAATTTAAGAAGTGGTTCATTCTAATACTGCTTTAGGTATGTGACAATATGTTTTTTTCCTAAAACTCCGTAGTTCATGAACAGTGATTTTCTGCAGAGTTCTGAGGTGGACTTAATGTATGAAATTCTGCTGTGCAGTAACAGGCGGTGTCATGGGATACACTTGGCCACAACTCTTATCCCGTAGAAACTCATGCAGCTGAGTAATAGCTATGGCACGAGTTGTACCACACGCATTTACTGCTGGCTAGTTTTGTGGGGTGCTTAGTGCGTGGCCTTTGAGTCCGTGTTACTCGCCTGCTTTATCGGCGTGGCTGTTTCCTCGTGGCCTGTGTTGTCTCCGTGTGTCCCACATGTTCAGGTGATGCTGTAGTTCTTGTGCACACGCCACTGGCATGTGGACAGCTGACGTGCCCTTGAGGCTTGTGTGCAGTCTGGTTCAGTTGTCTAATACCTGACTGCTAGCATCATCTTATTTTTGAGCATCCAGCATCCTTGTTTATGAAAACATATGTAAACCTTTAAAATACAAGTATTAAGAAAATTCTCATGTTTTGAAAAGCGTATGGAATACAAGTCTTCTCAACATGACAGCAATCCCTTAACCACCTGTAGATTCCCTACAAAATCAAAACCTAAAGCAATTACCAGCAATAAGCAAAACTACAAAACAAATCACAACACATTTCTGATTTTTTTTCACAATTATGTATTTTTTTCCTTGGAAGAGCATTATTTCACTGACACTTCCAGCTAAGCTAGAAGAATGTCCGTTCCTTATCAAGGTACTGCAAACAGAGAAAGTCACAGGGTAACAGATACATAAAAAAAAAAAGCTCATTCACATTAGTAAGCCTTTCCGACACTGAAATCTGTCACTTAAACACAAGTTACACATTTTAAATTTAATAACAAACATGCTTTGTCTGGTCAGTGCAACAGTAGCCAATAATACCAGCTATTACCAACTAACCACATGGGCTGTATTAAACAATTAAATCTTAATAGAGAAAAGCTTTATGACCATTGGGGGCAAATCTGTAAATTTAATTAGAGTTACAACTGCTGGAGTTAGAACAGCTTATTTTTTCCTTGATATAAGAAGGAAAGTTAAGCTAATTAAAAAAAAAAAAAAAAAAGAAATATTTTAATATGTGTATCATTCCTGAACAGCTCCTGAAGGTTGGGATATGGAAGTGGTGTGGCTTTAAAAAAAAAAAAAAATACTTTGTATGCTCAGTGACAGATCTGTTACGCTTGAAACAGTCTTAATTTCTGAGAATCGTGTGTTTTATTTATTTCTTTAATGTGCCTTTTCTCATGTTCGAAATGACCTTCCTAAGGTTTTGACAAGGCCAAGCTTGAGGTGATGGAGGCGTATCTTAAAGCTGTGAAGTTATTTAGAAATGGTGAGAGTTCTTCCAGAGAACCTGAGTATTCCCAGGTATGCTTGAAATGACTCGTTTCTGTGTCTTGGATTCTCAGAATAAAGAACTACTGCTGACTTGAGAATGTTGTCTGCCACTGTAATTTTCATTGCTTTAATAAAAGTTGCATTTATTAACTCACAGTTTTGAGAAGCAGAGTATGCTTGCAAAATATGGAGGGGGTGGGGGAGAGAAGCGAAGGGCAATCACATTTGTGTCAGCTAACGGGTACTGGATTCCTATCCCTCCTGAGTGATCGGGTAAGTCCTGCACAGGGCAGGAAAGGTAGGGGTAATGTTAAAACACTTGAAATAAGGCGAATAGCCTTTAAAACAGACAGTCTTGAAAATGGAAGGCCAGGGTTTTAATGTCTGAGAACATTTAAATTTTAAGCAAAAGAGAGGTCCTGGTTGTCTCGGGTATATTCAGTGTGATGTTGGGCTGGGATTTATAATGCATGCTCCTCCAATGGTTTTTGTTTGTTTTTTTTCAGGTAGTGCAAATTAGTCTGAGTTCTATAATTCCATATGTGAGTGGCCCCAAGAGATCCCAGGATAGAGTGGCTATTACTAACATGAAAAGTGACTTCCAGACCTGCTTAAATGAAAAGGTTTGTACAACTGATGAGCTTTTGGAAAGGTACTGCCTGTAATTTGTGTGGATAGTTGTTATGTTACTTACTCCTTGCGTACCTGCCGAGCCCTCCTGGTTACTATGTAAACAGCCAACGATACTCTCTTCTTGCTTGCCAAGTGTCCCGAGGATAGTTGCTGGTAAATCATAGCTGTGTTTGTCAGGAACATCAGCGTCCAAAAATCCTTAATTTCACAGTTTTGCTAGGGAGGAAAAAGTTAAGTGGTAAGCTTGGGAAACGTTTTCTCTTTTTCAGAGCTTTTTAAACAGCTGTATTTGACTTCATTTCCAAAACAGAATTACCATAAGAAAAGAGTACTGGTCATACTTAAAGGAGATGCAGAAAGACTTCCAAAATTTGTAGCTAATCAGTTAGGTGATTAACTTAGCAAGTGATTTTTGCTTGCAGCTTAACTTGACTTCACAGAGGACAAGATTTTACTCTGAAGGTGATATTTTTGGTTGGGAATACGCATAGGTATCTAAGACAGCAGCTGACACAGGAATGCATCTTCATTGTTGGTGTTTAGCATTGCAGTTGAAGACTGGCAGCAGTATTAGAATAAATATTTACACTTAGACACTGCGAGAATTCCTGCTGTTGGTTGAAGCGTTTCTGGCTTGTGATGAGGTGTGTGATACAGAGTGATCAGCTGTGCTGGAGAGCGAGATCATTCCTGGTCACGGATCACAGGGGGGCTGAGCTTGAAAGGGAGCTCTGCGGGATGACTGGGTGCTGAAGAGCTGAGGGTGTGAAATGTGATCTCGTTTGCTTTTAGCTGTTACCCTCTTCCGAGTAAAATCTTGGGTATGCTTTTAGTGCAGAGACGAGTATTGAAGAGAATTAGACGTGTACTTGTAAGGGATTGCTCTTTCAAGTGTAGCAGGAGGTGAGCGTGGGGTCTGCCCTGCTCTGGCTGGCCATTGTTCACAACTGTTGCCGAGTTCAAGGAGCCATGAAGGAAGAAGGGAGAGACCACTGCAGGTACAGAGAGGGGCATGAACCGAGGCCTGCTTTTAGCATCTGTGCGAGGGCTCCTAATGGAGTGTTATTTTCAAAGGAGGGTTCACCTGGTCTTGCTGTAATGTCGTACTGTCTGTACTTTGGTAACTGTAATAACCGCTAACATGTATCTTTGTCGTCTAGTCTGGTGTTAAAGGGTTTCAGATCGCTCTTGAGAAGCAGAATGACATTGTACCTGTTCAGTATGAAGGAAACGAATACAAGCTATCTCATGGCTGCATTGTCATTGCTGCGGTAATCAGCTGTACAAATAACTGTAACCCATCCGTCATGCTTGCTGCAGGTATGTTGTGACAAGTGACAGCTGACTCAACCTTAATGGTGCTCCCATGTTTACACAGCCTTGACCTTCACTTTTGTAGGTTCTCTGTAATGGCTTGACCAAAAGGTTTGAAACTGTGAACTTCTAGCCTGAACTCGTTGTATGTTCTGGAGGTTCTATAATGAAAGTTGCTTTTTGATAATACAATCTCAAAATTTGTGTCATAAAGCAGGATTAATGATAGTAATGACAAAATACTTGGTAGTATTTCAACAGGTAACCAGCTTTAGGGCTCTTTTCAGATGGACGTGCGTATTGACGCAGTTGGTGCAGGAGGCGAGCGTTGGCTTTGGCTCCATCCTGGCTGGTGGTAGCCTGGACTAGAGTTAGCTGCAGGCTCTGGAGAGAAAGTCCCTATTGCTGAGCAATTCTGTGCTGTAGCCACGAGTTGGGCAGTGTGTGCTGTGCCGTGCCGTCACAGGCTGCATGCCATTTTCCCAGAACACTCAGTTCTCTCTTAGACCTTGCTTGCTTTGTTTGAGGCCCTCTGTGGCCAAGGCAAGCTTGCCTTTGGGGCTGGGTGGCCTGTATCAGGAAAAGAATAAATGGGTTTGCAACATAAGCTTTTTTTTCTCTTTTTTCTTTTTTTTTATCAGGACTCCTGGCCAAAAAAGCAGTTGAAGCTGGCCTGGTGGTTAAACCCTACATAAGAACCAGTTTATCTCCGGGCAGCGGAATGGTTACACATTACCTCAGTTCCAGTGGAGTATTGCCATACCTCAGTAAGCTCGGGTAAGTTGTGGCACCTGCTTTGTTTGTTGTTTTAGGAAAGCAGTACGTGTGGGTTTTATACAGGTGGATAAATAAGGTTGCTGTTCATTTTGGGGTGGCTAGTTCTTAACTCACTAGAGTGTTGTTTTAACTACTTGCTGACTTAAAGTTGTGGTTGTCTCCGTGTTGTTCCCACCTTACAGTTTGCTCTGTGTAGATCTCTACCTCATCTGAGCTCTGGTTTTTTGGTAACGATCTGCTTAATTGTAAGAGTCTCGCAAGGCAGGACGCACTTGTTTGTGCATTTTAAAAGTGGAAGCTGGATGTGCATTTGTCAGGACAAGTCTGTATTAGTCTTTTCGTGACATTGCTGCTGTTGCGGGCTGTCTAGCATGTTTTTGGTCGCTCTGTAGTGGTAACAGTTAGATAATGCTCAGAATTCTGTAGCAGTGCCCAGCTGTGCTCTGTGAGGAGTGTCACTGCCTTTGTTTTGCCATTGCTTACAGAACTAATAACATCTTGAGATACTTCATTTGACTTAATCGATTACAAAAATGTTACCTTGTATCTTCCTGCTTGCCTCTGTGAGATGAAGTGTCTGCTGTTCACTTCCTAAAACAAACAAAAAAATCTTCTCAGTGATTGCTCATGAAAGAAAAACCTGTTGTGCTAACGAACTGCCTGCAATCGTTTCATGTGCTACTGGAATTGTTTTTCCCAATGTAGGTTTGAGGTTGTTGGTTATGGGTGTTCGACCTGCGTTGGAAACACTGCCCCCCTGCCAGAAGCCATCAGGAACGCAATAAAACAGGTCAGCTCTGGGGCTGCTTGAATACAGAAATACAGTTTTCGCCGAGTTAAGCAATCAAGAAATGCAGTAATCTGTGCAAAATATACTTTATTGTTGATTTGGAGTTTGCATGATATTTGTGCACATTTGCATCTCAGAGGGAGACTGTGGTGATTCACTGCTATGTAAAATAAACTTCATAGTATTTGTAGCATACAGATATAAATGACAAGATAAATGCATAGGACCTAATCTGATGGAACATGCCACGTGTAGATTTTGTATCATAAATGAAGAGGAGGGTTTTGAAGAGCTGTCTGCTTGAGTGATTTTAAACAGCTGCAGCATTTTGCTCCTGCAAAGCAGAAGGAAAACACAAGGAAGAAGAGGCAGGAGAGGAGTTCACTGAGGTGACTGAAGAACACATCAGAGGGTCAAGAGTGAAAAGGAGGAGAAGGAGGAAGGGTAGTGGGAGAGAGCAAAATGTGTTTAAATTGAAGTGTGAGAATAAATATTTGAAGTGGAATGCTAAAAGCACATCTGACGTAGTCAACAAAAAATAGCACAAGCTGTTGATGTACAACAAAGTCCTAGAAAAAAAAATATATACGGGTCTGCCTTTCAGGGTGAGATAATTGCCTGTGGAGTGTTGTCTGGGACAAAGAACTTTGAAGGACGTCTCTGCGACTGTGTCCGTGCCAACTACCTTGCTTCTCCACCGCTAGTAGTTGCTTATGCCATTGCAGGCACTGTTAAAATAGACTTTGAAACCGAGCCTTTGGGTAAGTATTTCCTTACCTCTTCCACTTCCGTATCTAATGCGTGTGCAGGTTTCTTCACGTGCATTTCAGCATACCAAACCAGCGTATTTGGAGAGAAAGCACACTCACGTTTGGTGTTGCTCATAGCTAAAGGAAAGCATCCACTTAACTGATGAAATTGTTTG
>Ga0065711_1038410_pt1 | contig 18793 bp, 10 predicted proteins | sample Hoacrofraction12_FD_59098 | JGI IMG/M metagenome (GOLD analysis project Ga0065711, IMG submission 59098) | Hoatzin crop microbial communities from Cojedes, Venezuela - Epithelial fraction 12 v2 (version 2) | ecosystem: Host-associated > Birds > Digestive system > Esophagus > Crop | place... | reverse complement strand
CTCCTTCTAGCAAGAGCTTTACCACGGGTGGTAACCATGGCTAGAATATCTCCTGGATAGGCGATGCCCACTACTTGAGTTGCCAGGAGGGGCGGCTGCACCCTGCCTGTCGCCTTGCCTGCTCGCCCTGCCTGCGCGAACCGCCGCACAAACTGCAGCGCCGCTCCCGGGCTGCTGCGCCGGCTCTGTTTGCCGGCTCTGGTCGCCCGCGCTCCCTGGGGGCTGCTCTTATCCCTGAGGGAGTTTGGCCGCTGTCACACTCGACTCCGCCCCCGCTGAGTCAGAGCTGCTGCTCGTTGGCACTTCCCGCTTTCCCGCCGAGGGGGGGTGGGGGCTGGGGTCTCCTCTCTCTCTCGGCGCTTTTTGTCGCCTCGCCGCTGCGGTTTTTGCCACTGGAGAAAGGGTCCCTCGGCGCGAGCCTCTGCTCCAGAGCCCTTCACCTTCAGTAGCTTCGCCGAAATTGGCTGATGTCATTACCAGGCCCGCTCTCCATGATGTTTGAAAGGTCGTGGCAGTCAGGCAAAGTCCCTGGTGACAGGAATAAGGGAAACATAGTGCCCATTTTTAAAAAGGGTAGGAAGGAGGAACCTGGGAACTACCGACCTGTCAGCCTCACCTCTGTGCCTGGGAAGATCATGGAGCAGATCTTCCTAGAGGCTATTCTAAGGCACATGGAGGACAGGGAGGTGGTTCGAGACAGTCAGCATGACTTCACCAAGGGCAAGTACTGCCTAACCAACCTAGTGGCTTTCTGTGATGGTGTGACTAGATCAGTGGACAAGGGAAGAGCTATGGATGTGATGTATCTGGACTTCTCTAAAGCCTTCAACACAGTCCCTCACAACATCCTTCTCTCTAAATTGGAGAAATATGGATTTGATGGGTGGACTGTTCGATGGATAAGGAATTGGTTGGAAGGCTGCGACCTTCCAACCAAGAGGGTAGTGGTCAACGGCTCGATGTCTAAATGGACACCAGTGACATGCAGTGTCCCTCAGGGGTCCGTACTGGGACCGGTGCTATTTAACATTTTCATCAATGACTTAGCGAGATCGAGTGCATTCTCAGCAAGCTTGCAGATGGCACCAAGCTCAGTAGTGCATTTGACACACCAGAAGGATGGGAAACCATCCAGAGGGACCTGGCAAAGCTGGAGAGGTGGGCCTGTGTGAACCTCATGAGGTTCTACAAGGCGAACTGCAACGTCCTGTATCTGGGTCGGGGCAACCCCCTGTATCAATAGAGGCTGGGGGATGAGAGGATTGAGAGCAGCCCTGCAGAGAAGGACTTGGGGCTACTGATAGGTGAAAAGCTTGACATGAGCCACCAATATGTGCTCGCAGCCCAGAAGGCCAACCATATCCTGGGCTGCATCAAGAGAAGTGTGGCCAGCAGGTCGAGGGAGGGGATTCTGCTCCTCTACTCCACTCTGGTGAGACCCCACCTGGAATCTTGCGTCCAGCTCTGGAGCCCCCAGCAAAAGAAGGCTCTTCGGTAGCTGAAGGGGGCCTATGGGAAAAAAGGGGAAAATATTTTCATCAGGGCTTGTTGCGACAGGATGAGGAGCAATGGCTTTAAACTAAGGGAGGGTAGATTTAGACTAGATATAAGGAAGAAATTTTTTACGATAACGGTGGTGAAACACTGGAACAAGTTTCTCAGGGAGGTAGTGGAGGCCCCATTCCTGGAAACATTCAAGGCCACATTGGTCGGTGCTCTGAACAAGCTGGTCTAGTTGAAGATGTCCCTGCTAACTGCAGGGGTTGGGCTAGATGACCCTTAAAGACCCCTTCCAACCCAAAGCATTCTGTGATTCTATGATTCTTCACCTACTCTAGGAGAAGGAATTATGCCTTCCCTGCTCCAAGAGAAATCTAATGGACTTCAAAAGGGGAGAAGAGAAATAAACTCCAAATGGCCTTATACTGACTTTGTCCTTAAGTATTTAAAAAAAAAAAAAAAAAGCCCATTTTCCAGTACAGGGTCTGTCGTGCTCTCTTGAAGTTCATCTCTGTATTTGGAACAGCAATTAATTCAGTTAAACAGCTGGACATATGATCTTATGAAATATTATGAGTATTTCCCATTTAATTTTCTTTGAAGGAAGAAATTTCATTGATAACAACGAAAAAACCTTCTCTACATCCAAACAAAACAACAAGCAAGAGAAAAGACCTGCAAGACTCTTTTTGTGCTGGAAGAGTTTGATGTGACTTAGAAACTGATGAAATTTGATCAAGGCTTTAAAGTATACCTGTCTTCTCCCTTTCAAAACTAGGTGGTAGTGTTTATAGCCAGGTTCTTAGTCTGCCTAGGATAGGATTTCTTTTCTGCTTATTTCTTGGCTTATTTCACTGAAACAAGCCAACTTCCAGTCTGTCAAGCATCCCCTCAAGGTAACTGAAACTGTAACAAACAGCAGTCTGAGAAAGTTAATTTGTATCCAAGGAACTTTAACAAGTTAGAAAGTCACAAGGCAGAAAATGGAACAAAACAAAATAAAAAAAAAATAGTAAATCCATCAGGGCATCTTTGTGGGCTGTTGGCATTTTTGTTTTGTAGATGCTTATATCAAAGACTGTATTTTTTCAGATACAGTTAAGTCACTTCCATATGTAGCATCCCACAGATATTTCTCTGTCTGTCATTGCAGATCCCCTAGGCTCTTCAGTTCTGTTCAGTTCTTGCAAATCACAGTAAAGAGTTGTGAATAAGCAAACTGAATCTCACTCAATATTTCTCTCTTTCACTTCTTTGGCTATCATCTTGTAAAAGAAAGACATAAAGGAGCTGTTTGCAGATTCACTCTGTCCTCTAATCTTCTTTTCCCAGTGTTTTCTATATTGCCAGTTTCTGAGCTGTGTTTCCAAAAAAGGTGAAAATGTGACAATGCCTTGGAAGAACATTCTTTGAGTTTTCAGACAGAGGATTGTTATTTGTTGCTTATTGTTTAGTCACTTAGGTGATGGAAAAGTGGGCCTGAAATGCTCTTTAGAGAAGAGAATTCCGCTCTCCTGGCTCCTGCCACTCAACTTCACATTAATGATTACAAATAACCTGTAAGGTGACAGACAATCAAGCACTTGAGAGGCAGCTGTCTGAGCAATGCCACTCAATCTGGCCTCAGAGAAGCCACCAGGCCAGGAGTTTCAAAGGTTATGACAGCTATGCCCACACTACATTTGAGAGGTCATAGGCTCTATTTTCTGCGGTAGCTGCTCTTCTATAGCTATTCAATGACTCCTGTAGTAATTGCTCAGACCTTCTGACTGGCTAAACACTGGGCCTCTGAAATACTCTGTTGTGGGGAAATGAGAATGGGTTATTTATTTCATGGGGAAAAGGCATGTAGGACACTCTATTGGCCTTGTATTTCCTCATGGATAGTGATGTATTTGTTAGGATCCCAGCCTTGGAAGTCAGATCTCCTGACCCAGTTACTTCGACTTCAAATGCTGTGGGTGTTAAGAAAATTAATTATAAAATAAAACACAAATGTGGAACAGGCTGATTTGATGCTGACCTGAATGGACTCTTTTGTTTGCTGGAATGACTTTCTCTCTTAGCCATTGGAATGCCTTTATTTTTTTCTTTTTTTCTTTTTTTTTTATAAGATTGGCAATTAGAGTCAAGGGGTTATGTACTGCTGCTGTTTACAAGTTTATTTCTTCCTCTGACAGAAGAAAATAACTTTATTGGGATGATATCTTCCTGTTCCAAAAGGCATTCAACAATGTTGAACAGTATCAGCCTGAAAGTCTGCATCTTGCTGTTGTGCAAGTCCTTCATCTCTACACATAGCACTAGTGATACCTGTGAGGAAGGCTGAGCACTTTGGTTAAATGCAACATGACAAAAAATGGAGAGAAAAAGAAGTATGAAACAAGGACATAGCAGAGAATTGGGAGCGAGATATCTGATTTTAGTATTTACCTTACATTCCAGATATAGCTGAAAATGACACCTACAATAAGCCTGGAGCCAAACACTCTTAAAACGTACATGACCATAAGTTTCTAGAATGATTTTGCAACTTTTCACTTAAACAGTATGATCGTTTCATGAATCTTCCAGTGTGCTTTAACTGCATAACTGCAGCTGTTTCTGCAGTGCAACACAGCACCTTCTCATAATCAGTAAGAGTATTTAAGACAGGAAGGGAGTAAGTGAAAGAAAGGCCATCAGTTCCAAGGTAGAGAGGGAAATAGACAAAATTACTGCTGTGCCATTTCAAATGTCTACTGTTGGGAATCAACACTCTGTTGCATAACAGTATTTCCCTTTATTTTCTTTTTGTCTCCCTGACCCTGCTGCAGTTCAATAACAGAATTATAGAGTATTCCCCTCCACAGGCAATACCTATGTTAAAGTTGCAACATCAGGCACTTAGGGACAAAACAAATAGCCCTAGTGTTAGCATCCATCTATGAACACTCTTAATTCATCCCCTTACATACATGTCCTTCTCAATGTTTATTTGCCTTCTTATCTTTTCCATTCTCTTAAATTCCTCTCTGAACTTCTGCCCACCTGTGCTACTGTCCATCTCCTTTTCTAGTCTCCTTATTTCTAATCCCCTCTCCTTTAAATTCCTTCCCTCCCATCTGCTTGCTTTGCATCTAAGATGGAGGAATGAGAGAAACATCTCTCCACATAAGAATTTGTTAGTGAGCAGAAACATACAGTTATAGAAAAAGATAAAAAACACTACAAATATCCCCAGGATAGCTTTGCTGTCTGAATCATCAGATGTTCATTCATTTCATTGATTAGTACCTCTGACTGCAATCCTGAGATGTCCTGCTACTGTCGCCTAAACTAGTGATGTCTCTTCTAACAGGATTTTTCCCTTGTGTGCAACCCTGCCTCTGGCAAAAGGAATTGTTTATAACCTCATTACCCATAATTTCAGAAGGCTGCACTTGCAACATTAATTGCAGTCTGGAAATTATTTGACTCTCCATGTGCCTTTCTTTGGCTAGAATATGTACACCAGTCCCAATGACAGTTAATAACTCTATGTAGCAACAAGGACTTGTAACTAAACAAAATAACTTACTTCCTGGTTTCCTTTTCCCCCTCAGTTTTCTAAGGAACATTGATTTAGTCAGTCTGACCAAAACCTCACATTTATATCATTATAGTAACCTAATTTATTTTACCTTCACTCAATTATATGAGCTTCGTTACACAATTTTTCTTTGGTCTTTGGCAAAGTTATGGAAAATAGGAAACCTACATAATTCAGATTCCTTTTCCAGGACTGAATTTTGAATGAGAGGTGACTTTGCAGCTCTATGTCTCCTTTCTCAGCAGTCCAGAGAAAGTCCTTTTCCAGTTTACACACCTTGAGAAGGATAATAGGCTTAAAATGCAGCTTGTGGTATCAACAACGTTTCCAAGGTGTAGCTCTACTCCTTTCAAGCTGGGCGTGCTATCTATACTGCACAATGCAGCAGGGCCAGGACCTTGCTAAACTGAAGCTAATGGAGCAGATACAATCACACGGTGCACTGCCTGGGTCTGGAGAGGTACCAGCTCAGATCAAGAGAAACACAGACGTAGTGCCACAGTACCTGCATCCTAACAAAGGTAATTTTTGTGCATGTGGCAAAACACTGAAGAAACTGTTCTGCTTCTGGAGCAACCACTTTACTGCTAGCCCAGAAATCTTCTCACTGAGCTTGTTTTGTGCTGCTGACATAGTTATGGAAGTAGTGACAAGATAGCTGTAACAGACCAGATAGTCCTCATTAAGGTGTGAAATAGGAATACTTGTTTAATTTTACTGCCTGTGTTTGCTTCTGCCTTTTCTCACCATTGTAGTCTGGTACACGGGACCCTCCAGCCCCGGCTCACAGTGCAGTTGCAAGGTCTGCCCGCTTGTTAACTGTGCCGGTGTTTAATTTATCTGGCTCCTGGGGGTGAAGAAGTAATGTTGAAGGAAAACTGCCACAGCACTGTCACAGAGCCAAGAAGCATCCTAACACCTCACTGCTCCAACAGCTAGATGTGTGTGAGTCCAGGGTAGGAAACAGAATGCTGATGTCTGAACCCTTCAGTTCCTGCATTAGGAAAATGATCTAATCACCTCACAGTCTAGACTTGCCGTGCCACATCAGCCTGCAGATCCTTAGATTGTGGGTTTGTATTTGCCATCGGGTAGGTATTTGGACGTATTCTGGTAAGACAGAAAGAGACTGATCTCATTGTTTTGTAGTAGCAGCATATAGAACCCCCACATGAGCGGAAGGACACAAGCAAGAGCAGAACAAGTCCTACTAAAATCCTGCCACAGGAAAATCAAATAAAGTGCTTGTCCTAAAGCACTCTATCCTCATAGTGACCTGGGCTTTACATCCTTACCAGAGGAAACACTACCCATCCTGAAGAACTTAGTTCTGACTTGGCAAGATGTGTGATGGGAGAAGGGTGAGAGAGTGGGGAAAAGGCATAAACGAAGAAAAAAGAATGACCCCCAAACCTGCAGGACCTGATGATAATTCCTGTATTTCCACCTGGCTGGAGTGGGTCTACTTTCTGTACAGCACTAACTAATAGTGAGTCATGGCAAACAAATGTTCTGGAAACTTCGTGTAGTTTGTTTGTTCTGTCAAAATAATTTGACTGGCATAGAAGATAATAATCTGGAAAATAGCCATAATAAAGCACTCCCTTCAAGGTGGTTAATGAGCAAGGAAAATCAAAACCAAATTAAGCCTGTATTACTTTATCAGGACAAAACATAGCTGTAGGACTGAATGAAACATTCTGATCCCTGGCTTATTATAATCTGTCATCTTTAGTCTGTAAACTTGAGTGCCTTGAGAAAGTATTTGGCCTGTTCATTTCCATATTGACACTTTAAATGTTGTGAAAGTTTGCAGATTTTTCCTGCCATACAGTTCATTTTCTCTGTGCAAAATATAACAAAATAACATTAAGCTTTTTCTCAGAAATTTCCCATAAATGTTCAGACTTCAGAAAAATTTTCAATGGAATATGCTCCTGTTGCAAAACGCAATTCAGCAGCCAGTTCATCTGCTATTTCAGAACTAAACCATTTAACCACTCACACTATCTGTTAATACAATTGGTGTTTGATGGGGAACAGAGAGTCCTTCTTTAAATAGAAAATACAATTCAAGCAGTTGTTCAATCATAGACTTCTGCATTGTGCAATAATTTGGAATCAACTTGCACGGGTGAATGACCGCAGGAGTGAAGAAGGCTACAGAGTACTGAGCCCTTTCATCCAAGTTTGCTCTAGCTCAAGTGGAGAAAGAAGTTTATCCCTGGATTAATAAGGCGGATATGGCCCTAGTCCTCCTAATTTATTTATGATTAGGCTACTAGCTCAGTCTTGAGGAAGTTTACAAACACTTTATTCAATTTGCATGAAGACTGAGAATCTGGAGAATGAGAATGTGCAGACGTTAATTCTAAGAACAGATACATTGCAACAGAGGTAAGACCAAAACAAAAGCCATGAGCATTTCAGACTCTCTCTGCTTATCTTCCCGAATGACTCCAACTTACTGTGATTACGAAAGTTTCATAATTGTGTTTCATTGCCTGCTAGCACCTCTTTGTCTTCTTTTCAGATTGCTGTGACCTCCAATGATCATAGAGGTACTTGCCTGAGGGGAAAAAATGAAGAGGAAGAGGGGAAAGCTGGCTGGAAATTTTCCCTAAGAAATTTAGTAGGACAGAAAGGGACTTGGAGGATCATCGAGATGAGTCCTTTGTTGTTGCAGATGGCCACATCACAGACTTGCACCTTTGCTGTTGCTGACAGGTCAGTTTAGAGCCAAGAAGCTCTGATGGTTATCAGCCTTTTTGTAAATTTCAACATAAAAAAAATTGTCAGTAGTTTATGCACAAGTTGGTGTCTGTTTTGCACACAACCTTTTCTGGCTTTCCATTAATGTGTACCCATTCTCAGAGCAGATGAAGCACGCTGCTTTTAGATTTCTATTATTGGATACGTTGTTAGTGTGAGCAGGGAAACAGAAAGACTTTCTCTGCACTTGTTCTACTGTAATTCATTTTGCTCTTTGGCAATTAAATCTGTTCTTACCATTCTTTAGGTGCTGTGAGACAGATGTGATGCTACTTTATGGCAAAGTCATTCCTGGATGCCTTCAGCTACAGAACAGTGCTATAAAGTGCCAGTGCCATTGGACATGGCAACACGTGTTGCTCATCTTTCTACATGACCCAACATTCTTCTTGCACCTTTTTGCTATGAAGAAAAAAGAACATCCTTTTCTTCACCCAGGTGGCTGGCTAGAGATACATTCTAATATACATCCTTTTGAACTCTGCCTTATATATTAAAATTAATCCTTTCTCAATACATGGGCTGCTGGTAATCTCTCTTTCCTAATATGATCCCAAGAGGTATTTGTCTTTGTTAAGACCACATCATGTTGGTGGTAACAGACAAGCCATGCCTAAGTAGTAAACATAGGTTCTTCTGTCATTTCATCACTAAGGAATAAGCAATAATATATGATGTAAATGCATGATGTTCTGTTTTGCATGAATTAATTTACTGTCATTTCTATTAGTCAGGATCCCATGGTAATCCATTTTTTTCCTGTCTGATATTCAATACCTCTTCTGATTTACTAATGGCTGCAAAGTGTATGGAACAAAATTCATCAGAGCACCAGATTTCTGAGCCAACATCATTAGTGAACATATTTGATGAGAGAAGTCCGTAGACAGATCCTGAAGAGCTCCACTAGCCATGTCTTTCTAGGCTTTCTCTTTCAGCAGAAGGTTCTTTGCCATTTTTAGATAGCACTTAACCAGCTGAGGTCAAAGTAATTGACCAGTGGTTTAAATCATACCACTACTCCTTTCTTAAACAGAAAATATAACACCTGTCCTCAAATCTCATGCAATCTTTTAAGACTAGAAGGGTTAGCTTTTCAGATAACCTTGACATCAGACTTGGGTCAGCTATTTCCCTGTTGACTGTATAGTTTCCATATCTACGCACTCATTCATATTAACAGTCTTGCCCTTACTGCATTTTCAATAAGAATGTGTATGTAGAACACAGACCAAGATATTATTTACTGTTTGCTCATATTTTATCTCTATTCTATACCATCTTGATACACAGCAACAGCATTTCATTCTTTAGATTTTATTTCTACAACTAAGCAACATTTTGCTATTTATTTTGTCAACACTGCAAGCTCTCTCTGACACACATTGATGTCTTCCAGCTAGCTTTGTACTTCCATTTCCAGATCTCCAAAGCAAGATTTTGTTTTCCGCCAAGGCTTTCCTCCTCACCCTGTTCTCATTCCCAGTATTCTCATGGGAGTGTTCTCTTCAAAGCTCATCCTTACAGATTTTTCCCCTTGAATGGGGTGCAAATAACAGATAGGCTTTATCAGCCCAGATGCAGCTGTGGTCTGGATAAGGGCTACCCAAACTCATAAGAAGTGACTGTGTCATGTAAGGTAATGCAAGAGTAGGCCCAAAAGAGAGATGATAGCTGTCTTAATTCCCTGAGTAAATCCCTTCTTCCTTTATTAGAATAGGAAGAAATTCTATCCCTTTTATTTTTATTTTACATGCCTGTGCTGCAGCAAAGTTCTTTTATCTCTCCAAGTTTGTCCTATTAAACTAAATAAGGACTTTGATTTTAAATTAATCCACTAAGGATCAGTATGTGCAGTTATTGGATTCTTTTGTAATAACCTCTGTCATACAAAAACCAAGGCTAAACAGCAGCAATCATTATTTGTTTAGAGACTTGTGAAAAAACAAAACAAAACAAAACCTAACTTCTTCACTGAATCAAGATATGTCTAGAACAAACTAATATTTAAGTCCTGTTACTCTTATCCTTGGGGAGTTTACTCTGGCTTTCTAGGCAGTGTCCGCCTCTAATCAGGATTCAGAATTATAGAACCTCTTCTGGACTCTCATGGCCAAGTATCTCCTTTGTGGTTTGTTTGGTTTTAAATTTTTTTTTATTTAATGGAGACGCTGGTGAAGCAGTGTGGAAGGAATGAAATGCCAAGTACTTCCTGACAACGTAGATTGCAAGGAAAAGAAGGGAGGGGCATGACAGATTTTCCCTTACCCTTTTTTCAACGGTGTACTGTTTTTTAGGGTGCTCTGGCACATTGCTTTTCCTGCCTCAGGAGGCAGAAGTCCACCTCTCCAGCCATACTTTAGTCAGAATACTCCTGAGTGGAGAACCATCAGTCCATCTCTGTTGAAGATGCTGTGCTTTGCATGAAAGAATTAGCTTTTGAGTCAGAGGAAAAAAAAGATTTTTCATTCTTACAGCTAAGTCATTCCCTTCCGTGAGAACAGAAGCATGACTGCCGTTTGCCACTTGAATGAACATTTAATAATTGTATCTAATATGTTCAGTAGGCAATGACACCTGAGTCCCAAGCAGATGTCCGATGCACCAAACTCGCACATACCAAATGTTTATTTTGTGTAGAATGTTATAAAGACCTGTCCCCTATATGTGGTTGGACATGAACTGTACACGTTTACCAGATATTCCCTGTCCTCCAGTTTTCAGATGGGAAAAGACAGGCATCATTCTCTTAGGCTTACTGAATCAGACCCTGGAAGTAAAATTACTATTTCGTGGATTCTGTTTCTCTTGTGTGAGATGACAAAACATATCAGAATCATCCAACAACCTCCAGCCATACAACAGAAACAGCCATGTATGTTCTGGATAGTGGGAAGGAATGTGTGTGGAAAGGGAGGTCTGAATGCCGGAAACACCTAAATACCTTTTCAGGCACCTTCACTGAATATTTAAGTGTTTAAATTCCACTTGAGATGCTTTCCCCTTTCAGCTTTTCTTGGCTGTATTTCTTTGTTCATGCATCCAAAATTGTACTCAGGCTTATGTGAGAACTATCACTAAGGTCCATTAAACCCAGAGTTCCAAGGACTTTTCTCAATTTTGTGCAAGGCTCTTTGTAACACAGGTCTGTTCTCCAGTTCGTCTCACCATGATGTCCACAAACAACCCTGCTGGCACAACCAGGAGACTCATTTCAGAACGAATGAATACAACGCTAACAAGAAAATTTCCTGATGCTTTCTAAGTGTCCATGCCCTGCTCAGTTGTACCAAGTAATGGCTAGTAAAGGGCAGCAAAAGCACTACAAGCAGATTCTTTGATATGCATCAGAGAGGAGGGTAGGGCAGGAAAGTAGTGAATAATGAATAACGACCTAGGGAATAATTTCCTATTTGTTTATAATCGTGAAGGTTTTGCAACAGCTTGTTTGCTTACAAGCAGTTACCCTCACTTGTTTAGTCTGGAAGTGTGAGCCATTAAGAACAGTGAATTCAGTCCTAAGCTTCTGCCCTGAAATTAATCTAAAACCTTCCTGAAGGTCAGGAAGAATTCATGACTTATTTGAATGTTTTCTCTTCATTTCTGGGAAACTTCAACAGCGGGGCTTGGGGGACCAGAGCTGTCAGGATGCAATTTTGCATTGAGAATACTTGCAAGAACTTCACTAAGCTTTGGAGAAGCCTTTGTGTACAGTGCAGTTAAGGGAACTCAGAATTCAGCATCTAAGTTACAAAGTCAGTGGAAATGATAAAATGCAGAGTAGCGTTACCTGTCTGGTTCAAACAGCTCACCTTGCCATACTGCAAAAACAGCCTTTCAATGTGCTTAATAAAAATCTTCTAACTCTTTGGTTAACTGCTAATAGAAAACGTGCTTGGGGAGAAAGTTTGCATCTTTCCTCATGTCTGGGATAGCATTCTTTGAGGGCTGGAGCATGAGACTCAGGGTGCTGGTACTATGTCTCTTCTTTGTCTGCTTTTTCTTCCTTCAGCTTCCAAAATAAATCTTCAGAAGCACCAACCAGAGGAGATGTATGGAGGAGCTAGCTGCATGCTGAGAAAGCGCAGGTCCAACTGTACTAAAGCTGTCATTTTGACTTTTCTGTGAGACCTTTGATAACAATACAGAAATAGAAGTCTGTACAGCTTATAAGTCTCCAAGTAATTTTGCACAATGGCATAAGTGAATCTTGCATCCACATTGCAAGGAGACAAGGAAGCTGACATGTCTAAAATGCAACCTCTAAAAAAAGAATACCCCAAACTATTCTCTAAAGCATGTACTGCATCTTCCTTGAAGACATTTTTCTGAACTCCGCCCAAGATGAACATTGAAAAGAAAAACATCAGCTTTCTGTTCTTTCACCAAATATGGTAACTATTAACGGTACACTGATCACTCAGTCGTGAAGACCTTTCCATTAAAACTGAAGCATCTTTTCTGACAGTAAGTGTATCCAAGGCCATAAAGTTCATAAAAGATCCATTTTATAAATGTCATGTTCTACTTCTTTTATGCAAAGGTTTCTGGGAAATGTATCAAGCGCAATGAAGATATTAATACATCTTGAGGTGTCTCCAGCCTGCTCTGTGGAGTTGGGAAAAGAACATGGTACTGGGTTCTGTTCAATAGCGGTAAGAAATGTCCCAGAAAACAAAGGAAGACACATTGGTTTGGATTAACATAGAAATGAATAGCTATTAAAAAAAACCAACCAAACAATATTTATAGAGCAAGAATGTTTCTTTTGACTCCCCTTTCAAAGGAACTATTTAATTTCTCGGTTTACTTTTTCATTTCAACTTGAAAAATATAAGTGTTTTTTCTTTTTAAACAAAAATATATTTGCCATGTTTTTGAGAAGTTGCAGAAAAGAAGAGACTAGTTGAGAAGCCTGATATTTCTTACCCCTTTCTGGGAAGCTGAAACTGCCAAATTTGATCCAAAGAAACAAATACTTCTAGCTTCCACAAAACAACACAGTTTGACACATTTATTTGTCAAAATATTTTTTGAAAGGGCAGCTGTAATTCCTACTGTAAAATATGTTCTGTGTTAGTTTTAGATTCCTAATTCTTTTTTTCTAGTTGAGGTGACAACACATTTTTGTGATTTAACAGAAGAATAACTTCAGCATGTGTTCTGGTTCAGAAGGAGGGAATGTGAGTTAAGACCTTGGCTCAGATGAGCAGACTTGTACTTAGAAGTGAGCCCTAGACAGATGAGTTCTTTCCACCAAGTCAGTGTGCATAATTGGCACTAATGCGCCTTCCTATAACAGATCAGTCAGATAAGCCAACAAATGCAGAAGACTTGGGACAGGTCTGGGGAACCACAGAACAGACAATAAGTAGATTTGCAGTAAATACTTAGCCCACTCCTTAATCCAGTGCTAGCTGAATTAAAGCCTAGAGCTGAATTAAAAAGGTGTTTTTTGAAGTGAAAAAATAAACAAGTGCTTGCAGCTAGGTGGTGCCATAAACTTATGCAATCCCAATTAGTGATGCTTTATAAGAGGACTTCCATTCTACACATGATATTGTACAAAAGCAGGCTGTGATCTAGTAGTCAGACACTGCCTCAGACTACCTGTTCTGCTGCCTCTAGTATTGCAGGAATAGTTGTCACTTTGGACACACCCCAAATCAAATAGAAATTACAGTAAGACCGTTCTGTGGGGCAGCAGAATTGAGGTAATAACAGGGTACTTCAGTGACAGAGGAGGACATGTTTCCTGACAAATACTGAAAGTCTGCATGAGCTCTTCATCAAATTCAAGCATACAAGTGCTGGACATGAAATAACATCTGCCAAAAACATGTGGCAAATTGTTTTGCTTGAACGGGAATGGAACAATATGAAATCCCAGCAGAGATGGCAGACACTGAATATTTGCTGTAACACTTGGGGTCTTTAGCTAGTTGTGTGTATAGAAGTACATGCTCTAGTGATCCCCTCCTGAATACTATATTCAAATTTTATTCTTTACCCTTAACAGTTTTCCAGTTCTTTCAGTTACTTTTCCTTGTCTCTCCTAATTCCTCAAAAATAGCAAATATTTTAAGAAACTCCCACAGAAATCTTATGTAGCTGGGGGAAACAGCAATCGAAGTACATTTATAAGGTTTATTTTCCAGACTTTCGAAATGCTACTGAGGTTTACAGAACGGTTTTAGTTGAATCTTTTCTGTGCTTCCTAACAATTTAGATTTTGAGGTCAGCTTCTAATTTTTATATTACTCTATAGCACAGTATAAACAGCACCAAGTACAAATGCATCCTTGCTACATGAATGCATTTGACAGAGCATTAGAACTGTGCGGCTCACCACCTGGAACTGGATAGAAAATCTGAAGAGAAGCAACACAATTGTTGGAAGGCAGAGTTCAGCTGAACCAGGCAATGTGGTTTTCTTGACTCTTTCCATATAAGACACTTGCCTCTCCAGAAGTCAGGTACATTTTCTCTGTTGCTCTGAAACTTACTGCAGTTCTTGTAGTCACAGTCCCTTTGGAAGTTGTGCATTAACAGACTAGGAACAGGACTACATCTGAATTGAGACTTGCATGAAATTTAGGCACCAAAATGTTCAATGAGCTAATGAGACCACCCGTCTTCAAGTAGAACCTAAAAATTCTCAGCTAGGGTGCCTTTCCACTAGTTTATGCATTTCATTCTTCTCTTATGGTAGAGAGCAGTGTTCCTTCCTCCTCTTTCTACTTCTACCTTCCTGCCTCCCGCTCCTTGGGTCACTACACCATGTGGAACCGTATCATCAGAAGAAAACCAATTTATCTTACTGCAGGTGATCTTTTCCTTGGTGTTCATTACACTCTTTACACTTCAATAAGTACAAGTAGTATATCTTGCAGTAAGAGGGCTGGTGTGTTTATTCTGTGCTCTTTACTTATTTGTGCCTTGATTATATAGTTGTTTCTTATAGTGACATCTGCAGTGAAAATGTGTACAGAGGAATTGTATGGAAAATTGTTACCTACTGCTTATCTGTACTGTGTCTTGTTTATTTTTATGCCTGTACCAGTCAAAACTCCCTGAATGTAAAGGAATGACTAATACCATTAGAAACTTCATTATTATTATCACAGGGAACCTGAGGCAGACAAGCTGGCAATAGGAACGAGGAAGGTTTCCATTAGTGCTTCTCCTAATCACACTGGCAAGCTGATGTGTCACAATCAGATACCTTGATGCCTTAGTGAAGGCTAAATCCAGTGGTTTTTACTCAGCCTCTGGGGATGTTGTGCATACAAACTCGAAAATGCAGCCCTCGATGTGTTGAGGTAGGACGAGGTACGCCTCTGTGGGCTGTGACAGGCTTCCCTGCCTCTCTTTTCTATAGTACCTATGCAAGGATGGCCTCAAGCACAGCCAGAACACACACTTCAGCGTGGTGGTAGCATCCTGCTGGGCCCATTTACGAAAACATCAGTCTTTGAGGTGGCAGGCTGACGAAGTGTCAGACAGAGCACGTACTGAACCCTTCTTGGAGCCTTTTTGTCACCATGGTGTCAACATAGCCAGTTATTCATCAGAGTATGGTGCTCTGGTTTTCAGCAGAACAGTTTTTCCACTGTCATCATACAGTCAGATGTTTGTCAGATGGCTGGGTCATTGGTTATGCCTAGTCTTTCGTAATGCAGTGCTTTGCACAGGCATTTGCGAGCTGGTTTGGAAGAGTTAATTCTACACATAGAGCTGTCAATACAGAGTCAGTCAGTTCAAGGTGCTCAAGAACAAATAGACTATGATGGCTATGTTCTTTTCTCTTAAGAAAAAAAAGTAAAAATCACAGAAGGCTTCTGGAAATGTGCCCTGTTAAAGACTTCCTTAATGCTCTTGCTATTAATTTTAACTCATCTTTAGTGGAGCTGGCCAAATGCATCGAGCCATTTCAACATAAGAGTAGGCAACACCCATTTCCTTGCTGTAGTGCAAATGGTTGGGATATCTGTAAATATTAGGAATCCTTCAGAAGGAATATGCAGATGCCTAACATGGGATAAACTGTTCCTATGGTTAATATTCCAAACACTGACTGGAAAGTAGATCCCTTATATAAAACAAGAACATTGCATATAACTGAATGCCAGAGACTTGTTTTCCCCAGCGTACGAGGTTCAAGGCATGACAGATGCAACTTGCCTTGCTCCAATCTAACATTTGGGACTACTGCACACTGTGCAGCAGTAAGAGAATTGAAACTCAAGAGTTTGTGTAGCACATCTTGTCTGCTGCAACACAGAGGCAGCTGCCAAGATGACCAAGGAACTGTTAGAAAGAGGTAACTATCTGAAGGCAAAACCCCACAGATTGTATTTCTAGGCTGCAGGAAAAGAATAGGCAGCATCCCGGTATAGCATGCAATGTCATACCTGTGAAGTCCTCCTTTGCCTACAAGGACAAATATTCTGAGTCAGCAATAATGGAGTAATTGAAAGATTTCAGAGAATGACTGCTAAGCAGGTAGACACAGGTTAATCAATCGTGCGTCAGCAGTCTTTCAAAAGATCAACAAAATTCTGCAAAGGACAGTCCCTGCTTGAAGGAGGATGAGCAAACAAACAAAAAAAGCCCCCAAAACTACCACAAAGAAACAGATATGGAAGAACCTAAAACTTTCTTGCATGGTAAGATTCATAAAAAGTGAGAAGTCTTTAATTTGTGTGGACAGCCAGTTTTTCCTGCCTACTCTAAAATCTTTCTAGAGTGGCAGCAAATGTTCTTCTGCCTTTCTGGCACACCTTTTGAGAGGCTATGAAATTATTTCTCTTAAATAAATCTTTTGTATTTTCCCTCCTACTAGAACCCTGGGCTTAAGATGAACTGTGCAAAACCTTCAGGGAATTTTATACACACATTTTATAAATGCATTCAGAAGTTCCCCTCATATATAATTTATTAATTTCAACTTTCTCTCTACTACCTCAGTGCAAGACTTTTCCATACGATTGTGTGACAGCTGAAAACTTGTCTGTATCTTTCCATCTCATCAGCTGAAAAAGATTTCCTAATTTCCTTGCTTGCCTAGCTTTTAATTTCTCCATCCTTTTACCCAATTTAAATTCATAAAGCACTCTGAGATCACATTTACATCAAAGACACTCCACAGGACACCTCCACATTGTGTTCTTGTTCTGTTCATTTATCAAATACTCGTCCACTCCATTTGGACCGTACACTATTGAGTTTCTCTTTCCTTTCAAAACACCAGGAGTTAAAGAAAGAGAACCGGCTTTTTAAAGCCCAAATGTTTGTGTGTTTTCAACAAGACACTTCTGGTTTTTGGATGGCTTCTCCTGTTTATCAGGAACATTTGAATCAACTGGAAATGAAAACAACATCAAGCAGCAATGGATTGAGATGGTGACAGAATCTGAAAGAGATATAGAAACCTTTCAAAGACAGTAATAAATGAAGTGACACTTTCATCTCCTATCATTCGAATGACTCTACTACAAGTCTAACGTATTTTCTGTGCACAAGTCCTGATTAGAATTTTGTTTTAAAGAGAAAAACAACAATCAGGTTTTGAATGCTCTTTGCCTTGTTTTTTTTTTTTTTTTCTTTCCTCCCCTCTCTACATGAAAACCATTTCCAGCATCACATTTCTCTATATGACCTTCCCTTCTACCCCCACATGTGCATCATGTTGTGTTAAATCCCTTGGGATCTGTACAGTCTGGAAGTGCAATAAGTGAATGATTTATTTATAAGTGTGGCAAATGCATATACCATTACATTATCTCAGCTGGGCTAGTTCATTTCATTTCACCTCATTTCCTATGTAGCTCTGAAGTTTTGTTTCCATCTACCCTCCAATTTTGGCAGCTGCTTCTAATCGCATTCTCTTGTGCTGTAATTCTCCTGTGGGTACATAGGAGTCCATAATAAGCTTATCAGAAGCAGTTGTTCCTATTCCTATCATCCTTCATCTACTGATGGCATTTTACTTTTCTAAAACGGGACTGGTCAATGTGGCTTCAGCTTTGTACAGCATGGGGAAGTTTACAATTTACCTTATACTGCGTCTTGCATCTTTGTCTTGTAGCACTTTATTATGCAAGTCCAGAAATTTCTATTATGGCTGTCTACCATAATTCACCTCTGTTGTAGTTTTCTGTTCCATATGTAGTACTTCTATAACTCCTGTCATCTGACTGAAACAATCCATAAGCTGTTTTAGCCTTCCCCTCCTATAAATCACAGTTATCACCTCTGTTTTAGAGGTGGAGAACCGAGGCAGAGTGGAGAGCAGAGGAGTGTCCCTATAAACCCGGGGTGGGGTGGGGGGGTGGGTGAAAAGCAGATTCATGTGACCAAGTGCCTTGATCATGGTCCTGTTTTCTTCATAAAGGAAACACGGTCCATCAAAGAAGGCAGTACACAGAATTTGCTGATATGTAAAAGAAAATATTTTCAGTGAGCTGCTGTTGGTAATGAGACAATCAGCAAAAGAGGCAGCAGAAATGAAAACTGCAAATAAGGAAAAGAGAAAGCCTGCTAACAGCCAAACTTTTTCAATGTAATAGAAGAATGGTACAAGAAATTACTAGTTGACATGACAGAATGGGATAGGAGTAATCCAAATTTAGATGAAAACCACAGAATCACAGAATGGTAGGGGTTGGAAGGGACCTCTGTGGGTCATGTAGTCCAACCCCCCTGCCGAAGCAGGGTCACCTACTGCAGGCTGCACAAGACCGCGTCCAGGCGGGTCTCTAATATCTCTAGAGAAGGAGACTCCACAACCTCCCTGGGCAGCCTGTGCCAGTGCTCCATCACCCTCAGAGGGAAGAAGTTCTTCCTCATGTTCAGACAGAACTTCCTGTGCTTCAGTTTGTGCCCATTGCCCCTTGTCCTGTCGCTGGGCACTACTGAAAAGAGCTTGGCCCCATCCTCCTGACACCC
>Ga0065711_1005930_pt1 | contig 18794 bp, 6 predicted proteins | sample Hoacrofraction12_FD_59098 | JGI IMG/M metagenome (GOLD analysis project Ga0065711, IMG submission 59098) | Hoatzin crop microbial communities from Cojedes, Venezuela - Epithelial fraction 12 v2 (version 2) | ecosystem: Host-associated > Birds > Digestive system > Esophagus > Crop | place... | reverse complement strand
GGGGGGGGGGGGGGTGTGTGAGTGTGAAGGCATGCAAGTGTGGGGAGTGCGAGTGCTTGTGCAGCCTGGAGGATGCATTGCTTGCAGTATGGGGGTTTTGGTTCTGTTGTTAAAATTTTATTCATGGCATTGAGTTTTTGTGTCTGAACAAGAGTGTGTGTCTCCATCCATCTGTCCCCGGCCCCAGTGTCCCCTCCAGCAATGAAGATGTAAATCATAACCTGGGCCAGGCTGGGGCTGCCGTGGGTTATCAGCTGGTCACCAGGTGAGTAAGTTGGGGCACAGGGCCTTTTTGTTAGAAGAATAAAAGCTCAGAATTGCACGACCCTGCTGCGTAAGAAGTTGGGGGGGGCACAACACACAGAGAGCGGTGCGGGGGTGACAGCGTTCAGAAGAGCAGGGTGTTGCTGGAGGAGCTCACCACACTGGAATGTGGGCGCATCCCTGCCGCGTGGGAGCGGGGCAGTCCTGGGTTGCCAGAGCTGGGGGTTCAGGTGGGCTATGCTCCCAGGCTGTCGTGGCCTTGGGGGTCTGCTCAGGCTTTGCCCTGCCCTTGCCGACTGCTGTGGTGACACCCAGCTGGGGGCCAGCCGGAGCGCACTTCCCCGAGGTGGTGTTCGCTCCCAGAGAGCCGACCAGCGGCACCCGGGTGCCCGCGGGATGCCCTCCAGGTGCTCCCTGCCTGCTGTTACAAGGCTGCCCCACGGCTCAGGGACACCCCGGGGGGGGTGGGGACTTTGGGTTTCGGCAGGACGATCTTCCAACAGACCCCAGGGCACTGCGGAGCCAGGGAGTGGCTGGGTTAGGTCAGGATGGGCCCCCGGCCCAGCCAAGGTGCCCAGCGCGAGGCCTTCCCCCAGCAGGGCCCGAGGCCACTCACTCCACCAGGACATGGGGAGGCCGCATTGCCAGAGGTGCTCGAGCCCTGGCAAGAAATTTCACATGTACACAGAGACTTTGTTTCATATTTTATTGAATTTCATTTATATTAAATTAAAAATATATTTCTGACAGATTCATGTAACAAAAAGGCAGAACAGTTTTCAAATTGTTCAGCTGGGATCAGTGTGGGTTGATGCAAGGTGGGTCGTAGTCTACATTTGCCTTAACAAACAGATAAAGCTCTACCCCAAGGACTGTGAGGAGAAACTCCGGACTGCACAGGGCGGGGGCAAAATATAACCACACAAAGAGAATATCCATAGGTTTCTCCCCAGCCTCCAAACAAGACAAAAGGGGAGGGAAGGAACAAAAGAAAAAACAAGAAACCATGAAAAGAAGGGAAATTATGCTAAAATATGTACCTAATATTAACCCAGGTCAGTAAGTACTTTAACAGTGCATAATCCTCGATTGCTAAAATATGAGAAACAAAAGGTTAAAGTAACATTACGCCACACACAATTGGCATACCCTACTGTGTAAGCAAGTGCAGAAAGTCTGAACACACCACAATAGTGCTAAAACACAGAATCACACAGAATGCCAAAAATGGTACTTCTAACTAAAACCAGAGGGTGGGAAGGGAAAGAAAGAAAAGAGGAGGAGCGGCTTAAATCACAAGCAAATTACCTATATACAAATCAACCCTAAGGACAATTATGTTCCAGATAATGGTGTTCACGAGGAAAATAAAAGCAACATTATCCTTATTTACAAATGCAACTAGCTGTGTCTTTAACAAGCTATAAAAATACTATTCACATTTTCAAAGTAACATACAGTAGTTTTTGTATTTTTTTCTTTTTATTTCAGAAAGGCAGCTAACTCTGAATGCATCACTTTGCAAGAAATGAGTGTCTTCCCCAACACGCTGATGCTTCTCTTCTTCTGAAGGTACTTTGTAAGGCAGAAGCGTTGTTGTTTTGTCTCTGCACTTGGAGAACTGGGAGAACTGGCTGAAACCCAGACCCTGCCCATCTCGGCCTCTCGCCCACCTCCTGGTTGGTGGCTGGGCTGTTTGCAGGGAGTGTGGCCCACGGGTGCAGCCAACCCTGCGCCACGAGCAGGGCCTCTCGCAGGAGCTTGGTGCCATCCCTGCGCTGCCTCCCAGATGGGGCTCGGCTTTGATTTTTGAGGGGACGGTGATGTCATCCTCTGGGCGTGGGAATCTGAGCCTCATCAGAAAAATAGAAGTCAGTAGTTCAAGACCACCAGGTCAGGAAATACATTTTGGGTATCTGTTTTTGGAAAGAAGACTTCTTTTCCCCCTCAGTTTCCCCTCCCTACACTAGGGCTGCTACCTCTTTAGAAATTTCAGCTTTTGATGCTGGGGAAATTGCAAAAAATGGGCAAAAAAAGGATTAAAACCATAGTGAATAATGTATTGAATGTGTACCGATTTCCAACATTAAATGGTATAAAAAATTGTGTGTTTTCGTTGACCCGCATTTTCCTCTGAACACACCCCATCCTGAAAAGACAACTGCCCAGCAACTACCTTCAGACCCATCTTCAAAGGAACAGTGGTTTCGTGCATTCAAAGTTAGCTACCCCTTACACAGCTGCTCAGTTAATAATCGACCCATTTAACAGCAGTACCAGCTTATGCTACATATGTCATAGTACCTTACCTCAAAAGAACAGCATACATATCTACACTTACTTATAAAATACCTTTCACAGTTTATTACTGTGGTTATCCCAAAAGGGTTTAGTCTTCGGAGTGCTATGGACAATACAGTGTTTTCTCCCTCAGAGGGCTCAAAGGTTGGGCAGGGGATGGGGATGGTGGCACCGCAGGGACCAAACTGCTGGCAAATGGTGCTTATGGCCAGCGCATGAAGTACACGTGCGCCCTGGTCGCCTCGATCTGTCAGCAAGCGGCTGCTGTGCAGGACACACCTTTGCCCTGGTGGTTTCATCCACAACACATCTGGAACATGATTTCATGGCTTTTTTATTGGGGAGGGGAAAGGAACTGGGACATAATTACTGATACTGCCTACACCTTACAAATCTCCCCTTAAAACCCTTCTTTACCAAGGTCCACGAAGCTCGCTCTCAAAATTAAATAACATAAAAGGGAAATAAAGCAGCTCTGACTCCTCTTGTTGCCTAATGAGGATAATGTCCTTAGGTCTCCCCCTCAACCTTTTCCTAGATACAAGAAAGAAATTCTTTCCTGTGAAGGTGGTGAAACACTGGAAGAGGTTGCCCAGAGAAGGTGGAGCTGCCCCCTCCCTGGCAGTGTTCAAGGCCAGGCTGGATAGGGCTTCGAGCATCCTGGTCTGGTGGAACGTAACCCTGCGCACGGCAGGGAGGTTGGAACTACATGATCTGTAAGGTCCCTTCCAACCCAAGCCATTCTGTAATTCTACTGATGGAGTATCTCGGCGATGTATCCTTTTGCTCACCACTCCTTATGTACATGCTGCTGACTCTGCAGGTCTTCAGGGACAGAGTTCATCCCTATAGAGTGACAAGGGAATCGCAGCACTGCTTCCAAACTGATGGAGTAGTTCGTAGCGATGAAAAGCAGAGAAATCGCTCTGAACTGCAAGGCCAGGTTCGACAGGGCTCTGAGCAACCTGATCCAGTTGAAGATGTCCCTGCTCACTGCAGGGGGGCTGGGCTAGATGACCTCTAAAGGTCCCTTCCAACCCAAAGCATTCTATGATTCTATGATTCCTGGCTTGTTGGCACTGACCGCTGCTGGAGGATGCCTTGGGTGGAAGCGCCTCATCAGTCTGGCTCTGGTCAGGAGACGTGCTTGGCTGCAGTTCAAGTCCCACTACCATCAGTCAGACCTGCACCCCGAAAGGTGCTCTGTATCATCCAAACCCAGAGGCAGGTCCCAGCCACCAGCGCAGCACCACTGACGACAGCCTTGTCAGTAATTTTCCTAGAGCAATGAGCCTAACAGTGTAACAATACTAACCCACACAACAGTACAGGAATATGACCTTGTGCTAAAACAAAACTAAACCAAAGGTGGAGACAAGTGATTTTTGGACATCATAGAATGGTGTTTCCAACCACAGAACTTGATTTCTGTTATTTATTCCCAATTCGAAAACCCCATTTGTAACAGTGACCTGTTCTACTCGTATAACACCTAGCAAGAGCCAGAAAACAAAACAGAGAGGGAACCCTGCAAACACAACGACGCTGCAGAGGGGCTGCCCTGTGGGATGGCTGTGACTCCTTGCATGCAATAGCGCGGAATATTACAGCCAATCACCGCCCCACACAGCTTTGGCTCTCAAAAAAAAATATTGAACCCAAATCCAAGGTTTTGTATACCAATCAACGAGCTGTTGTGTCAGCAGCAGAGGTCTCAGATCCATGGGAATATCTCCAGTGACAGCTAGAAATGAATGGGTGTGCAGCCTTCATGTAACTGCCCAGTAACACCACCTTTTAAAAAATACCTGCCAAAGGCACCTCGAGGTGATACTGTCCCCTCTGAGGTGCTCTTTAAGAGCCAGAGGTGACTGATAACCACAGGCTTGGCTCTGGTTCATGCTAAACCTCTGTTCCACCAGTCTCCCTCAAGCTAAACAGCCTCCAAAGCAGGTAAATACCCAGCTGGGCTCAACAGTTCCGAAATGTGATTGGGAAATCAGGGTGGAAGCCCCGATACACCACTGGTGCAAAGTGAGGGAACAATCCACCTCAGCAAGTGAGCAATGCCCTGGCTGCCAGTCTCTGGGGCATTTCTGTTTCTCCCATTCCCTCCCCCAGTAGGGCTGGCAGACAGAGGGTGCGAGTGCGTGTGTGTGCACGAGAGTGGGTGCTGCCATGGATGCTACCATTTCCATACAGGGATGCCTCCTCAGGGTGCACAGGGTTCGTGGCGGGAGGCACACCTGACCGGGATGCCTTCCATTATCCTGGCCAATTTCATCACCAACAGCTTAATTCCGACTTGTGCCAAAGCCTCCTCATCTCCCAGGCACTACAAAGGAGCTCCAATAATCCCTTCATTCCTTTAGCTGCCACCAGGATGCAGGACACCTACACAGACATGCCATCAGGAAAAAAAAAGGATCGTTTTCTTTAATATCTGAGTTTCCCATACAGATCCATCCTCAACAAAACCCCCAATCCCAAGCTATATTTCTAGGCTGACTTACCACAGCTAGTACTTTTCACCCGTACTGCTCAGCTGTATCTATCGCTAAGGAAAGAAGAGATCCGCAGAGAGTCAGGACCAAGCTGGTCTTTCAGAGTTGTCATTTTCTGTGCTTCTAGGCTGGGACTAGTGGTGGCTGAGGGTGGGTGGAAACGCTCCCCTGTAAGTCCCTCTCAGATCTTTAGTGCGAACAGGCATCGGATCGATGACGTGTGTGCAAGCTGCCCCAGCAGCACCTCTACACACGTGCCCTTCGCACGCAGCCCCTGGGCTTACCAGCTGTGGGGCAGGAAGGGAAAGGGATTTCCCTATTAATCCAGAAAATAAATGGAATGAGATCACTGCATACAGTTCCTCCAGTCAAGAAATGCATTTTCTACCAAGTGGTACAACCTAAAGGTTAATGCAACCTTTCTTTGCACAAAGGAAAGGATTGCTCAGCTGAGCTTAAGGTACCTGAACCAGACCCACACAGTGGCTCCCACTGCTGATACTCACTCGGATTTATTTCCATTGCTTGCTACCTGTGAGAGATGACCTGTCTGAAAGTGAGCTGTAAATACTCTCCTATATCTGAGCAAACGGCCACGTAAGAATCCCTCCTGGCTATTTTGTAGAAAAAGAAAAATTTGAAAAGAGCTGAAGAAGGAAAGTTAAAAGCAGTTGGTTTCAGTCAATTACGTTACAGCGAGTCAATCAGATCCAGCACCCACATCGGTTTGAAATTACCCTCAGGTAGATAATAACATCTAAGACAAGTATCACAGAAAGAGAGTAGGGAAAAAGCAGCTGTTGTTCATTCAGCGCATTGCTTTGTGCCTTGGACAACAGCCGATACACACTCGGGTGTGTATACACACTCCTGAACAGTTAGTCACTGCCCTTCCATTGCACAGGCTATGGTAACGGAAAGAAAAACATCCACAAATAGGAGACTGCATTATAAAATCAAAAGAACCTGACAGTCCTGTGTACAGATACCACTGTAGAACCGGAGAATTAATTACGGCCAGACAAAATACTTGTGTGGATGATCTCTCCTACTGCTTTGTGCTAACAAAATGCAGTTCATGTGTGGAAGTATCTGCTTTGTCCCCAACCTGTAACTATGCATTAAAACCCCTGACCCTCATCTTTCAAAACACAATCAGTTGAATATTTGCCATGATTTTGCCATGTACATTTGCTCTACTTCTTTCACCAAAACAGCAGCTATAACCACTAAGACAAACAGGCGAGTTAGGGCCGGCCAGGTATTTCTACTGATGAGATTAAAGCAGCCAAACAGTTCTGCACTCAGTTTTGTTTTTTTTAACCATGGTTAAACTTTCTTTGGCAAAGAGACAAAAATCTGCCAATGTAGCTCAGAGGCTCTACTCTTGCAGAGGAAATGTGCACATTTATGGGCTGTGTTCACAAGACTGCTATTCTTACTGGGGAAAGGGAACAGATTAACCAGATGCTCAGCACCAGGCAGGCCCACACACTGCAACCAAGGTCAGCTACTGGGACAGCAGGAAAGGTAAGGACTGTTTTTGGCAACTGCAACTCAAACCAGCAGCTCAGAAGAAAAAATGCCCATTTATGAAGCTGCAGTCTGTTGAGTTTTCCATCATCGCAAATTACTGTGTTCATTAACCCTTTGTTTGCCATTTGCTACTCAAGACACAGCTAGCAGGGCTAAGCTCAGCCCAGCCTGGCTGTGTGCCACAGCCCCAGCATAAGGCAGCTTCCGTCCTGGCCTTCATGCTGCCTCACTTCAAGTAACCTCTGCATTTCCATGCTACTTAATATACCACACCCACATTCAACAATTAAAATGAATAAATAATTCAAGCTTTGTAAGAAATAAAATGTTAAATTGTTAAAACCCACAATTATTTACATTTTGATTATTTGACAGGTTTTTTTCCAACACCATTACTGCTGTACTACCAGAGAAACAAACAGGCCTCACCTTCTGTTAGCAGCTATATCCCAGCACCACCCCACCCGGGTTTGGAGGTGTGTATGCCTCTGCCTCAGCAGCCTTTGAGTGCACCTCTTGGAATTCAAACATGTAAGCTGTACAGGGATTTTATTTTTTCTCTATTAGGAGTTACTCTGTTAAAAGACTTGTTCAGGGACAAAGCAACCCCTCTCTCCACCTACCTGCATAACCCAAGCTGGTTCTGTGCTGGAACGGGACATCCACAACCCTGTCTTTGTCCCCAGGCAGCTTGGCAATCGTGTCCCAACCTGGCAGACCTTTGCCCATGCTTCAGATGACACCCTGTGAGTGCTGCTGCTGGCAAACCTTCACTGGAGTGGGGTCCCTCCACACCCCCAGACCTTGCCCAATGCCTGCCTCTGTCTCCTGCCAAGACCATGAGGAGTTACAGGAGGGCACCAGGAAGAGGCAATGCCTCTCAGATGCGTGACTTTCTTGTAACCATCTCTCCCACTTTAATGGTCTGCTGGTCATTTCATTCTGCCACCACAAACCACCTTGGTACCACTTGACCCAGCCTCTCCTTTTAATAGCTTCAAAGATCTGTACTTGTTCTTGCTGTTATCAGACTCTTCAGCTATGTACTCAGGCTACAGGCTTAGTATCTGCGCCACAGCTGGTACATACCTGACACAGAAACAGGCTGTTGGCTGAACCAACCTTGACCCAGTGACTATACACAATTTGCTTCCCACCTAGAAGCAAATTTCAACCCAGGTTTGAAACCTTTGTCAAGCCAAACCTCAGCCACCATAATTTGGGTAACCATTGCTCTTTTCTTACTCCTTCCTCTGCTTCCCTATAACTAATGATGGCAAGCTGTTGAGATGGCAGGAATCTGGAGTAGCTTGATGCCATTTCCAGATCACTGCTTGTTGCTGGTTTCTTTGCTAGGTTAGGTCACCCCAAAGATCTAACAGTACTGAAGTGCATAAACTGAAATACTGTTGTATCACCTAGAATTACCATCCATCTGGTGTTGTTTCTTCCCCTTCAAAAGCCTTGATGGTCAGAGACATAGGCAGATCTTCAAAGGTGCTAAACAGTTGCTTAAGATTTTTGGTGGGAACTAGGTATGCAAATGCTTTTACACACATGGATCTTGGCATGTCAGGAGCAAGCCATCAGTGTTTCTGGCCCTTAAGCCACCCTTCCCAGCTCCAGCTGCCTCTGGCTTCTAAAAACATCCAGAACTCTGGCTGAAGGATATTTCCAAAGAGGATCAGGCCAGGGGGTGAGGTGGGTGTGTCTGCCTAAAAACTGAGGTTGATGAAAGCAGAACTAAGTGCAAGGAGACTGACTCATTTACATTTTTGATGGAAAGCTCTGTGAGTCAGGTACATTTTGACTTCCCAAACCTTATATGCACTGTCTTCTGTGCCAGAGTAATCCTCCTTTTAGAAAAAAGCATTCTGTACTGTGTTGCGAGCCAGAGCAAGACATTTGTCTCCTCCGATTCCTTTCATGGCTTGCTCTGCTGTCCTTCACATGGCAGCAGTAAGAGCTGGTTGCTCTGTCACCGTATTCTCTGAAGCAGTCAATGCAATGGCCTCTCACAACTGGTAGACATTGTTCCAAAGACTTGGTTTGCTTCATTTTGGCATTTCCACAGTCATCCTTTACATATAATTCATTTTTTTTAATTTAAAATTATTATTTTGTATTTTGCTGGTCACTTCCATATTGCTTCATTCAAAATCCAGAAAACAGTTCAAATAAAATCAGAGCTTAAGTGCAAACTAACCTTCCAGTGAACTGCTATGTGCGTTTTCTCCAGTCCAGTGTCTGTCATCCAGTTTAAAGGATCCTTCCCTCCACCACCCCACAGAAGATCAGCAGACTTCATGACCCATATCAAACTCTCCAGCTGTCCATCTTGTCCTCAGTGTTGCCTGACAGCATCCCCAACTCCCTCCATGATCACGAAGAAGAAAAAGAGGGAAGAATTTGTTTGGGTCTTTTTATGTATCTTTAGTCAGCAGGTATAAAACAGGAAAGCAAAGCTTTTTGCATACAAATCTTGGTTTCTTGGCCTGTTTTTAGCTTCAAAAAGAACATGTTGGAGGTGTGGTTTTGTTGCTATCTTCTCAAAGGGTTTTTGTATTTGAAGTGTTTGTTATGTTGGCACATGTACAAAAATGGTAATGTCATGTACCAGTTCTGAGCTGGAGCCTCTGTGGTTAGGAATTGCCACAAAATCATGGTGTGGCTCAGAAGAAGGGTCTAGCCATATATTAGAGTCACATCATCATTTCTTGAAAAGCCACGATGAAGATCTGAACGATTATGAAAAGCCAGGTTAGCCATTTTCAGTTGCTGGGATAGAAAGTGTTAGAGAAAGAAATTGGATTCTCAATCTCAATTACTATGCTATCACACATGATATAAAAATTGTCCATTTTTTTTCCCCCAATGGAAACAGTATTGAGATTTCCAGGAATGCTGTACAGACTCTCATCAGTTCCTGCTGAAAGAAACAGCCTCTCCGTGGCTTTCCCTACAGTGTGTCTGGGTGGAATCACTGAGAACTAGCTCGACAGCAGGCAACACTGCCACTGGCCATTACTGGTACTGTCTGGCTTCTCCGAAAATCCGACCCTCCAGATCTGTGGAAAGTGAGAAACGCCAGGTTCTACACACCTTCTTTCAGTCTCTTTCCTTCCTTCCTGGTTCCCAACCCAATCTGCAAACAACTGCAAGACATTCTTTCACTTGGATATATCAAAAATGAATGAACTGGCAAGAAGAGGAAGCTCATGGGAGAAAGAAAGGGAGAGAGGGAAGAGAGAGAAAAGGAGAGCAAGAGAGGAGAAGTGAGACAGCTAGAAGGGGTTGCCTTTCCACTTCTGAAGACGGTGGTCACTACACCACTGTATTTCGGTGTCTGTAGGGCGGTGGGGGCAGCACAGTGCTGGGCTTCAGGGAGAACTCGGAGAGGTATTCAGGATTCTCTGCCACAATGGGCCGGATCCGTCCATTCTGTTTGTAAAAGTATTTTGTGCTGTACTCTTGCATATAGTCCGGGTGCTGGAGGGTGCTTCGTGGGGGCAGGCTGTGATTCCAGTAGTCTGGGTTGTCAAAGGCCTTCTTGGCTTTCTCTGGCAAATTGCTCTTCAGGTACTCGGCATTTTCCAAGGTGTTTGCAAAAGTGTTGAGGTACAATGGCTTGTTGACATACTCATCCTCTGCTTTGGGCTGCCCGTTCGGAGCATTATGATACTCTGGGTTGTCCACAGCTTGGACATCTCCATTCTTTCGTCGGGAAACAAATGGGTTCTCTTCCACCGGGTTTAGGTAATCTAAGGAAAGATAAAAAACAAATTAGCAAAGAGAGGGAGTAACCCAGGCATGTAGTACCAGGCTGCACCAGAAGCAGTGTTTAAACTTGTGTGTCCTCCACCCCAGCCATTCCTAGAAGTCCAGATGAGATCAGGTGTCAACTATGCTGAACACACACTTGCTAAAAGTGAAGAAGTTACAACCTAAACAGACAATATGGGCTAAAATGAAGACTCTGGAAGAAGAAGTCATCAAACACACTAACTACAGCTCTCATTGAGCTGTAGCCTGTGCCTTGCTTTATCCTGGCCTTCCGCTCAGTGTATGATCTACAGAGACAAACACACCAAGCGACTTCGGCCTCTGCTGCTGACTCTCTGTGCAACCTTGGACATATCAGTCAAACCCTTTGCTCTGCAGTCTTTCCATTCAGAAAGCTCTACAGAAATCTTAGTTAAGCCTCTCTGCACAAAACCCATCCCCAAGGACTAACTTCTAAGACAGCTTCATTTCTAACAGAACAATTTGCCTGACTAAAAACCTTCCATCCCTGAAGGACAAAGGGTCTCACAGCATTATGAAAAAAATGATTCAAATGAGCCCTGGAAAGGATACGAGAATGCTCCATCAGCTCCAAAACAGGACTTGGAGCAGGTCACAGCTGCTTCAAATCACTTTCTGTGGATTAACACCACAAAAAATTGTAGCTGAATTGCAGAAAGGTTTTAAGGCATACGGAGCTTGCATGGAAAGCTAGACAGGTGGTGGAGAGGGAAGAGAGACATAAAGATGCTGGCTGTCCTAGGTTAAAAACACATGCTTAGTAAGGTGTCTCCCATGGTCACACACAGACAACTGAGCCGCGCAGCAATGAATTTGGTGAGTGTCATATCCTTCCTTGCTCTGTGTATAACAAGGTCTTGCTGCAAAACATAAAGCAAATCAGCCTATGCAGGAGGGAGGTCACCGACACTGCAAGTGGGCTGCAAAGGGAACAGCTTGGAGGTGAGCCAGGGACAAGAGTCTCACGGGGTGGGACCATTGCAGCAAGATATGTCAAAAGCATCCAGTTCATTCAAGGCTGGAAATGATCAAATCAAACCCACTTGCAGTATTAATTCTGCCTTTCATCTCACAGCCTAGAGATCCCTTAGAAAACAGGGTCTCCAAGCCACCGTCATTAGTGAGGGATGATGTCTCAGCCTGCCTGTGCCACACAGGGATGCCAACACAAGGCCTCCATTTCCAGTGGCATGGCTCTGGAGACAGCTCTACACAGAGTCCTGCCTGCAGGGAATCAGGACTGTTACAAGAGGGTGGCTATGGTCCTCACTTCAGCTCTGTTTTTATCCAGGACAGGGCCAAAACTATTAAATGCAAAAGTTCAAGACTTAGCGAGTACCTTTGAACACACAGCTAAAACTTCGCTGAATCTGAGGTGAACAGGCATGTGCACCTGTACCAAGAGCATAGTGGGAACATAATTTTTTTAACCGATGACAGCCAAGCAGTGCTTTGATTTGAACCCTCCAACTGACAGAGAGTACGCAGCACCGCAGCAACACTGATATCCCTGTGTCTGTGCCCAGTGAGACGGGAAGGAGGTGCTTTCTCCTGAGCTGCTACTACAGCATCCCTGAGGGCTCAGCTAGCACCTGCGAAGCATTAAGCTCCTGCAGAACTCTCAGGCTTGCCAGGGCAAACCTGTATGTGAAGATACACAGGGACTCACACCGAAGCAAACTCACAACATCAAATCTCTTATTGCAAGGGTGGCTGCTGAAGTGCAGGGCCGTGAGCACACTCCCACAATTGCTGTTGCCATGGGTCAGGCCCCAGGACCCCCTTCCATTTCCACCATGTAACACAAAGGGTAAGTGGCTCCCAAATTCTGAAGCAAACCCAGTAATTACTTGGCATTTACATTTGCATTAATTAATTTCTTTAAAGCTACTGCAAAGGTTTGAAAGCAAATTACTAATGACACATCCCCCTACATCTAAATGACTGCTGTCACTATTTAGAAAGGAAGAAACGAATGATAGCAAACTGGGAAGTGCAGTACTCTGAGCTGGCACAGATCGAGGCAAACTTCACCTTGCAGTGATGGTCTCCCTGAAGCACATCTTGTTCTTTCAATCCTAAACTTCCCATGGGTATAAAATGCCATCTATGTGTATTGGTTCTGTGATATGTTCAGCATGACATTTACCAAGCACATTGACATGAAGATAAAAAAGATCAGTAAACAAAGCGGAGACTACGGCTGGCCAAAGATAGATCCTTTTCTTGGAAATAACTGAAGATTTGTGTTTGGATAAGAAGGCATTTTGGCTTTTGTTCATTCCTCTCTCTTGCCATTTCCCACAAAGAAAAGTTCAAGAGGAATTACCAAACTTGACATTTTGGCACATTTGAGCTTTTCCAAGTAGCAAATTAAGCAAAGAAAAATGAATCCCCATGCAAAGAAGTATCAACCAAGTATTAACCATGCTTCAACCTTGTTGGTTTACTCAATGAAGCCATTTTTGGTGAAAAGTTGCTGATGTAAAAAAAAAGAGCAAATGCAGTCAGACTAGAGCAGAAGCTTCTCCGCAAAGAAAATTTTTTTACCTGTTTTAGGTTTGTCTCGCATTGGCGTCATGTACCCATCCTCATCCAGCTCTCCCCGGACAACCCGCTCAGGTATGAAGACTGTGGGATCAGCGCTGTACCTCTGGGTGCTGCTGTCCTCTTTTGGCAGGGTTGCCACTTGTTTTCGTAGCGTGCCATTACAGCAAGTATCTTCAAAGATCTCTCCTGTGGCCCCTTGAGCAACTGGGGCTTCTGGTATTCTGCAGCCAGGAGCTCTGTATGGCATCGGCACTTCTGCAGCATAGCCACCATCTCTATACAGAAACTGGTTCTGTTGAAAAAGAAAAGGCAGCATGAGAAAGGAGGCTCTGAAGGGAGAGAAGATTCAACAGCACTGTGGCTCCTGTGCCTTTCCTGCCACACTTGCTCAATGATGCATTTCACCGGGCAGGAGAAGCCTTGTCCATCCTGCAGACTACTGCGTTTCCAGTGCTGTGGGATCGGCAGCAGCACAGGCTCTGTTGTGGACTGGCAAAGCATCCGTCTGCCTAGTGGTGCTGAGCCCACTTCCACTCCCAGGGAGGCACCATCAGTGAGGGGAGCAGGGGAGCAAGCTGGCTGCTCAGGGCTGGAAATGGGGCTAGAACCGGGGCAGCAAACCTTGCCTCCTACCTAGACATGTGGAGGTCAGATATACACAGCTGCAAGAGGCAAACACAGTATCTCCTGTTCTATTACTTTAGCAATCTCCCCTGACTTCTGAACAAAATCCTTAAATCTCCTTCTGCGAAGTGGACTGGGGACAGAGGTCATTATCTTCTCTGAACTCTATTCCTGGGGGGCTGACTTTTAGAATGTCCTGCAGTGACAATCACATGGTAACCCAAACACTATGTAATTCCATCAGGTAGTGCATTTCAGGCTGGTGAACTGTGTTCATGTTAGTACCTCAACTCAATAGTTCAACTCAACCTACCATTTTGCTTGTCAGCAAAGGCGTGCAAGGAAATTTCGACATCATGACCTATAAATAGGAAGGAAAAATGTACAGATTCATCCAAGCCTGTTACCTAAATGCTTTTTCAAGAAAAGTTGGCAGCTGGTAGAATTTTGGGTGTAGGTCCATAGAGCTTGCCCACGAATCCAGGCTGAGAGTAGAGATCCTGACTATTTGATTGCTTACATACACAGTTCACTGTTGATTTTTGGGCCATTTATGTAGGAAAAAGGGGTTTGAAACAGAAAATATGTAGTGAAGGAAGGAGGAAAACCTAAAGGATGAAGGATGAATGTGAAATACTTACTCCTGACATAGGGGTGTAGGCAGGAAGAGGGCTGTGTCCAATTTCACTCTAATAGGAAAGAAAAATGGAATGATGGATATGTAATAAGAGGTCACACGAACGAAACAAGTCACATGAGCTGTATGAGCTAATGAGGAGAAAAGTGCATATCAGTTAGATTTCCTAACTGAATCCAAAATTCAAAAAATTCAGTCATGGCAAATGTCTCACCAACATCAACAAGCTGTGTGCCTCACCTGTCTTATGGAGGGCTACTGAGTTCCTCTTGCTGGGTAAAGGCAAGTACCATGTCACACCTGCCAACATCTGTATATCCTGCAACTATCATGTGTCTAATTTTTTGAAAAGCAGATTGTACAGCAAGAATGAGGTGCATTTGACTTCAGAGGAAATACAGGGCAAGAGAAGTGCAGAAAGCATCTAGCTCCAAGCCAAGGCTTCCTTTCCCAGGGACAAAGCAGGAGAAGGATAATCAGGAGGGCAGGAGAGTGCAGGACTGTCGTTAGACTGTCACATCTAGCTGAAGTATCACAGGAAAAACAGCCCATAAGCTTTGGAAAACCAAAATAGCACATCAGGTCCTGGATTTCAAGACTCCAACGTGCCATGGTCCTGCTCTCAGCATACATCACCCTTCCAATGTTATCTCTGTATCACAGGCTAAGGGTTTTCACTGAGAAGTCTGGAGGTTGCACATCAAAGTATCCATGCAGAGATCTTCATTTTGATATTGGTTTCTGGAACCAGCTTACACGGCACTGTGGACCTTGAACTGCTGTAACATCACCAGCACAGCATCTGGATTTATACCTGTTATTGTTGCTCAAACCCAGCCTGTTTTTCATTGAGAAAATGTTAATATTTGTAGGAAAATAAAAATAAAACAAAGAACCCTTTATTTTTCATGTGTCTACTTCCAAAATGTTATTTTTGAGACTACAAGATCAGTTCTTCATAATTACTTTGTTTCCCATTTTGTTTCAAAAACTTTACTGTAATTCTTGCATCTTCTAGTTGGGGAAAGAAAAAGTCAGGGTTTGAAAAAAGAAGGTCTAAACTTCAGATAAATTAGAAAGAAAAGCCACTGCCTCAGGAAAGAGGTCTAACCACCCTGAGAACACTCCACTTTAGAAGGTATCTTATTCATCAAAAGCTGTTTCAAAAGCTTGTCCACACCAACTAACATACCAAAATCAAAAGAAAAGAGGATATGCATCCTCACATGGTACGGATTAGATGTACTACAGTCAATCTTTTCTTTATAAACTTCTTGCCAAAACATCAGGATGGAGATACTGGTCCCTGTCATATATCTTTACTTTACAAAGGCATGTTCTGGGTTTAAGCAAAATGCCTGCAGCAAGAAAAATCTTAAAAACAAACATAAACTTTTTAAAAATGCATGCTGTCTGTCTGAAGACCCTTTCCTGGTGATCAAAAATACGCTCATTTCCTTCTATTTGAAATACCCCGCAGTCATTTTGTTACTCAGATCTAGCACCTCATTTGAGGTGTAAATGTGGTGATGAGCCATAGTTAGAAATAAACTTTTTTTCAATCCCCATGAAAATTCATCCATGTTTAGCCAAGTTGTGACCTAAAAAACACTCCGGGTCACAGATTACAAAAGTGCAGGAAGATAACTCAGCTAACAAAAGTTTATCTGCACCATCCATTAGCAAGGCTTGAGCAGGACTCTGTAGTGGCTTTTTGCCCAGGGAAACTAGGTGCTGAAATGAAAACACAGAGGTTTTGCCACGGTCTCAGTGACCTTTCTGCCAGTGCCCTGGGGAGGAGGAGGATATGGCAGTCTGAGCAGATGGCAAAGGAGTTGAGAGGCTTGCAAGGAAAGTGGTGCTGGAGGAGCAGCTTCTCTAGAGTCTGGAGCTGAACTTGAATCTCCTCTGTCATCAGCAAATTGCTCTGGAATCAAATGGCCAAAAGCTGGCCTGGTTCAGCTGGTGCAGAGGGAGCCGAGCAGCCACCGGCCCACCCTTCGCACACGAGGCAGAGCTCTGCCTTGTGCAGCCAGCGGGAGCTGCAAGGGCTCTGCACTGGTAACAGGGCCCAGGGAGGAAGGGCTGCAACGCCACTGCAGCCTAGGCCAACCGTGACTGATTGCACTAAGCTTTCGCCAAAGAGCTCGTTACGTTAGAAAAGCAGAGCTTAAACTTAAGCCCTAGGCCTGGGAGCAGCTTTGGCCTCCCTGACCCAGTTGTGGCTGCTGAGAGCCAGAGAAGCGAGGATGATGTCAACTGCAAAGAAAGTGCCACCTAAGGCAGTACAGGAAGAGATGGCAGAGGGCTTGGCTGGATCAGCCTGGAAACTTCAGTGCTGCCCCATCTGTGTGTGGTCTCTTTCTCCTACTCAAGACAAGTGTACTCATACCCAGCAGGACAACAGCCAAGGAAGGTTCACAAGCAGTGAAGGAAGAAACAAAGTCAGCAGTTGCCTGGCTGAGATGAGAGAGATCATAACAGAAGAGAGAACCGAAAACACTTTACCAGAGATTACTTTTTTATAGGGAACAGACATCAATACACACCTGGATACAGACTGTCCAGCAAGCTTGTAACTTGGCAGTCTTCTGCAAAAGGCTTGTTTGGAGCAATTGGGAAGGTCCCTTTATAACAGGGAGCACTGTGGAAACCGGAGACGCTCTGATTGCAGAGGTCAAATCCCCTCTGACCCTTCTCACCTTTCTCTCATACCACAGATTTACTGTCAACTTGCAATAACGCATGGGCAAGGACAGGTTACAACCCAGAATGTGTTAGACAAATGGATAAAAAACATCCCCTTGAGCCTGCCAAAAGGTACTTTGAAGTTCTACTGATGGCTATAGGATGTTGCACTGCAGCAGACTTAATCCTTGCCCTCCAATCTAGTATTTATTTGAATCAGGGAATCTTTCTGTCTGCTCCAAAAAGATGGAGAAGGAAAGATTGAAGACAGGTAAGTAGTAAGCTATGGCCCATGGAGGGTGGTGAGGATTTAGGCAAACTGATGATTACAGATCAGATGATCCACAAAAGAAATACAAAGTGGTAACTGCAGAGAGTCAATTCTCTTAGCGAGGAATCCAAAGCTCTGCTGGGAATCCTCCACCTCCTTGTAAAGCTCCCCAGCTTCTTTCACTCCCGCTTGCAAGCTGCAAGACTCCAGAGGGAGTTTGCTGCTTCTGGTTTCCAATGTGGCTACAGGCCTCCAGACTGCACAAAAGTGAGAAGAGCTGCAGCAATACTGTGTTAGTATTAAACGCAGGTGAGTGGAGTTTGCTCCTGCCCGAACAAGAAACACGCATCTGATTATCACAGACACTAAACAAGTGACTATAATCACTCCTTTTCTATTCAGTACTGCACCATGCTGTATTACACATCTTTAATTTACATGTTTCTGTTTTCACAGAGGCACTCCCATGAATGGTTCATGGTTCATTGATTCTGGATGAATAAGGGGAGAGCTGTCTTGAACTACTTTTAGTTCACAGGCCACAGTGATCTCTTAAGGGTAACTTACAAAAGCAAGTCTTTTGTCAACGCGCATGGCTTCAGTACACAGGGCTATGGTCCTCTGACAGCAAATGTTTAGATGATTGGCGACTTAAATACTGTTCTAGGACGGCCACATTATCTACCCATGGGCATGCTTTGCTCCATCCTCATCACAGAAGTCTAAACCCATCCTGCTATCTTTAGAACTTCTTGGATGTGACTCTAACATTTAAATACATACTATGCAACTATAGCAACATAATAACAGGCCCTCTTAAATAGCCCTGTCCCGAGACGTCAGGAGAGACGCATGCATTAATGCATGTATTGCTATTTTTGCTGACAAGACCCTCCCCACTCAGTAACCTGCCAAATGAGATCACAGTAATGGTATTTTCTTCATGCCTCCCCTTTAGCTCTGTACTAAACATAGCTGACTTGCAACACCCTTAACACAGAACCTTAGTGCTTGGCTCTTCTCAAAACCACTGGTGTCTGAACACTTTTTAAATTCTTTTCTGGTTTTCCCATGAGTTAATACCCTGTGGCCACTGTTCCAAAAAAAGGAGGCAAAGAAAACAGCTGTGGTGACAATTAGTGGGGCTGAAAATGTGATATAATTGTTTAAATATCTTTAAATTGCCTGCTAATTGCAATGTGGTGTCATCATTTTGTAGGCTTCTAAGATAAGTGCTGAAAGTCCCAGCCAACTCTTATTGGCCAGGACATGAATCACACTGTGAGTAGAAAATACATTTGGACCTTACCGAGTAAAACTTCTATAGCTTGATTTGTATGCGTAATCAAATTTACTTTGTTGATTTTTTTTTTGGTTGTTGTTTTTGCATCTCAAATATTATCTTGAAAAAAAGAGCTGATGTTCCTTTACTGAGAAGACCTAGGTTTTCAGATTTCTGATGCTGAAATTCTGACCTGAAAAATCAAGATCTCTAGCTTGTTGAGATGGACAGAGGTTTCAGAGGCTGGTTGTGCAAAGACCTCACTACATAAGCCTACTTGAAAAGTCCCAACTCGCATACTCAAAAAAAAAAAAAAAAAAAAAAAAAAAAAAA
>Ga0065711_1038409_pt1 | contig 18795 bp, 8 predicted proteins | sample Hoacrofraction12_FD_59098 | JGI IMG/M metagenome (GOLD analysis project Ga0065711, IMG submission 59098) | Hoatzin crop microbial communities from Cojedes, Venezuela - Epithelial fraction 12 v2 (version 2) | ecosystem: Host-associated > Birds > Digestive system > Esophagus > Crop | place... | reverse complement strand
AAAAAAAAAAAAAAAAAAAAAAAAAGTTGTGGTAGACTGTGACAAATACGTTGCTAAAATAAAGGTAGATGACCTCATCCTTCGACTTCTGCTTGCCACCAACTTACAAAAGCCTTTCTTTTTATTCTTGACACCTCCTGCCACTTCGAGATCCAGGCTTGCCTTTGTATTGCTAACTCCATTTCAACATGTTCAAGAAGTACCTCTGTATTTCTTTTTGGCAATTGCTCTGTCCCCTGTCCATCCCTCACATGCTTATTTTTGCATGTGAGCTCTCTCAGTAGCACATTTACGTAGGCCTGTTTATTTTCATGCCTACTCCTTTTCCCACTTAGGGGAGCGGACCATTCCTGTGCTGCAGGAAAGCTGTCTGAAAATATCTGAGCACTCTTCCAAGGAGCAGCCTCATCCTCCAAGGAAGTCTCTCACAGGATCCCTCGTAAGAGTTCCCTGATCAAGTTGAGCAATGCAGTCCAAATTCATTCATTACATGGTATTTACTGGAAAGCAGATACTACAAAGACAAAATATTTTACATGAATCAAGAAAATTCAAAGCACAGAGCAAATCTTTGCCCACATTTAAGTCTCAAGCTCTGTATTACCTGATAAATCACTGTGCAACCAAATCAGAATGAAACACAAGTCATCTTGAAAAACACATGCCAAAGGCTTCTAAGGGAGCTGCACAAAGTAGTACAAAACAGAAAATACACACAAAAATATAGCTTCATGTGGACTTCTGTCCTTTCTTCGTGAGCTATTCAACTTCTTTCAAATCAGTTTAGATGAATAAGAAATGTCAGTACAAAATAATAAATCTAAGCAATTTTGTTGAGTGACAGATCCTAGCCCAGTAGTCATACATTACTGTTAGACATAATAGGATATTAATAATTTAAAGCATGTTGACATTAATAAATTATTTTCAGAAAATCAGAATTCAGTTAAAAGACAAACAACATGAGGAAAAAAATATTTTCTCTCTCCAAAAAGTTTATTAAAATACAGAAAGAAACGTTTGTCTTCAAATGATAAAGCTTTTCAGCAGGACACAATGCACAAATTCAGAACTTTTGTTAAACAGTGCTCTCTTGTGGTTCTGTGCATCAATGAAAGAGTCAGTCATTGTATAAAGAAAGTCACAGTTTGAAATTTCTTGTCTTTAACACAAAATTAATCCCTCAGACTTGTATTTCTTAGCGCTGCATTTTATTTTTCTAACATGCCAACAACCTCATTTATTAAAGACCACCTTTCGATACTGCATTCAAAGGAAAGTATGAAATAAAAAAATTATAACAACAATTTTAGTCTTGATCTTTAATTGCAATTCACAATTGACAATATGTGCAATACCGGGATAATACTTAATGTGTCAATTTTCCCAAATTCTGTTGGCAGACCTTCTGCATTGCATGGGATATATAGGTTACTTGAATGTGTAGCCCACATCCCATAGCTTCAGTTAAATATATCCCTAACTGATTAAAATAAAACCTTACTTTAACTTGCTGGGAGCACAAGAATGTTAAGACTACTTCCCAAGATTTCCACCTTTTACCAGAACGTAACGTAAAGCACGAACTACTCTTTAGCACACATAACTAACATTAAAAATGACTGGAAATATCAAACATCAATTACTAGAGATGATAAAGTGAGACATGTTCTCACACTTAAATATATAAAATATTCATAGAAAAGAACAAAAAGGTGCTTGCAAAACCAACCTATATAAGACGTTGGGTTTGCCTTTTCAAAATACAGCAGCTACTTAGGGTGCAAGATATAAAATTTAAAAGGAACACATCTTTCAATTTCAGTCATTATTTTTAAACTAAAATTTTTAAAAGCAAGTACTACACTTTTATTTCCCATTTATGTCAAGCCTCAGCAGATATTAACAGGGTTATCAGGATTATCATGTCTAAACTTCTTGATTTAAGAGAAGCGAAGCAAATGTAACTAACCTGTTCATCCCTATCAAGGCTGTTAGATTTCACAGTATCACACGCCGGTCTGACTTGAGCTTGTCCAAGTTCCTGGGGAGCGCTCTGAGAATTTGGCATAGGCGGTAAAGGAGCTCTCCGTTTCTTCGGCATTTCAGATGGCAGAGTGTTTGAATCATACTGCTTGCTAACAGTGTTAGATCTCATGATAAATGTTGGCCTTGGTTTGCTCATCAATGGAGTTGCTGGGGCACTGGCAGCCTTGGGGTGCAGAGGGAAGGAAAAAAAAAATCCAAGTTACTTATACCTTCTGGAAAACAATCAACAGTACCGATTTCTCAATATGAATATGTTTCTAGAAGCTTTGCTAATACAGAGTTACATCTTACTTGTTCTCTTTTCTTTTTGCTTCGTTGAAAAAAGCTGAAAAATCCTTTATTTTCTTTCTCCTTCAGAACATCTAAATTTTCAGATTGGTAGGAGTCTAAAATAGAAAACAATTGTTCTAGGTGTTATTTATTGCACTGATGATTTCTCCTGCATTCTTACTATTTCACTGTCTGTCATATGCCTCCTGGAAGGATATACAAAATGCACCATAAATCACCTATATCAATAGTTTTTCTAAACACTGCAAAATGAACAGGTTTCCTACCATCCATGTTCCTCCTGTCTTTCTCAGAACTCAGAATGGATGAGTTTCAGATGCTGTTAATACCCCCAGCTCTTAATCCAGCCCATCGCTTGTCATGTTATGGTTCATGTCACATAGGCTGTAAAAGGGGAGAAGAGCATCAACCTCTCCAGCTCTCAGTTCCTAACAGTTTAAAGTCATGGCAAGTCAGGCACAAGGCTGCGCAGAGTGTGACTGTGGAGAAGGCTCACTGGAACACCTGATAGGTGCTGCACACCAAACTGCGTGGCAGTCATAGTAAAGGCAGTCAATTCTGGTATCTTGCAGAATTTATCCTCCTTACATTATCTTATTCATGCAGATGACTTATAAATCTAAAGGTTGTCTCTAATTTTTACTAGATTTGTCTTTCTTAAAGAAATCCCATTGAATGAGAGTGCAATAAGCAACAGAAGTCAGCAAGGCCACTACGGGCTCTTGGTACCAAGTATCAATATAAACATGAATGTAAATTTAATCAATCAATCTAGGGTAAAACCGTACAGAAACACTTTATATACAGCTGGGTATATCCACTTCTGTATTATCTTTTTAAATATGTATTTATGATAGGACAGAGATAATTGCTCATGTCACAGTTAAGCAGATGTTATAACAGGAGCGGATGGTAATGTCACTTAAGTGCTACAGTTTCGCTGCCTATTTCAGTAAATCGTACCTTGCAAAGACGGTAAATTTAAATCAACTGGTGATGTGGCTACAGAAAGACAAAAAGAAAGACATAAGATGTGAATCTGAATCAAGGACACAGTTATAAGTTACAAACACAGAAAGCCAAGCTGAAGCTTCAACTTTAGGAAAAAGTAAGCTGAAGCAAAAGATATTCCAAGACTGGAATCTTGTAAGTAAGGAGAGAGGCTCCACTTATATTTCTGAAGGAAAGAGGAAAATCGGTATATAGTATAGTTTGCTCTGTAAAGTCCAAACTTGGTAAATAAAGAGGAATGTAAAATTAAAATAGAATCTGAATAAAATAAAATCTGAATCTAAACTCTATTAAGTAAAAGGTACATCTCACCATTTAATCTCAAGAGAAAGCTGAAAATTCACAGCTTTGAAGTTGTCTGCAAAATTGAAATGCCAAACTACTTCATAACAAGAGAACTGAAGTATATCTAAATTTCCTAGTAGGGCACTGCCATGTAGAAAGCATATACACCCTCGTATTCTCTCCTAAGGATTTCTGGCTGTTGATTCAAATGAAGCACAGTCATGCTGTGCGAAAGGCAGCTCTGCCAGTCTGCAGATGGAAGCAGCAGCCAGACAAACAAGACAATGTACTATGGGCACATATAGGCCAAGTAACATGTTTGGGCAAGTACAAATACGTTGTTTTCCAGTGAATAAGATAAAGATACTTCATTTTTGTTTTCTCCATGGCAAAAGGACATATTTTCCAAATCTGTCATTCTCCTGTTCTTCAAGATAACTGGCCTTTGGGAAGTAATTGAAAGAACTCTTGAAAGTGTAACCACCAGACGATAAGGTTACCGTATTTAGGTAGAAGGGGGGAAAAAAGACACAAACAAAAAAACCCAACAAAACCCCTCAAGCTTTAGAGCAGAAAGGAAAACAAGCAAATGGAACAGTGATCAAGAACAGGAATGAGCCAATATTACTGCATTCTATATTGAGGTAAAATTTCCTGTGAGAAACACCTGAAACAGAACAAACACATTGTACAGAATTTTTAATCACAGTACAATAAACCCTTCTTTAAAACAGACAGGCTTACAGCTGAAGATAAAACCAGGCATAGGAATGTCTGTACAAATATGAGGAAGTTAGTTCATAGTGCCCTTGTTGGACCATGATTAAAAAGAGATTTATTCTTCCTTCACAACCTACAAAACTAGCAAACAGCACTCAGAAATATATATAAATACCATCACAATGTTCTAACACTTAAGATTTTTAATAATTTTAAAACAAAACTAAATTTCTCTAATGTTTCTGTTCTTTTCAGCTCATCATGATTCTATGTCTTTTCTATGAGCTAATGGAAATACAGTGGTGTGTGTCTTTTGAGGGAAAGGGTGGGGGAAGAATAGGAAGGAGCTGTTTTTAAGCGATGATTTGTACTTAGCCATCTTTCCTGGTATCTCGTAACACTTTGTTAGAAAATAAAACCTTTATATAGCACTTCTCAAACATAAGTACAGGTAAACTTCTCCCAGTTTCAATTTTGTGGAAGACTAATGAAATATATACTAATTTGCTAGAAATTAATTTCTTCATAAGTAAAAAACCCCAACAAAACATATACATTATTGAAATACTAAGTAATTATCTTTTCTGTAACTGCAATTTACGCAAGTTACCTTACCTCGACTGATATCCATGGCATATAATTCTCTCAGTCCAAGGTCATTAAGAGATTTTGTCACATCAAGGGGTTCTTGAGACTGGTAATTCTTCAACAGCAGAGTGTGTGAAGGATCAAACTCACATTTACTACAGATAATCGGTATGAGTTCTTGAAGGGGTGAATGTGGACTAACTCTTACTACGGTCTTCTGTGTCTTCTTGTAGTTTATCACTACTCTTACTGTTTGCTGAAGAGAAGAGAATTCCAATAAATACCAGCACAAATTCTGGAACAACTGGCATTTTTCTAACAGCCTTACAGTAATCGCAGAAATTCCCCTTATGGCCAACTTCATCAGTGTTACGGATTCAGTAATAACACAAGAGAACCTACGAACTATTTTGTGATTCCCTTCTACTCAAGAAAAGGTCACATGACCCAGTCTGCTCCTGCTTTCTCATCTGCCGTTTGCCTGTCAGCAGGGTACATGCCTGGAGCGAGATGCCCTCTAGGTTACGTTTGGCAGCTGCAGACATCAGCCAATAAGCCAGGAGCACATGGGTAGGACAAAGGTAAAGGGCAGCAGAAGAGCTCTCCTGGCCCTGTATAAAGCACTTTAGGTAAACTGAAACCCAATATTCTTCTATACAGCAGAACCACAAAGGCGGAGGGAAAGATTTAGGCAACACCCAGAAGTTGCTTTAGTACTTCTAAAAGTTCCTCCCTTCTTCAGGGTATATTAAAAAGCCGAGTAACAACAAAACAGTACAGTATGTATTAAAGGAAAATGAACATACAATCGGAAGGGCATATATATCACAGCCTGACAGATGGCACAAGTTGTTGATTTTCAGTTTGCGGCAGGCTGTATTCAGCCACACTTCATCTGCAGAAGTTGCCAAAAGGATAGTAAGGCGTGGGCTTTCAAATAATATTGTAATGTTTCCTTCTTTCGGCAGCAAAGAAGTTTGCTGCAACAAATTGAGATATATTTTACCTGAGAGGAGGTAGTCAAGAACACGGAGCCAAGCATTTCACAGGGGTGCATGGCGAGAGGATGAGACACAACAGAAAAAGCTGAAACAAGCGGCTGAGCCACCAGCTCAACTTGTCAAGTACAACAGTGATTCTAACTTCTCAATATGCTTTAATTTTAGTTCTCACCTCTGGTATGACTGGAGCAGGTTTCTTCTTGTCCATTTGCTTTGGCTTTACAATCACCTTTTCCACTTCAAGCATTCCCACTGGTGTGTTGGGTTTGAATTTAATCTGGCTATTTTCTGCTGACACCAACTCTATAGTATAACTTGATGGATTTAAATGATACTGTGCACAGAGAAAGATCAGCAAGTCCATCATGGGCTTCCTGTAAAAGAAAAATGGAACTGTCACAACAGACGACAATTAAGCAGGCTATAACAAATCATGCTGCTAAACATTTAACCCAAGTCATTCTTTCCCTTCCATAACTAAATAATTACTGCCAGACACCAACTTTAAATATCCTGAATGTAAAAAAGACCCAGAAAAATCAAAACAGCCTAAACCAATCCCAAAAGCTAAGCCCCCAAAAACACCACTAAAAAGAAAATGAAACCAGCTTGCACAGAAGTGTGCCAAGTGCTTGAGCAAAGGCGGAAATTTTCGCTTGTGTCAAGTGATGCTTTTCCTGAGGTCAGCAGGGACATGTAGGTTAGCCACCTCACCTGACATTTCACGGGATCTGTAGCTGTGGTGATAAATGCCTGCTATGCATTAAGAACAGTTTCATTCCAAAGCCTGAAACTTTTATATCCATCCTGAAGTTACAAGAGACTTTATTTTCAGAAATTCTGAGCATGAGCCATTTGGAGGAAACAGGAGAAATGAAGTTTGAGGAAGTCACCTTTTAAGGTGGTCTTGCATTAGGGATCCCAAAATGAGAGCCAGGTGTTTAATACAGAGAGAAATAAGCTAAATGACAATATAGTAGTTGAATGCAATTTCTTGAGAAGCTCCGTGTGATGCAACAGATGTCCTTTTCACAATGGCAAACCGAATTTTTCATACGTAGTCACTAACTGCATGCCCTTGTTCTCCCAGTGCTCAATCAAGAATATGCAGAACAGTGTATTAAGATAAGCAGAACATTCCCAGTTGCTACTGGAATAAATTTATTAAAACTGTACTTTAAATAGAAGTGGCATAGAAGTTTAAATAGACCAAAGGTAAGGAGAATTATCCTAACTTTGCACGTTACAGCAACTGAATAAGGTACTGTCAGGTCACTGGAACTGGTCATTCCTCAACAATTTTTAGAGTTGGGTAATCATTTGTAAGAAGTATTTCATTTTTACGCCCTCTGCATCTCTCAGTTACAGCTACAAACAGGGAAATCTATCACCTGCTCTGTCTCACAAGGATATTATGAAAATAATCAGAAGTCCGTGAAGCAATCAAATGCTATGTTGAAAAGAACACTGAAGTGTCCAAGAGAAAAACAGTATAGGGTTTGGTTGGCATGGCTTTATCAGAAATCTTAAATTCTAGATGTAATCTCATAGCAGATGCAAGTATTCTGGTAGCATAGCCAAATGTGGAAATAGATAGCTTCTATAAAGAGCCATCAAACTAAGCAGAACTCTAGATAATACAAAGATGATAAATACATTTATTAAGTAGAAAGTTAAAACAGACTTTTCATATGATACAGTTCTGTAAAAAGCATTAAGGAGGACTCAGTGGTAGAAATTACTGTGAACACTGGTGTGTGTGTGTGTGTGTGTGTCTCTTAATTAACCCTAGAATATAATTCCTATTTTCACTTGGTCTTAAAGAACAAGTGTTCCTTAAGCAAACTGTCTTCTGATTTCTAGAAGCAGGGCTGGACTCTCTGGTGCACACACTGCACTTCCAGAAGATGGAAGCAGTTTGAAAGCCGACAGTTACAGTTACCGCACACCTGTGACTCTTAGTTTTTTCCCCCAGAGGAAAGTTTCTGCCTGCTTAAGTGGCAGGAGAGTACTTGCCTCAGGAGACAAAGGCAGGAGGAACAATAAAACCAAAAAAACCATATAGAAATGATGCTCCAAGGTATCAAAAAACAGCTATCAGATGGTCTGAAGAGCTACAGAAGAATGTAATATACTCCTGCCTTCATCTAGATGATCTACATCACTCTGAGGAATACCATGAGAAATGCACTGAGCACTGCAGAAAAATAACTATTCCTCCCTTTTCACATAGCTAAACCAGAGAGTTTATTTCAATTCTTCTCTTGCATATATCACACACTGCCCCGATTAGAAGAAAGCAGAAGGAACTACTCTATTTCTTGTACCTCTAACCCATAACAGCACAAGTACATCCATCTCACCCTAATAAGAAAAGAGCTGCAAACGCAAATATTGTCATTCCCCCATTTCACTGCGGGCAGGGCAGGAGAGGGGAGGGTAGGAGGGAGCCAGAGGGCACAGCAGATGCCACTTCTGTAGTGACCTTTCCGGTTATCGGCCTATCCAATAAGTTACCCATTACTTTTTTTCTGGTGTAATTTTTATACACTGACTGGCTTTAAAGGCTGTCCTTCTCTGGCCTTCAGTTACTGAAGAAGGGTAAGAACACCAAGGATGGCCAGGACGAGTATTCACAAGCAAAGATCGCAGAAAGCTGTCCTATGGCACTGCACCCCAGTGACAGGGGCGAGCCCTCACGGTAACCAGAGTCACAAGCAGTGGCAGAATGATAAGAGAAACACAGCTGCTCACAAACAGAAGACAGGTACATGCAAATTAGTACATGAAAACAGTGACTGAGTGCAAATTTGCTTTCCATTGGTACTTCCAGAAAAGACCTGCTTGACTGGAGGATGCTAGACTAAGACCCCCGCCTCCACTGGAGGCCAAGACACCTTCAACAACTGCTCTGGGCAGATATTCCTGCAGTGATACAAAAGCAATCTCCTTTCGTAATTGCATCCCCCAAAACCTGTAAAACTATTTTTTGCTAAAGCCTTCAAGGATTGCAGGTAGAGGAATCACAGTAAATTTAACAGCTTCCATAATGTAATACTTAGTAAATATTTGGTAAAACTCCAAGAAGGGGCCATCAGCTGTCTCAGAGTGCATCATCTGCTTGCCCTCCTTTATCTAACTTCAGTAAAATTTTTATTTGGAACTTACCTTCATTACATTACTTAGTTTTCTGGAAATCTCTGATCATAAATTTACTTACATATTACTGCACCCCTTCATCTCTCACCTGTTTTCCTCTGGTTATTGCTACCTGACTAAATAACAATAAAGTGGCTAATAGCAGCCGCTCATTACATCACATAAATGATAGTTACAGGATGAAACTTCACCTAGAATGTATCAAGCCATGTTCTGTTTGTAACCAACAGTGAAAGGTGTCACTACAAATACTGGATCAAGCGTTTCAAGGAAAAAAAAAATGCATTAAATTTCTACACTCCTCTCCAAAAACGAGGGCTAGAAACTTGCTACTTAAAAAAGCTGAGATTCTTACACAACCAAACTTCAGGAACAAGATCTTCCCATCATGAGACTCACAGTAAGCACCACTGAACAGACAAAACTCTCTCAGTAACCACCAAAAGTATTCCTAGGTAGGGATGGAATCGTAAAAAAAAAAAAAAAAAGAAAAGAAACCTACACACAGTCTGGCTTTCAACAGATCTCTGATTATTTAAGCCTATGGCTTCATGGCCTTCCCTGCAAAAATATTTACTAATCCTATTCTCTAAAGAGCAAAAGACATTTGTTTTCATGAAGAACAACAAAAAAAATCAGCAAAACCCCCAGAATTTGTTACTGACAAATGTAAGTACAACAGGTTTTGAAAAGTAGGGCAACACTACAAAGCTTGTTATTCACTAGCCAGCTACATGGAGTAAACCAACTGTTCATTAAGAATACTCTAATGACTGAAAATACTCAAGAATGGTGGAAACTCACAAAGGACTGTAAGGAAACAAATTCAGCAAAGCTAAGGACTTTATGAAAGGCGTCTGAAACTGAAGCCCTAAACATGCCACCCTGCACTTTGACACACCATTTCCAAAATGCAAGTCACTCTTATATTTGCACTTGAAATCTCAAAGTTAATTTTCTCAAAGTTAATTTACTCCTGCATACAACTGAAACTAATTATTCAATTTCGAGAAAACTTTCTCAAACTCTGCATTTCTTCTTTATGGACAAAAAAAAGATCAGGCTGCTAAATAAAATAATTCAAATTTGGTTTCTTTTTCGTCTTTGGCTGCAGAAAATTCTTCAGTCCTATGCTGTACCTCCTGAACCAATCTCTTTCTGAAAAACGTCCCAATATTAAAAAAAAAAACAAAACACACCACCAAACGAACAGCTTCACTCATTCCTTCCTCCAAAAAGTGTACCTTCATTTCCTACCACTCCCTCCTCTTATCATGTTTTTTAGGGGGGTTTGTTTTTAAATAACCATCTGCCTGGACCCCCCTGCAGGAATCCTGCTGAATAGGAGAGTGCGATGCCACTGTCACATTCTGACAAGATGAACTGAATCCCTATCACCAACTATGACAAAATACAAATTGGCATCTAGGCTTAAAAAAGAGAATCCACCCATGCCTGAAGTTCCAGAATGAGGAATGAGCTATTGCAGTCCTTCCTTTTCCTGGTCTCTCAGTTTTTCGCCTTAATTGCCCACAGATCAACTCAAGGATCAAAAATTACTCTCTCCTGGAATCTTTTTCTCTAACAACCCTTTTGGATTTCATTCTGATCCTCATCTGCCTACTTCTACTCAGTCATGATATTTATGCATGTATCATCTTGCTTTGTTCTATATAGGTCTCGCTATCCTCTATGCCAAAGCAGGGAGCAAACCAACCCAAGTTCATCTGAGAACAGCAGAGAAGTTTCTTCTAGTGGACTACGGCATTTAAGCACATGGCTGTACAAACTCACAGTTTTGCCTTTTCTAGCATGAAATTTAAAAAGGTATCCTCTCCTCAGGAGTTGTGAAGCTGCTCATCTCCGATTGTGCACAGGAAACAGATTTATTATTTAAAGCAACTTATCTGTTTATGGCATTTCTAGAGGGATCTTGCCTATTTGTCCACAAAATACGACTATCAAGAAAACAGAACTAGAAGAAAAGATAGTTTGAAGTATGTTTCATAGCGGACGGCAGGTCCTGCACAGTGTTCTCCCTTCATTCTGAGTGAGCCTAGCAGTGCTAATACAGGTTCTTATTTGCAAGAGAGCCATTTATGAAATCAATCCCATGCAGTATCTTGACTGGCAAAAACCCAGTAACTGTGAGATAATAAAAGTGATTGGGAAATGTGTGTGCTTCCTGATAAGCCTGTGAGGCCTGTCTTGAACACTGAGTAATTACACACAATGTAATTTGACTGAGTGGAGACACATGCAACATTTCTTTCTGGCACTTTGCTCTGAACAAAGCAAGATAGAGGGCACACAGTACTCATAAGGGTGGGCAAAGGGAGTGAAAGGAAGAAAGAGATGCGCCTGACATGGAGCCACGTCTTCAAGAAATTTTAAAAGCAGAGGGAGGCACCGTATTTACAGACAGCAATATTCCTTGCTGTAAACACACTAACAAGAACAGCATAAAGCCTCATAGTAGTCACCAATTATTTCAGAACATTTCTTCTGAGGAACATAACCTCAGATTTAAGTTATTCTGAAAATCACAGGGAGTCAAAGGTTCATCCATTGCAGCTCCAGAGAACAAGCTGGTACTTGATGTCTAAGTGATCACCTCATGAACTCTAGCAAATAGCAAAGTGTGCAAACAGACTCGAGCCACAAAAGCCTCTATCTCTCATTAAGAGGGAAAGTAGGTGTAACTAGGCATTTACATTACCTGGTTTAAATAAATAAATAAATAAATAAATCAGTCGGCTTGCTTTCAGTAGCAAAGACACTGGCAATACACTAACACAAGCACAATATAGAAATAGTTTCTTATATTAAAGCTACTGGAGAGAGTCCAGCGGAGGGCTACGAGGATGGTGAGGGGCCTGGAGCATCTCTCCTATGAGGAAAAGCTGAGGGAGCTGGGCTTGTTCAGCCTGAAGAAGAGAAGGCTGTGAGGGGACCTAATATATACTTACAAATATCTCAAGGGTGGGTGTCAGGAGGATTGGGTCAGACTCTTTTCAGTGGTGCCCAGTGACAGGACAAGGGGCAATGGGCACAAACTGAAGCACAGGAAGTTCCCTCTGAACATGAGGAAGAATTTATTCCCTCTGAGGGTGACGGAGCCCTGGAACAGGCTGCCCAGGGAGGTTGTGGAGTCTCCTTCTCTGGAGATATTCAAGACCTGCCTGGCCAAGGTCCTGTGCAGCCTGCTGTAGGTGACCCTGCTTTGGCAGGAGGGTTGGACTAGATGACCCACAGAGGTCCCTTCCAACCCCTACCACTCTGTGGTCGTGTGATTCTATGATTTCAGCTTAGGAAAGTAACAAAGTGACATCCTAATTGTTCTGATCCATACAAGGCCTTGCACAGGACCCTTCTTAGTAGATCTGCTATGATAATTAATGTAACATTTTAAGTCCCAGGATTTGTGATTTCAACTCACCATTCAATGTCCAGGTCTTTGTGAACTAAAGGTGACTTGAGAGTTATATGCACAATCTATACTATGAATTAGCAGACTGAAATACGTATTGCAAATTCAAACCAGCTTAGGCATAATATATTTGATTCTAAAAAAAAAGCTTTACAAAGCTGTAGCTAGAAACTATTTCTCTAATGCATTATAGATTTTGTCTGAAGTGATGACACCTTTTTTTAAGACTGCTAGTAGTCTATAGGTAGTAGTGCTGAGCACATGACTTCGTACCCAAAGAGGATGCAGGAACTCATCTTTAGGTCTAACATGGAAAACTTACATGGGGAAAAAATCAGTGATTCCTACAAACCAGTATTTTTTAAGAGATATGCAGTGACTAGAAAGAACAACAGGTATGGCTACGCATCCCGATAGGTGCCATCCAGAATTTCTGAATCACAAAAAAACAGTCTTCCCAGAAGGCAGGTAAATGTATGAAACGTGTTTTCACACCTACCAAAAAATGTACAGGCTTACACAACTCATGTATGTTACTGAATGATGAAAACCTGGATAAAGACTGAAATAAACTAGAGCAAGAAAAGAAAATTAAACAAAAATGTCATTTTGTGTAACTTACTTCCCATTAACTGTAGTATACTTGATCACATCTCCTGGCAGGACCACTGATAGTTCAATGTCTTTATCGATTACATTCTCCTTCTGTTCCATGACGAGGTTGGCTGATTCTGTGTCATCAAATGGAGAAACAGCAATGGGTTTTGTTTCAGATGGAGGAGGCGGTGCTTTAGATTTTCTTCTAGAATAAATGGATAAAAATTAAAAGTCAAGTATGTATTTATACATGATTCCATACTGGCAAACTAACAAGTCTCAGAAAAGGAGTGAACCACATTTAATTCTTTTCACTCAGACCGTGTAAGTGTGCAAGCAAGGAAAGGATGAGAGAATATTTTAAACATATGATCAGTGGTGATAGAAAATACAACAGGCTAAGGTATCTACCTTGGTTTTTTGCTTTTAAAAAAAAGACCAACAAAACCCTGAAACAATAAACATGAAGCCAAAAACAAAAATTATTTTTAATATACATTTAAAAGAGTAAATTAATTACTTTTGTCTCCCTTGGGTTACACACAGAACCCTATTTAGCGTTTTGCAACCAGATTTACTGGATTAATATAAACAGAAATACTGTACTATGAAGTATGAAACCAAATTGCACTGACAGTGTGTTTAATATATAGGCTAGCTAGGCGAATTTTCTTTTGATTATCAAAATCATTCAAACAAATCCTACCAGCTCTAGTTTATTTAATTCTATACAGTAATAAAATAGCAGTATAATCAATACTACTGTGTTGTAATATATCTTGACATTCGAGTCACAATATGCTTTCACATTTTCCCCTCACCTGTGCTGATTTCTCATTTTAATTTTCTCACTATCCTTTCCCATCTTAGTGACAAGCCAGTGTACTCTTGAATGCAAGGAGTGATCACTAAATAAGTTTCACTCATTTCACTTTAAAAAAAAAACCAAAATGATATAAAAGGAAAATATATAGGGAGATGTAGAGTTTATGTTACAGTAAATTCTTAGGGCAGGACTCTCATGTCCTACAACATAAATCTAGCATCCCCTTTTATTCAAATAACTTTCCACAATCCACCAATAATCTCACAAGGAAAAGATAGTATTATAAACTATTATAACGAATTTCACCATTAGAAACAAAACCAAAACACACTGTGGAAACGCATTACCTCACGAGAACTTTTTAATTTCTTATAAACATTCTCTTAAAAAGCTTGAATGGAGCCACACTCACAGAAAGATAAAATAGATTTAAAACATAATACACAAAGGTTCCAAAAATATGGTTGCAATTTAGATTCTGGAGCTGTACCAAAGTTTGTTTACTTTAAACATAACCAAAGAGATTAACTTCTGTGATTGTCCCACAGAGTTAAAACAAAAGACCTAGCTTACAACAATTAGAAACACACATCTTTCTTGGGAAAACAAAGTTTAAAGCCACTCACAATGAAGAGCAAACAAGGTCCAGAGCAGCATTGCAAAAGACGACTGCGTAACGAGACTTCACATGACCGAGCTGTTGCTGAAAGTTTTGAACTTCAGAACTCTGCTGAATAATTAACTATTCACAGCCTCTCCAGTGAACTGGGAGTACTCACAGACCTCCAAACCACTTAAGGAAGATTTGCCAAAATTTATACCTCCTCTCTGCTAATAGTTTAAATTAGTTTTGGTGTACTCCGCATACAATTCAAGACATGTGGCATTAGCTGCAAATTTAACTTCGGTCTCTACAGCAACTCGCCTGGGTTGCTTCTGGGTTACATGAACACTGCACAATGTATGAATCAAACACTTTTTTTACGTCTCTCCCACTTATTGGTTGTGGGTTTTTAGCTTTCCTATAACTGTCAAAAAGAAATTATTAGCCAATACAGAACATCAATACAATTATTTAACAAAAAAAGCTCCACACATCAAAAACCTCACCCTATGACGTGTTATTAATACAGAATAAAATCCAAACGCAAAGTGAAGCAGTACTGCTTTTCCCCTTCTATACTCATTCTTACATCTTTAACTGACTTCAAATGACCATTAAATGAAACTTCTCACAACTAACTCAGAATTTAATCCTTGAAGACTATGTGCCACAGAAAGATTTGTTTGCAAATTCTAGTGGACTCTATTTTCCATTAAGCAGACAAATGTAATCTCATTGCTAGAACTCTACTATCACTAGACTGTGCTTAATCACACACAGCAATAAATGCATGGTCCACATCAGTAAAATGTGGCTTTATTTATACAGTGCCTAACTTACAGTGCAGAGAGTTAGGACCGATAAAACATTCTTGTCAAAACCTGTGTGGAGCAGCTATATAGATGAAGCTTCATGCATTTATAAAGAACACACACACAGGCGGGGCCAGGCAGTCTCACAAGGTCTCCTGGCTCTCCAATTACAGCACCACCGAGCACATCTTCACATTCCTTATGGTTAGGTATGCTTAATGTTTCTCATCCCAGAGAAACAAGGAAAAATCTCCACGTATACTTTCTCGGAAGTCATACTGAGTTTTTGGCAACCTCTTATTAAACAACAGGGATCCCGATACTTTCATTTTCTCTTTCCAGATGCCATGCCTCTGTTTCATTCCTCTCTCCATTTTTCACCAATTCTCTCATCTCTCATTCTTAGCCCAAAGTATTTACTTTTGATCTTACAGTTTTTTGTCGTCTTGAGCTGGTGTCTCTGCCTTGCCAAAGGAGAAGCTGCCAGACAGGTAACTGAAGCCCTGCACTCCCAGTGCCCCACTGCCAGCACGGGGCAGCAAGGCCAATTCCAGTTACCATGATTACACCTATGGGTGCAAATCAAGAGCAGCAAGTGACAGGAGGGTGGGAAATACACTTGCAGGGGTAGTTTTAACCTACAAACCCTCCCCTCCTCTTTGGCAGCTGGGGCCACCAAGAAGCTGATACAGGTGATGTCTCTCACAAAGACATCCTCCACACGCCATTTTAGTCAAAACACCCAAAAGTAGAACCAGCATTAGCCAAGTAACTCCAAGTCCATGCTATCATTTCAAACACTTACACATCACAAAGAACAAACACACAGTTCTCCCGTGCCTCTTCACCTCTATCAGGTACAAACCGTAAGAGCTGCTGGTTTCTAAAGAATTTGCTAAGATGACGCAGAGAGTAGTTAAAGTAGTTTCTCCTCCTGAAAAGAAGCAATCGCTTGATTTTTAGTAAGTCAAAATACAACCATAACAAAGAGAATAGATTCCCAAACATATAAAATACCACTTTAGGTCAGAAAAAAGGTGTTCAGTAAATGGTCTCACTCACAGCACCTTTCCTGTTCAGACAACTTCCAGTTGTGCTAGGAGCTAAGCAGATCTAATTTTCAAAGTAAACATTAGAAGGAGTTAGAACAATGAGAACATACTCTTTATTCTCATGGCTACCACAGAACTAAAGGAAAGCTGCGAGAAGAATCAAAGCACAGCTTATTTAGCTATGACATAGAGGCAGTTAAAAGAGAAAGCCCACGACTCACAATAAATACTCCTCTGGAAATTGTGCTGCAGTATCCCACACAATGCAGGTCCTCACTCCTTCCTTGTCTCCATAGGTCCCACCCCCATCAACCGACTGACTTTTCCTACACCAGACATTAAAACTGCCAGTCTCTACTCACCAGAAGCGATGTGCTGCTCACTCTTTTATCACCAGATAAACAATTCCAGCTACCTATTAAACTGTAACAGGCTGAGTGCCATCTTCTGTTTAATCAATTGTTTAAGACAAAGTAGAAAAAACAGTAATAATCATCTTTCTTCTCTGATTCTTCCTAGCTGTGGAAAAGGCAGCCAGAGGAACACCCACAACGCTCTCACAGGTTCCCACAAACAGCTCAGGGCAGACTGGGCAGAGTTTCTACCTCCCTTGTTACCAGTGCACTAGGAGCCCACTGCTTATGCCAAGTCTTTCAGCTAGCCCTAATCTTATGAGATTATATTGTTCCCAAGAGAATTTATTCATATATCTTTTAGAAATTTAAATTTCTGAAGTCCCACTTGCAATTCCCACCAGTCTCTGTGACAGAATACAGCTCCTGTAAAGACATTAAAGAATTCTTTCAGCCAAACACGGATAGATTCCATCATTTTGTTAAGAAAAACAATACGTCTTTTAAAATCAAATGCAAGGCCATAAAGTCAATATTTTGTGTGTTTCAGACCCCTCTTCTACAAAAGCAAGTGTCATTGCCATATCTCAACGTATTTCCTACTTGCCAAGAAAAAAAAAATAACGTAAATGATTTGAATGTGCGGAAGCCCTTTTCAAAAATAAACAAGTAAAGAAAGAAATAAATCATCTATTTATTTGATGTTACCTTTCTAAAAACCAACAAGCTTTCAATTCCTGTTAGAAAGGTACAAGCAATATATTTTTAACTATCAGTAACTAAAGAATGGCACTTAAAATAATGAGAAATACTTGAACTTTCAGTGACCTGGATATTCCAGTTATCATCAGCCCTTCCTCTTGATAAGGATTACTTTCCCAAAAAACTGGAGAAAAAAAAAGAGGAAATCTATCTGCTAGATTTGTGCACAAGCAAAGCCTACAGCATAAACAATCGACCTCTTCAAATCTTGGTATCAAGGAAAATCAGCATTTATAGCACTTCCCATCTTGAACACAATTACATGAGACACTCTACGAAGACAGCTTGATAGCCCTCTCACTGAAATTATTTTGTGTCTAACGTCCAACACCAGAACTGTCTCTGAAGTTTTCCACAGCCATCACCTAAGCCAGGAAAGGTCATAAGGGACCTCACCTGCAATTCAGTCAGCTCTCAAGTACTGAAAAAGTTCATTAAACACAGTACAATAAAAAACGTCTACTGCACAACAGATAGATTTAAGTTTGTTAATTTAACTTATGGCACTATGAAGAACAGTGGTTTATACAAAGAGCAACTACACATTTTTTAATATCAAACTTTACAAAATTATATATGCCAAAAGTACAAGCAGCACTTCATTTTATTTTCATTTAAACTCAGAAAAGGATCTAGTGCTACTAAGAGCATGTCACAACAGGAATAAAGCTTCTACTAAAGCTTTTCTTGCCTTGACCTCTCACCCCAAGCAATTATTATAATGCTTTCTCAATTATTACAATAATGCTGCTCTGCTGCTACACCATAGTAGCAGACAGCTGAAACCTAGCACATCATTTGCTCAACCAAGGAACAGCTGAACAAGAGTTCAGGCCTACAATAAATACATTAATTTGTTTCGTTTACAACAATACACCAGTTTTGGCCAACAGGTATACAAAATATTTAAGCCCCTAATTTTGCCTAGAAGCATTCCCAGCCCAATGCCCACCTTTAATACAGAACAAATTTGTCTTCTACACTAAGCAAATACCATCAAGGTCTCTGCTTTCCTGCTGCTTATTCAGTTCCCTCTTTGGGGATTATGGTTTCACAGCACCACCACAGCACATCTTCAAGATCAAACACTACTTGCTAGGATAAAGCTTGGGGACAACTGCAGCATTACTACCTGATCTGCTCATTATAGTCCAGCAAATGACTGAAGTTATCAATGCAAGTCACTCAAAAAATCACTGCTGTATGTTTCACGGCATAAGTATAGATAACCTCTTTAAAAAAAAAAAAAAAAAGG
>Ga0065711_1038408_pt1 | contig 18795 bp, 8 predicted proteins | sample Hoacrofraction12_FD_59098 | JGI IMG/M metagenome (GOLD analysis project Ga0065711, IMG submission 59098) | Hoatzin crop microbial communities from Cojedes, Venezuela - Epithelial fraction 12 v2 (version 2) | ecosystem: Host-associated > Birds > Digestive system > Esophagus > Crop | place... | reverse complement strand
TCCACCGGGGGACAGCGGCTCGGGAAGCCGGCCGGCTGCCACCGCGGTGGGAGGGCGGTAGTGACCCAGCTAGGCCCTCAGGTACGGCACGAAGGAGAAGAGGGGATTTTCTTTTTTCTTTAAATCACCCTTAAAGCTTTTTCCGAGCCACCTGAGATTATCATTACAATTTGAGGACTGTTGAAAATTTGGTAGAAAACACACAGTGTTCTCCCTAGTTGTTTTCTTGATCTTCCCGCTGTTCCACGATGCAGATGCCGAGGAAATACTGGCCCACAGGCACCATTAAGCTGCCCTGATACCCGTGGACCAGATTTTTATGGTCGCTGAAAAATGCACCACTTCCAAGGCGAGTTTCCTTTGGCTTCCAGTACATAACACATATTCATCACGGGATAAAGCCAAACATTAATTACAATCTATCACATCAATGTTAGCAAATGTTTAGCATCTGTATGTGTGCAGATTTATAAACTCCAAAAGAATTTTCCTGCAGATGTCAACAGGTTTTGATTGCACTTCTTACCTGGAAAAGCATATTAACGCATGGTATTCCTTAAACAAAAAAAAAATTAGGTTTCACTTAATGCCTGCAACATTTGATCGCGCTGAGATGATTTTTAAGACTTTTTTTTTTCCAACACCTTATAAAATATTTTGAGCAAATAGTGTATCCCCAAATATTGTTTATTTGAAACGGATGAAGGAGATGCTCACAGGGAAGCAATTTGCTACTCTGAAGGAGGAAAAGTAATTTAGTCTTTTTTGTCTCTGTCATAAAGTCATCATAACTTGCTTCTGACTTCTCAAAAACTCATTTGGCTAGATTAACACCCATACTGTACTTTTTTACCATGGAAAACCACATTTGCTAGTCTCAATACAAATACTGATTTGCCTCAAAGTTGTGAAAGCCTGTTGTGACTCTCTGTATATAAATGTGCATAAAGATGAGAAAGTGCAGTCAGAACAGAAGTCCTTGTAATAATATCTAGGTCTGTAAAGTTGTGTGGGCATAGCAGAAATGGACATCATAGTTACGGTGGTCCCCTTCTTTGAATTTAGTAAGAACACAACTGAGTGTTAAGGTGAATACAAGGAAGAAGGCTACACATTAAAAATGCATCACCATAAATTAATTACTTTGAGAGGTGAAATTGTCATTTGCCATCTTCCACATCTGCATTGGCTTCATCTCATTCGCTCTCCCATGTGTTCATTTTCATCCTTTCTTATCACTTTCCTTTAGTTCTTTCTCCTTGCAATATAATTATGCATTAGTTACACACCCATGTGTAATCCCATTCCTCTCTCCACTTCCTTTTCATTTTTCAGCTCCCTGAAATCTGCAGTGGACACTGGGGACTTCCTTCGCTTAACTCCATTGCACACTCTTGTTCTGGCACTCAAAGTTCCTTTCCTAGGAGAAGCTCGGAATTAAGATTCCCATCTCAGCTTTGTTAGCCTGTATCACAGTCTACAACAGACTCCTTGAAGTCTGCTCTCTTCGCTAGTTTGACTGCCATCTTTTAGTTCTCCTGTTTCTTGGACTCGTTCATTAGCATATTCAATCAAAGCCTCCCTCTGTTTTAGGTAATTGTGACAATAAATACGTATTTATCTCATGACTCACTGCTTTATTTCTGTTTACAGCCATTACTCCTGATCCAGATTAAAATCTTTTTTTACCATCTGCAGGCAGCTAATGGACAAGAGATGGTTTTAGCCTCCAGACTCTCCTGACATTCATCTCTCTCTTCAGTATCAGCACCCATCTGTCTCCAAGGCCTACAGCTGAGTGGATGCCTTAGTCTTAGATATCTCTCTGGATTCTCTCTTTCACATTATAGCTAGCTCCCTTGCAGACTTTTTCTTGTACAATACCTCCAAAGCATAGCTTTTCCAGTCTGTCCACACAGCTAAACATTTTTTTCTTGTAACATTCTGTTTGCTGACACTGTCCGACACCATTTTGATCTATTCATTCAGACTCCTGCAGGATGCTTTTTCAAAGGTCGTTCATCTGGCTCCTCCCATCCATCTTCCAGCTCTCACCCTTCGCTAGGGCCTGACATAAAATGCCTTTCCTCATTTTGAGGAAGATTCCCTGTCACTCTCACTGCCGAAGATTCAGCTTCCACATCAGGTCAACTCAGCACTAGACTCTGCCTACTACTGATAAAATTTTCATGCAAGAAGCTGCGTGGAAGGGTTCTTCCTCAAGCTGACCTTCCTCCAGGGCAAAAAATCCCTTAGAAGTGCACCAAGCTGTCTCATTATGCTTTAAATCCTGTCCTCTGTTTTGCTAGAAAATGTATCCCAAATATTGGTATTAAGTAGATGGTTGATGAATTAAACCCACCACTGATGGTGCTGACCACTGTCTCATTTCCTTCTCTATTCTGTCTGCATCCATGTGTTGTTTCTTACCTATTCTGTGATTGTCAAGTGGGACTGGATAGAGGCCTCATTTTTCATACGGTCATAAAATAATTTAGGTTGGAAAGAACTTTTGTCCATCATCTCGTCCACTTTACTACTCAAAGCAGGACAAATTTAGTGACTAGGTCAGATTGCTCAGGGTCACCTTTGCTTTGCGACAGAGCATATGACCTCTTGGCAGACTCAGGAACACAACTGCAGAGGCACCCTGCAGTCAGCTGGGAAGCGTGATTGTCGGCTGAAGGACTGAAAGAGGGACCAAAACCAATGCGTGGGGGTTAGAGACATGCTCAGTGTGACACGCTTACACAGAAGATCCTGCTCTGAGCAAGACAAGTGTTCTCTGTTTTCTCCACTGAGGATGGTTGAAAAATCTTGTTTATTCCTGAACCAAATGAGGGTTAATGGCTGCTTTTCAATGAATCTGGTCATTTAAGTGAAAGCCAGTTCAAGAGGCTGCCATTCAAATTCACTTATTTACCTGAGCTAGAGACCAAGCTAAAGAATCTAGCACAGCAGGATCTTGTTCCTTTATGAGATTCTTAAAGTAGTATGGCGATACTACTACTACTTTTTTCTTCCTTCAGTGTTTCCATCGCTAAAAACATGCTAATTAACAGTTAATTACAGTGTATCTGTACAAATGGTAACGTGTGCTCCTCTATGCATTTTCCCTTAAGTTTCCAGCATTCACATATTCATTTATACAGTCACTCAGTGAGAACAGAAACACGGAGTGGGAGTTGGAGAATACCAAGACGCAGACTCCACAGAAGATATGAGCAGTGAGGAACAGCTACTGTACACCTGAGAAGGGGTTTCAGGCAATGGGTTTATTATCTATACACAAAATCAGAGTTGCTTTGCCAAACATGGAACCATGACTCAAAATAATGGCAAAAATGCTCTTCAGATGAATGATGGGAGAAAAGGATCACTTAGCAGGGGACAGGCTAACACAGAGAAACTCAGAATAAATTTTTGAAAGGGATGGAGCTGTGAAAATATCCAGGAAATTGTGAATTATTTCTAGATTGACTTTCTTAAATATTTTAATCTAGATAAAGGTTATTTAATTTGTTAGGACTGGTTATCATTGCTAAATCTGTGCTAATATAATCAAATGTTTGTACTAGGGAGTCACAGCTCAAAACCTGACCAAAAAGACAAAACTATCTCCATTATTCCCTAAGAAAAGCAGAAGCTGGGGCTTTGGAGACTAGACTTGGAAAAAACAAGAGGTATATGAAAGGTACAAGTTTTAAAAAAATCGTTGACCAGCAAATACTTGAACATCACTGAAGCTCAGTGGAGCCTGAATGCTTATAGAAGCATCATGAAGCTGTGGATAAGCCTTGAGCAAAAAACACAGAAAAACAATGACCTGACTAACTCCCTACATTTAAAACAGTTCCTATTCTTTGGATCTGGAGTTGTCCCCAGCCCTACTCAACACACAGTTCAAAAGGAAGAGATGAGAATGAAGAAGCTCCTGCAGTCTTCAAACATAGGCTTTAAAATGTATATGCAGATGGGACCATCATTTTGAAAATACACAGGTGCACTGCAAAAGCAACATATAAAGAATTCTGAAAAACAGCTTTACAGAGAAACATTGCCAATGGAAGAACGGTTAGAAACATATTTATTTAAAGATATTTTAAAGCTTTGATTCTCAAGAATTCCCCAAGAAGCATCATAACAGGGGAAAAGATAGCCTTCAAAGGCTGTGAAACAAGCCCAAAAGGAAAAGCTTTTGCTCCTGTTGTGCAACCAGAACAGGGAGCAGCATAGCATTACCTGAAGGAGCCATCAGCTAAATAAAGAATTAAAAGATAAATCACATCTGTATTACTGCTGGACATCAGTTAATGCTTGCATTTTCAGAGTTAATACATTTTTGTTGGAAAACTCCACTGGAATATGCAGTACCAGAGTATGCGTGTAAAGTCTTTGGAAGAGTGCTATTCGTACAGGACAAATGACTAATCTTCAACTTGTGATCTCTTTAAAGCATCAAAATTCAATACATTTGTTTCTCATCTGGCCTTGGGACCACACCAATCCTTGGGAATCATCCCTTACTCCCAAACACAGGTATCACTCCCACTGATTTGCATCCCTGAGTTTGAAATTAATCCTCACTGAGGATTCTTTTTATTTCCCAGAGAATTTTCTTCCAGAGGTGTCTTAAAGTCAAGCTTGAGACACTTCTCAGGCTTAGCATTGAGCCTTTACTTCCCTTTAATGGAGATGTGTTGAGTGCAGCTCCCTTCTCCTTCCACCACACATAGGAAAAGAGTTTCTGCTCGAAGTTTCTTTGGTGACAGACTGACAGGTCCCATGGGACTCTTCCTGGCTCTCCCATCCTACCACGCTGCTCTCAGCATCCCAGTCACCACTTGCCTCACCGTCAAGACGGAGGAGCATTTCAGAGAGCTCAGTCCCACAGACCAATTTACTCCATGAGATACATGACCACCTTCTAGCTAGTTGCCTGATCTACCAGCCATCCCTCTTGGGCCCTTTTCCCTTGTTCTTTTGCAAACTATCATTGCATAACAATGAGTATATCATTGTTCAAGACGGGGAGCAAAATGACTCTTTGCCATCAGGTTGCAATATCACAGGATCACAGAAAGGTTGAGGTTGGCAGGGACCTTTAGGCATCATCTAACAATCTAACAAGGAGGGTATCTTCAGCTTGGTGGCCCACTCTTCACTGGGTTTTAAGTAACCATCTGCTCTAATAAGGAATCTTCTGCTACATAAAGGTAGTGATAGCACCACAGCCAGCACCAAGAGTGCAGCCAGTAAGTGTTTCTGGCTTTCCTGTGGTTTCTATTGTTGTCACAGCTGCAAAGTGTAGCTATTATTGCTATGCCAAGAGCTGCAGCAGCTGCTATTGTTGTTCACGCAGCTATTTCAGCAGAGCTCCAAGATCCATTCCTGCATTCAGAAGGGTAAGCTGCCCACATGCTCAACCACATGAAAACCTGGCCCACACAAGACAAGTGCGGTTTCTGTCAAGTCCTTCCATCACAGGCTTAATTGGTACAAACAAAAACCCCACAGCAGAGAAACAAAGATGAACAGTGCCAAAAATATCTTTCCCTTCAACCTTCTACTCACAGGAAATGGATATGTTCCAAGCCTTGCTTTGACAGGTACAACCCACAATTTTTCCTGGCTACCCCTGTTTGTCACAGATCACAAACAGACAGTAAATGGGGTGCTGTCCTGGACTCTGCGTACAGCAGGACAGCCAGGAGGAAGTTGCAGACCAGGCTTCTCTCAAGTTCCTCATATTCTAAGAGGTACCAGTCCTCAGCATGAATTATATTATAGACAACAAAGGAGATATCCCAGGATTTAGGTGTCACATGCTCTTCTTTTCCACATACAAGAGGAAGAGTTGAAAAAGAATCCTGTCCTACTCCACAGTTAGAGAAATCGGCCTCTAGCTACATGCATTCAAGTCAACCCACATAAGCCTGGGGTAGTGACCTATAGTCAGCCTTGTTGTTTAATCATTAGAATGCTCTTTAATGTAACTCTGGCCCATACCATTTAGGTTTCTCATAGACTAATACCTAGACACAGCATGGGGAACATCGCAGCCACTTCAAGCAGACAGCATGTGAGTATGATATAAAGGGCAGAAGAGGACTTTAGCCACCTGGATGAAAGCTGTACTGTGCCATTTGCTCTTGAGGTCAGAGCTCCTTATGCAGCCTGGCCTAATTTATTTGGCAGTAAAAACGTAGCCTCTGGGACCAGTTAGGTGGTTCTCTACTTGCGAATTGTCTTTATCTCAATGGAGAAACTGAAAAGTGAAGATATGATAGCCTTTGTAACCTGTTTCTCTAAGAAAACCAAAAAAACCCCATAACCTGCGCAAGCAGAGCATGCAGGTATAGTAATGTTCCATGCTTGACTGCCTTCTGCCACAAGGCTAGGTAAGGATAGGGACAAAGAAATTAAGTACACAGACTGAAATTAAACAGAAGGAAATCCCTTTCCCCACCAGCATTTATTTGTATTTAGAGTGTCAAAGCATGGAGATCTAACAAGACATGAAGGCAGTACACTGGACAATGAGCTTTCTTCTTCAAGTATTTGCACTGTCACATTTTATATGTCCATAACCACAGCTGCGAGTTCTTGTTTGTGAACCTGATATTTTTATCTATGCATATATTAATAAGTATTAATAGAATTCCAGAATATGAAACAACCCAAAAGATAAAAGATTTGTCATCAAGAAAACATTATGGCTGGTACAACTGATCACAAGTTTACAATAGCTTTGCTCTCTCAGTAGGACAAGAAACTTTTTTTCTTTAACATAAAAGCAGCAGAGCAGATACCAACATGAAATGCTCTGCATTTGTCATGCGAGGAGAGATTCACGATTGCATCAGCCTCCATAGAGACTAGCTGGAAGCTATCCGAGAGTGATGACTAAACAGCAACTGATCTGTTGTTTGCCGATTGGCACAGACTAGCATTGCCAGAGCTAGGAATGCAGAAAGCAAAGATGAATAGTAGCAACCCCATCGCTTCTACATATGCATTACACCACCACCAACAGGCTACATTTCCTAGAAAGAGCAAGAAACTAACAGAACAGTTGTTTCAGGGTGGGGGTAGTCAGTGCTGCATTTCATCCCAGCTGTTCAAAAAGCAATGCTAAGGATGGGTCTGTGCTACTAACACAATACTTACTTCCTTCTCTTAACTTGCCATCATAATCCACTTCAGAGATCGCTCCATTTCCCAAGCTGAAATCCCAAAGCGCCTGAAAAAGAATCAGTATCCCATAGTGCCAAGCACTGCAGGATTCATATACTGAAAGGATGGTCAGGATTCCTTGAAGGCTCCAATCAAAGTCCAATTTAGTGTCATTTTAAGCCTCAAACCAACTTCTCTAACCAGTATGAGCACAGCTTATGGTTGAGGATTGTTTTGCAATTACTCTATATCACAACACAATGGGAGAGTAGACTAGCAATCAGAGGTACTCTGCTGCCTCTTGCTATTTGAAACATTCACCATAGGACTCTGATTGCAGGGCGTAACTACAGGCAGCACGCTTGCTTTTCACCATTTATTATAGCCCCTTTAACAAGATGCTGACAGACTTTGGAAAGACTAAATCTGCAAAGAAACTACACTTACTCTAAATTCATCCCAGCTGAACTACACTTACTCTAAATATTTTGGTTTCTTGACCAAAACACTCTCACCAGATAGAAAGTGCACTTTCTGACAGAAAGACAGTAGGATACAGATAGTGACTTTTTAAAAGTGCAAGTGAAAGGCCCAAGAACAACCAAAGTTCTTGCCCTTCTTTTCCTGTTGCTTGCAGTTTTCACTCAGTGTCCATGCAGTTCAAATCAACAGCATCAGCCAAACAGCAGTGGCCACTAGGGAAGCGCGCACAGACATTCATTGCGGAGGCAGGACATTGTCAGGCTACAAACACATAATTAGTGGAAAATTCCCAGTCTTGAGCCTAGGTTCCACGTTTGTCTGGTTTTTGCTGCTCCCTTAGCATACAGGTAGTGTGCCTAGGGCTGTCGTTAAAATAGCAACTACGGTTCAACAGCAACTGCTCCTTCCTCATGAACTGTTCTTGGCTGCCAAAGACCAGTTTTGAGAATCAAAGCTGCATTTTCATGGGTCCCTGCTCTCGGTACAGTCTCAGGGATATATGCTAGCACAAAGCAGAGCCTGGTTTGGCATCTTAAAGCCATCTTTTATCAAATCATACTCAGAGGGGTTCAGAAATTTGTTACTTGTAACATAAAAACCCTGCAGTCTCAGTTTTTACCAAATCTTTTTATCAGGCGACTGCGCCCAGCAATTTTCAGGGCCACTTTATTACAGACTATTCATCAAGTTTCAGATACTGTGACTTACTAAAATGTAAGACAGCAATTTTCAGACATGACAGTAACAAGAATTCCCAGCTGTTTTCTTGTATTGATTTTCAGTACAGATTTCTCCCTTTTTAATCAATCCATTCCCACTTACATGCATTTTCACTTACAATATTAGGTACTGATAGAATAGCAGTCATGATAAAGAAGTTCTTGTTTCTCTAGTTAATTGGTCATCTGGAATTATTTTATCACAGAACTATCTTCATGTCAATTCACTGGTATATAAAATACTCTGAAGATGTATTTAAGAACTCCAGCTGCAGCAATGCACAGGGAAAGTTAAAGTTTGTGAAGCCTCTGCTAGATATTAATGTTTTTTTCAAAATTTCTTTTGTCCACAAATGGCAAATAGAATATTCCTACAATATTTGACATCAGGTTACCAAATATTAAAAATGCTGTGCCCTTTTCAGTGTTGGCTTTTGCCCTGCTAACATTTTCTCTGGGTTCAAAGAAAAATATTCTCTTCGATTGAGCCTGATAAGTTCAATCAGCTTATCTGATGAGAAAAATCCAGTAAGACAATCGTTATAATGCCTGTATGATCAAATAGCACTGACAGCACTTAAAGATTTAGTTATCAAATGCTTTCCTTTTCTTTTTCCATTAAGAAAAGCCTGATTATGCAGTTTCTTAAATTTCCTGGATTTCCTTCTAAGTTAATTCCAATATCCAAGAATCAGGAGTCAGGTACTAGAGGCAGTAAGGACTTGCTATTACTCTTCCAGTATTCCCTTCACTGGTTTGGAGGCAGGATAGGCCCAATTGCTGAGAAAGATTGCTGCAGTACTGCTACTCATCATCCTTGTCATACTTCCAAATTGCATTGCTTCTGGGTCACCTACAATGAAGTACTAAAATCCCTTGCAGGGGATCAGTGATAATAGATACACTGAAAAAAAAGTCAAGAAATAAGAAAAGCTCCCCTTGAGAAAAAACAGTGTTCTCAAACTGGGAGGAACTGGGTGTTACTGTTGTAGTTCCTATCATTGTCTAGGAGAGCGAGAGAAGCAAGCAGAGAACATGCGTATCTTCTTTCTTGTACAGGGGGATCTCCAGCATGGAAAGTTTCCTGCAGTAGTAATTCATTAACAATGAGGATCAGTGCAGCCAACAAGCAGAAGAGAGGGACAGAAGCCCTCTCTTCACATTCGCTCTGCAGCTGCATCAGGCCACGCTGCTCGCCTGCGTGCACAAAAGCAGTGGAAATCAATGGAAACAATTATTTTTGCAGTCTATCTTTCGACATTGATTGAATAAATATCAATTTATTCAATATTGATTGAATAAATACAATCAAAGCTCCAAACTGTCCAGTGGAATATGAATGAGTACACAGCTCCTCCCTACAGTCACAGGCATTATTTTAGGGCTGTAGAACATGCCAATCAACTGAAGGTTTTGGCCAAGTTTGGTAAACAAGTCTTGGAAAAAAAATAATCAAAAGAGATCAGCTTGAAATTAATTTTCATTTTGGAAGTAGAGCAATGATCATTTTAATCAGATTATAGTAGAACTTTTTTCCAAGCCAAAATATTTTCAGTTACCTTGGACAGAATAATACCTTTGTCATAATGGTGACAGTTTCATAGATTCTCACTCTTCAAGCCAACTCAAGACAAGAAACATTCCAGATTCTCCACAATTCTCAAAATCATTTCTCCATCTCATTCTGCTCAATACAGTGGCCAATGACAGCTCCAAAAATGGAAGAGAGAAGAGTATACATTGTTGTTATTTGATAGAAAAAGCCTACATTCAGTAGATGGCTACATCACTGAAATGCACAGGTTGGTCCTAAATACAGGAAAAAATCTTGGTGTTGAGTAGAATCTTTCAAAGAGTAACATGAGCAACAGTACCCAGCACAGAGAGCTAGTTTTAGGGCTTTGTTCAGCTTGTACAGCTACTGGTGCCAAGGATCTTGGTCTTCAGCTGCAACTCTGTAGTAAAAGTTATCCTCACTGAGATATTTCCTGACTTGTCAGGAAAATAAAAAATCTCACAAATTAAGATTAGCAGAGTCAGTTAAATGTAAATAGCTCATAAATTAGCATATTCTAGTCAAGTTTTCAAGTAGGTTAGTATTGTGCCTGAAAGCCTGTTGAAAGTTTGTTGCATTCTCTTTAGTGAAGCAAAAATGGTATTTCAGAAGGAAAAACAAGATTCATAAAAGTCTTGAATTAGGGAACTACCATTACTGATGACACGCTAGCAACTCAAGCTATGGTTGATCAAGATGGGATCAAGAAATGGTTAACTCAACACCTCACTCAGCAGCCCACTACCAGCACCTTCAGGTTTTTCCTACTTGCATTTTGCTTTCTACTACTTTTCCTTCCACAAAGAGCAGAAAAAGAGATAGCTGGCTCCAATTCATATTCCCACACTCTGTCATTCATACCACTTTACCGCTTCCATTTTATTTTGTTTTCAGATTCCTGACCTCCATTTGTACCGAAGCACAAATCCCATTCCTCTCTCCTTCTTTAAACTGTGTTTTTCTGGCAGCATCAGACATTTTCAGAGAACGCCATTTGATATCCAACCACCTTCCATGACCTCATACCTTTCTGCAAAGCTTTTTTCATCTGGCTTGGAATCCAAAGAAGTTGGATTACTAGGTTTCTTCAAGAACTGTAGGCAGAGATAAAAGTTAAACACCTACAACAATAAGAATGGCACAATAAAAAGGGCTAAGGGATAATTTTTAATGTGGTAGTAAGCAAGAATGCCTGTCCACTGTCTCTAAGCATTGAAGAAAAAAGTACAATCAAGGCAACACTCAATTACTTAACCGTCTTAAGAGACCAGCCAATGCAGGGCATCTGGACACTGGACAATGCCATCTTGGAACCATATGGGAGTTCACTGCAAACCAGATGAAGTCATTGTCCCCAACCTTTACAGCTAGTTGCACTCATCTCCAAGTACTAACATCTGAATTTATTAGACTTCCCTTGTCTGAATCAGTCTATCTGGTCTTTTATAACTTCTGAACTTGTAAATGCAGTAAGACAGCGTCCATAAATAACTCCTAATAGAGATACACACTGCTGCATCAAAGTTTTTGCACTTTGGTTTGTTAGATTTTATTTCATCAAGTGACAGTTTCATAGGTAGCTGAAGTATTCATAGCAGCACCATTAAGACTGTAAGAACACACTTAAAGTTGTTTTAGAAACTTATTTTAGTCATATGCTATAATAAAGAAGATCTAACTTAATGTTTGTGAAGATTTGCTCTGAGAAAGTGTGCTCAATGTTGACTTACATGCTGTAGCAGGTGCCTGGCTGGTATTATTCCACAATAGAGGTACTTTCTAGAGACATAGCTGTTCTCATCCACTCTTCGCACAAGAATGAAAAATAGCTTACTTGTTTTCAGCAACAGAAGTTAACAATAAGAAAACACTTTTCCTTAAGATATACAAACCAGGCACTCTAAGTAAGATTCCAGCAAATGCAAGACTCTAGGTTTTCAAGCCACATAGTAGTAATACCAGGTTACTTGAGTAAGATCCTGCTCAAATATAGAAAACCAAGCTATCTGTGCTCTCCTATATATTTAATGCAAAGAAGACTCTAGATATCTTCAGTAAAGATGCTTTTACTTGGAACTGTTATATTTTGTCTGCTAACAAAGAATAGCTGAAGTCTTACGTTAATCAGTTCAAACAATGCATGTTTCTACTGCTGTCTTTGAAACCAACTTTCCCAACTTCATGAAGCTATACTTCTTTTGTAAGGTAATATAAGGATACCCTGCTAAGCACAGGTTTCAAGTTCCATGAAGTCCAATCAAACTGCAGCTTAGAAAGGTTTCCAAAGTATTTTACATGCTGTAGCTTCATTAAGAGAAGTAACTTCTGAGAATTTAAGAAATATTTCGCTAATAGCAGCCAGAACCTTTTTTAATCACACAAAATTGTCAGCTTCCTTACCCCCACATAAATTTTCAGCAGTAATAGTTTCAGTTTTGTAAGGGACTTAAGAGTTAGTATCAACATGGCTTTGTTAGTTTTGTAATTGACAGAAATCACACAGAACATCCCTACCACAGAATACACAAAGAAAAACTCTTTAGCTGCAGGCAGAAAGATATATTCTACACACTGCTTCTACTTCAAAGCAGTCAAACAACATTCTCTTGAGTAAACACCTAGTATTAATTTCCAGATCAGCACTGCAGCTGTCCACTTCAACAAAGTGGAGAAAGCCTGCTCTGGAGATAACGCATATGCTCTGGTGTAGGTATGCCCTCATGACTCATCTTCTGATCAAATTTAGTTGAGGGTGGGGTTTGTTTTTTTTTTTTTTGTTTTTCCACCAATCACTGCAGAAAATGAAGTTTGAATCAAAAAATCCAGAACTCTTGTTATGAGGAGATTCCAGTCTCCAACATAGAATCTTGCCCATTTCACTCCTTGTATCAATATTCTATCACTTACAAGACTGACTTTCATCTCACTGTATGGATTTGAAGGTACTGGTTTGAGATTAATCTGGCCTGTTTTTCAACTTTGGCAAGGCTCACTGAGTTCGATATAATAGGAGAATGTTAACTTAATGATGTTGCTACAAATACACACATACAGTCATGAATTTCAGATTCACACCAAAGCTCTGTGTAGACAATAAACTTTATCTTCACTAGCATGAACACATCACCTTCATCCATCATGCGTACAACCATGTCAGAAGAGCATGGCAATGGTAGCTTAAGAGAAAGTATCTACACTACAGTGTAGGCAGAAAGGGAAAAAGTGCACCAGGACCAGTCTGTATCAAAGCCACTATTATTTCAGAGAAAATAAAAATCTGATTGAAGACAGTACACTTCTCTGGCACAGACTGACGAGTTACTAACTATTGCTTTTGTGCACTGGAACATACCCACACCATTCAATGCATTCATATGCATTACTAATTCTACCCTTCAGAAAAAGGAAGGCCAAGGAATATTCTATTTTGTCATAGACATCACCTTTACTATTTTTCCAAGCATGACAACTTAAGTAAAAAAAAGTCAGAGCACAAAACATTTCAAACTTTCCACTACCACCATTTGTGTTCCTTTGTGATAGTAGTTTATACACTTTGTTTCCAAAAACCCTCCTCCCAAAACTTAAGTGGGCTTCAAAACACTTTACAAGAGAAAGAGCAAGTCAGGAGTAAGTTCAGTTCTGTCTAGTAGCCCCAAAGTTACTATTACATCCGATAAGTTTCTTGTCTTCCACTTCATCACTCCAAATCAGAAGCAGTTCTAGTTAGTGCCAGTTCATTTCTTCACTCAAGTCCTGCAATACGGGGTCGGGGTGGAAAATATGCTCATTAAGAGTTCATAATGCTGTCTTGGGACACAAATATATTAACGCAGCTTAACAGTTTCCCACACATCTGGTTTACTGGATACCAGATAGCAAGGGCTGAAGTTGCTTTGACCTTCTGGGGATATTCTGAGAGGCCAAAGTAGCTGCAGAGGCAAGATATATGCATGCGTCAACTGTTTTAGCTGGGAGTCAGACACCTCAATGTTAAACAGCAGTCTAAGGAAGCATTCCCTTCCCACTAAGGGGGTAACTACAAATACCGCTGCTTACCAGAAAAGGCTTAGAAAAAATGCTGTAGCTATTAATGTCCCAAAAAAAAAAAGCTCTTTTCATGTAGGGGGAATAGAATGAGCAATTCAACAGTACACATGTAAAGCTTGCAGCTTTCACTGACTTATTCACTTCACAATCACTGACAAGACTGATGTACATAGTTCTGCACCTGCAATTGTAAAAGCAGATAAAATATTTAATATGTAATTTACAATGTATTTTACCAGCTTGGCATACAGGATGAACAGAATATATCAAAGTAGTTGACAGTTATAGGCTTGTAGAGGGCCCGCAAAAATATTACTTCAGATATCTGCTAATTAAAAAAAAAAAATCAGGTTGCATTTTAGAAGTGATACAATTCAATCTACCACAAAATACAAAGAGCTGCAAAAACGTATACCATTCCAACAACAATGTATATAAGTTATTAAATAATGATCTGATTTAAAAGAATACAAATGAAGCCTTTAAGTAGGTCTTTTCTACATGCATATTATTCCTCATTAAAGAAAAATATGTAAAAAGGCCATTGGTAATTGCTTTGTTAACCACTGTAGAAAATGCCAATTCTCTGGTCACAGACGCCACTAGTTTAGCACTTAAGGTCTCTGCAGTGTTACATGTGATTATTTTTAAATCCTGTTAATTCTATTACTCCATTGGTAGAGAATGCGCAACTTGGAATATGGCAGTCTTCATACTGAGAGGGCAGTGATGCACAGTTTTATAATTATCCGGAAGAACAGCACCCTCCACTGCTCTGTACTTGTGGCTCATCATCAATGATCTGTACACCTCGCCTTGCTGTTCCTGGCTGACTGGAACCATTGCCTCTTGCTCTTTCATCCACTTGAGCAGTTTCTATCATTCCTGTAAAGAAAGAAATGTTTAGATGACATTCCACTGCATTTCTACACAAGACTGAGATCTTAATCTATTCGAGTTACATGCACAAAGTTCAGCAAGACTGGTTCTCCTATTTATTATGCAGAAGTACTCGGGTATCACATGGCATAGCTGCAAAAGCACACTTAAATCTTCTTCCTAACTCACCAAGCATCCAGCAGCTCCTGCTGCTCAGATGTTCTGTAGTTAGTGACTTCAAAAGCTAGATTTTCCCACCCATATCAAGAATATTCTATTAAAAGAAAACAAACAAGAAACCCCATACACAACACATATACCACCCCACCCCCCAAAAAACCCCAGCCTACTCTTCAGACATGCTGGTGAAGTTTTGCTTAAATTCTTGTATTGTAAGAACACAATGAATAGGATAACTTCCCTGTATTACAATGTTTTTATCCTACATTCCATGATCTTACTGCTGTGTAGAATTTGCATCATCACAACTTCATGATTTGTAATTGACATCATTGGAGAAATTTTAAGAGGTTGATACAGAGGGTTTGAAGCAGGCTATAGTGAGACCAGTCACATGAAGTTTAATTTGAAGTTAGTATTTACGCATGTGGAATGAAACAGTCAGTGCTCCGACAAAAAGACATTTTGGGAGTACAGCATGAATTTGCAGTATTGTAAGCATCCACACACCAAGCTCCCATAGCTGTTACAATACACGGGTGGCTTGAAGTAGACTCGGATGAGGGCAGTTGTTAGTAATAGTTTACATTAAAGCTTTTCTATATGGTTTTAAGCATTCTGAAGCCTTGAGCATTTTGTGAATGAGCTCTCTGCCAACAAACTAGATAATACCTACTTTTACAAAGGTCAAGAAACAGTTCTTCAATTCCTTTGTTCTGTTTAGCTGAAGTGTGATAATGTTTTGCTCCAACAGATTCAGCATACCTGTAGGAATACAGATGCAGAACTTCACTGTACTGAAGAACTCCATCTTTCTAAGCCACTTTACATGAAGCAAAAAGATTATCACAAGAGGTTTATTCCGAGTTCAGAGTTAATGTACACATGCTGATTTAATGTAAAAAGGGAATTACGTCGTTAAAACTGCCGTGACTCATGAAAACCACCAGATGAAATAAAGAAAACTCAATGTCTAGAAATGCATTTAAACTGCGAATGTTGACGTTCATCATGTGCAACTCTCAAGTTACACTTTGGTTAGTAAGGACATTCCAGGACTTGGATACTAACAGAACACTTAACACAGCAGCCAGCTAGACACTGCTGGCTTATGCCTGCCAGTTGCTAACAGCATCACAAGTTTATACTCCAGCATAATTCTGCAATGACTGTTTCTATTAATAATTGGTGTGACTTACGTTTCTGCTTCTTGAACTGAAACATGTCTCTCTTTTTCCAAGTCTATTTTGTTACCTGTTGAAAATAAGTTAAACTTTCAAGTCTTTGTACTCCAAAATCACACAAAAGCAAGGAGTCATATAATCACTGTACCCCACCGTTTTCTTACAAGCTGTCCCAGTAAAGACTGACCCTCACACGGGTCTCCAGTGGGAGCACACCAACGTGATGTAAGAATCACCCTTCACTCCAGCATTTACAGGCAACGAAGATGAAGTTCTACTTCCGTAGAAAGATCAGGATGGCTAAATACCTCCATATAAGCCACTGATTCAGCCTTCTGCTTTTCTTTTGTAATTTATTAGGCAACTTATCTGTGCTGCAGAGGTAGTTTTTGTAGAATATCCATAAATCTATCCTCCTGAAAGTGTTTTAGCCACTGGATTTGATTTTAAATCTAATCCCAGTACTTCTGTTTCATTCTGTTTGCACGGAAATACCCAAGCTTTAAGATTCATTCCAGGTGCCATGCACTTGAAATGAAAACAGACAAGCATCCAGTCTATGCCACTGAGAACAGTAAAAAAACATGACATCTGAGTACTTGCAAGAAGGATAACGCACATTTGAGGTTCATGTTTCTCTTTGTCAAACTACAGTCTGCAGGTGTCTGTACCATGCACTTTTGACACGGTGTCATTAAACAGCTTGTTTTTCCAAACCAGCTCTTGTTTTCCTCAATGTGATCTGCTGAAACTTCTAGCTACAACTGATTTTTAAATATCAAATTAACATAAGCTTTACTCCTTCACATGTACAAGCTGGCAAAGCAGTGTTTGGAAGATGCCATTAATCAAAAGAAACATTTCCAATTCAGTCATCAGAATCAGATGTCAAAAAAGACTTACCTACTATACATAAACAGATTTCATTTCCCAACATTTTTCTTAATTCCTTAACCCAGTTTTTCACCTGGAAAAAAGAACAGAGGTAAGTTTATTTTCACTTGATGTACTACTAGCTCAGGTACTGCTGAACGGACCCACTTCCTTCATTAACTGTTTACACTTGAAACAAACATGTCTAGAGCAACATACATGGACAAAATATTCTTCAGATAGCTATGCATGGCTGCTCTTCAGCATGTTTTAGTCTGCAGTTGAAATTAAGAGCAAATTACTTAAATAAAATGCTTCAATTACTCCAGAAATATAACTCACCACACTCATGTTAGTCCCACTCCAAAGCACAAGTTCACTGCATTGGCCACTTTAGGTCAGGCATGAGATCTTTTATCAACAGGCACTTACTGACAGATCATAAATGGTACTTTAAAGGTACAGGTACCTGAACTGAGTTGTTCAGGTTAGATTATTACAGATGTTTGTTTCCTGAGTGAACAGATGGGACAAGAGTGTCGAATCAGCTCACGGTAAGGTATCTATTATCAAGTCTGTTGTCATGCTTTGAAGTTGTAGGATCACTGCACTGACTTAGGGACTGCTACTTTAAGGGAATTTAAATCATGAAGAGAGGCAATCACTTCAAGAACCTAAAAATAGTTAGGATACTTGACACAGAGGTAGTTGTGCAGTAACTTCTGCAAATTAACCCTCCCTTTTTTCTTCCTGAGAATTTAAGTGTTTTGGTATCAAAGAATTTTACTAAACAGGCTCAGCATGAACAGGCACAAGCTGAAGTAGTACTCACAAGTACATCACAGTTCTGCAGATGGGGGACGAGTTTAACTGCTACCACAAGTGCTTTACTTGCCCTACATCAGGCTATTTACATTAAGCTGTTATGGAACTATACCCTTATACTATTTCTATCACTGCTAATCCAAGCCTTGCCCTTACAACCACGATTTCTTACTCCTCTACACAGAAGCCCTACTGGCTTTGCCACAAGCTAATCAGAGACAAACTCACTTAGGAAAGAGTGTCACCAGTTTTCAGCTGGAACATCCTATAGAGCAATAGCATCGATTTGACACAGGGTGGGAAAAAACTCACCTGTCCCAGACTGATCAACTAATACTGCTGTGAAATAATTAGCCATCAAATTTCGGGTTTTGATGAGGATTTGAAGTCCAAATATCTATTATCACTGAGAAAGTAATGTTTCCACTATCATGTACTGCAATTTCAGTATTCTCAGATCTGTAAAAGGTCACGTCACTCAGTATCTTTTAGTAATTTGGCCTATATAGTAGAGATCAGTATTGCATACTATAACAACAGTACTAGTTTATGTTTATAGCCTGTCACAGGTAACTGGTACATCTAGTTCTCTGGTGTTCTTTGAGTAACGCTGCTAGAACTTTAATAGACTGAAAAAGCCTTCAAAAGAATACTGATAAGGCATATACTTCCATTACATGATCTAAATTTGCAGATCTAGGCCCCGGAGGTAAGAGAAGAAGCCTACAAAGAGGACGACTTTCCCTTGGTCGAGGAGAACTGTGTGAGGGATCGCTTAAGCGATCTGGATGTCCACAAATCCATGGGCCCCGATGGAATGCACCCACGAGTGCTGAGGGAGCTGGCGGATGTCATTGCTGAGCCACTCTCC
>Ga0065711_1038407_pt1 | contig 18795 bp, 10 predicted proteins | sample Hoacrofraction12_FD_59098 | JGI IMG/M metagenome (GOLD analysis project Ga0065711, IMG submission 59098) | Hoatzin crop microbial communities from Cojedes, Venezuela - Epithelial fraction 12 v2 (version 2) | ecosystem: Host-associated > Birds > Digestive system > Esophagus > Crop | place... | reverse complement strand
TCCTGGAGATGCCTGAACACCTGCCTGCTGATGGGAAGTAGTGAGTGAATTCCTTGTTTTGCTTTGCTTGTGTGCACAGCTTTTGCTTTAGCTATTAAACTATCTTTATCTCACCCCGTGAATTTTCTCACTTTTACCCTTCCAATTCTTTCCCCCATCCCACTGGGGGGGAGTGAGCAAGTGGCTGTGTGGTGCTTAGTTGCTGGCTGGGATTAAACCACAACACTGTGTGAAGGTACTGAGCCAGTGGGTTTTGGAGATTTCTCATCTTTATCCTAGACCAGGACAGTACTAAAAAATTATACTGATGTAACTCTGATCAGAAAGTGAAACTCTGCATTGTTCATGGAGAAAAGACAGATAGTTTAAAATCAAAACTAAGAAAGGCCAAACCGAAGACATACTTTGGAAGAATGGCTACTCTTATGCTGCAGACACTATCCATTTGCTACACAAACAAGTCAGAGCCTCTGGTATGCTCCAGGCACTTCAGAGTGCTCTGCCACATTTGTACAAGCTTAAGTATGAGCTCATAATCCAAACATTATGAACAAGTCACTGAACTATGGATGTTGTCTATCTGGACTTCTGTAGGGCCTTTGACACAGTCCCCCACAACATCCTCCTCTTTAAATTGGAGAAATATGAATTTAATGGGTGGACTGTTTGGTGGATGAGGAATTGGTAGTGTCAATGGCTCTGCCCAGAGAGCTGAGGAGGGTAGTGTCAATAGCTCTGCCCAGAGAGCTGGTAGATGCTCCATCCCTGGAAACATTCAAGGTCAGGGGCTCTAAGCAACCTGATCTAGTTGAAGACATCCCTGCTCACTGCATCTGTGTTGGACTAGATGGGTCTTGAAAGGTCCCTTCCAACCCAAAACATTCTATTATTCGATGCAATGTTAAGAGCCAGAGCTCATGAATATGTATTAATTATCAAATTCAGTGTCTTCCACTGTAGAATAATTCCCTTTGACGATATTTTGACTACAACAGAGATTTAAAGAGATTCAGCCACTTATTCTGGGACACTGTTCTGAAATACTGTAAACCTATCACTATTGGACAGACTGTACTGCTACTTAGCCAGAATTTCCTCTTTCTTAGCTGCATGTCATTAATAGATACAGTTATGGTTACACAACATTGAAAAATTGTGCCATCTCCTGCAGGTAAGAACTGACTTAAGTTTTTAATTAACCTAAATTGTAATCAGAAAAAGCAGCCTTCAGGTGATCAATTAGTAATATTTTGTTCACACATTTGAGTGCTCTAATGATGTATACAAAACCCTTCATATAAAATTGTGACATTAAGACTTACCTTCTTTGTCATTTAACAAAGACTGCCTCTGGACAAACTGATTTCCCCTATTATTTTATACTTCACATTCTAGTCAAAACTAATAGTTTCAGAGAGTAAATCACTTTATAAATGGAACCAGTGCAAGGTGGGAAACCAAACCATGACTCTATTAATAATTATCCAATTATTCCAAAAAAGAAAGAAAAGGCAAATTATGTAAGTTTATGAAGTTTCATGAAGATGCAGAAGAATACACACAGTCTTTGAGGGTCATCAAATACTACACAAAGGCCCTATCCATTGTACTTCGTAATCCGTCTTAGCATACTCCTCCTATCATCCTGTTTCTAGAATTCCTTAACGTAAAAAAATGTCTCATTGTTGAACAAGCACTGGCCACCTCTTTTGAGATGGTCAGTATCTCAGGACAGACAACTGTGCCTGTGGGCCTAGAAAGCAGTTTGCTAATAATGACACCACTTTGAACAAAATAATACTGGTGCTTGCGACCTAAACAGCCACCAGCAAGCACAATGAGTGGTGCAGTGGATAGATGTTGGATGAATTAGCATGTAAACCCATATAGATAACGAGGAGCTACCTTTTAGGGCCCAAGGCATTGGTTGCACATTTGTACAAGCTCTCACTACATCAGAGAAATAGCTTCAGGCAACTCAAGTAGAGCAAAATTTAACATCTTTTCTGGAGTCCTGTAGGTATGCCTGAACATTGACCTACCAAGTTCCAATCTAGTTCATCCCTTCTCTTCCATGAAGTGTGACAGATAAAATTTTTATTTTATACACGTACCTCCTCATAGAAGCCAATAAAATGGAAATACGGAAAGTTAGCAACAAGCTACAGCTGCTAGGATCTTGAGATTCCTGTTAATACAAGTGGTAATTGTATGTGCATCATCACATCTGAAATTCTTGTAATTTAATTTACAAATCTATATACAAATGTTCCAACTCACTTAATGGTTCCAGTTCTAGCCACTGCTGTTTGGTGGTTTTACTATTAAAGACTCCTGCTATAGTTGAGAACACTAGAAAGTAGTGGCTGAGTCAGAGCTAAGAAGGAAAATCTTGGTCACTCATACTGTTATTTTAATAACTTACAATTTTTGGGTTTTTTTTTTCAGACAAGAATGCAAAATGAAGAATATTAACTAGGACCAAGCAAATCATACGATTAGCTATTAACAAGCATATCAGAAATGCATCTTTGAAAGCGTAAAATTTAATGATTGGTCTAGGGCACTTACTAAATTAAAAAATATTTGAAGTACAATGAAATTTCAAAGTAGACAAGGTATACAGCTTTTACAGAGTATCTGACTTATTTTTCATTTAATTTGTGCCATGATTTTCCCTTAGATATGTTATACATATTAACACAAAGATAGAGCTGATTTATCTTGCTTTGACTATAGCTTTTATCCGTTCACTGATAAAGTGAATTTCACACAGATTTACAGTAGATAAATACAAAATAGTATCAACTGAAACAAGCCTTCAGATGTTCTCAAATTGTTCTAACAACTTGAAGTGCCAGTGCCCTACAAAGAAATGCTTACTCCAACAGTTAATAGAGGACAAAAATAAGTATTTAGGTCAGTTTTTTCTTCATAAATCAGTGAAAGCCTGCCTTATCAATTACTTCTTCCTGGCACAAGCTTTAAGTGGGAATTGTACCAGGTCACACCAAGACTGATTTCAGTCCTACTCAGGTGTATGAAGAGAAAACAGAAAAGAAGCAGAAAAGAACTTGTGCTCCCACACCACAGATGATGGATAAGCAGTACCAGCATGCAATCTGAAATAAGGTTAATGTCAACAGTCTGCTTTACTGGAATTATCCTAACACTCTGTTCAGACAGATTTGTATCAAAATTTTCTCTGCCCTTAGCTTCCATAGAATTAAGTTGGATATTCCACATTCCATGCATCCACTTCCTCCAGAGCCAAACTCCTCTCCTGCTTACTGTAATACTTCTCCTTTCCTAAGACCTTCTTGTCTCATTCATTGTAAATCTTCCCCTGCATTCTTTCTGAAGAGGTCTGTAAAATTCTGTTCTTGCTCAACTTTGAGCCCTGAAAATTAACCCCAGGAAAACTCAGAATAGTAAGACCAAAAGGAACTTGGAAACGTACAGTGAGCTTAGAGGTTCACATGCAGGTTAGTCAGTCCCAGAGAGTTACATGAAAGGCCATCATGGATTCTCTGTGTGATACTGGCCATTCTTCTAGGCAACCACTTTGGAATGAATTACAATATCGTCCAAAATGCTACAAGAGTTTAATGCTTTAAAAAAAAAAAAAAAGAAAAAAATGAGACACTAGGATTCTGATTGCTCTAACACCAGTTTATCCTAATGGAAGGGAGTATATTCTTTTGAGTCATCCATGACCAATTTCTCTCAGCATCAACTGGTGTGATTACGGCAGCTTCTTTGTTCAATAAATGACAATGCAAAAGGGATGCTGACATATGAGCTCTGTTCTAGTTTGTACCTTTGAAGCATACGCTGAAGTAGGAGAGAAGTGTCGGGGGAGATTTCAGTGAGGAACTTCCCAGCGACCTAGGAAAAGGAGGATGACAATTGTCAGTCTTGGCCAGAAAAGGAAAATTTTGCTTTCCAGGGACCTCAGCTTTGCTAGGATGTATTACTACACCGAGATAAATTGCTTGAAGCATATGCCAGCAGTAAAGAAAGAGGTGTCTGTGGTAGAAGAAAAGAAAAATACAACTGGGGAAGAAAGAACTCTCTACAAAGGCGCACATCATGCACTCCAATATTCACAGTCAGTCCTGGTTTTCTAAATCACATAAGCCAACAGAATGACAGAACGGTTTGTAATACGTGGGTAATATTTTAGTAATTATTAATAATTAGTATTTGAACTAAAACAAAATTTTCCTAATAAACTTTAATTGAAATAATGTAACAATATAGAAGAGTGAAAGGCAAGCATGCTGACATGATTTTGTTTCATGCTCTGATAATATCAAGTATAACCTGTAATTCAAAAGCAGTAACAGTTAAACTCGGAGTAAATATTTTTTACTCTTGTTTTTAGCCAACTTTGAATAACCAAATGTCTCCATGACAGAAAGTGCTTTAGAAGAAAACAGTGCTAATAGGTGCTCTAAATAATAATAATTTAAAAAATTGCAAAAATTTCTTCCAGCAGTGGGTAATTCTCCCCCATATTTTAAGCCAGGTTTTTTACTCATTTATGACTGTATAAAAACGTTTTGTTATCACTGAATTCTCTGTTAGATGCCATGGAACCACTTCAGATTTAGAAAAACAACATTTATCCTTTGACGGTCTTCCCTCTGCGGATAACACCTATCCCAATTACCTTTGCTTATACATACTAAAGCCTATATACCTACCATATGGTTTTAGCCCTAGAGTTTGGCCTGCTGAGCTCTTTGACCCATTGTCACTGTGTCCACTGCTCTCAGCTCAGAGATCACTATTCCTCAGCTGGGACCATAGCTGGACTGAGGAGATCCTCCCTGTTCTTTGGGAAGTAAGCTGTAACTGACTGCTGCCAGCTACCAGCACCTCCCTTCACCAGATCTGGTTGAAGCAACAACAAACAGTTGGTTAGGGGCATCACTTCTCAGCAACAATGCACTTGCTGTTCACCTCTAACCTGAGAACCTGAAAGCATCTCAAAATGTGGGTTAGGGATCACTACAGCCACAGGTAAGGATTTAACAGTTTTACTATGGAAAAATAGAACAGAATAGAATCATAGACTAGAAACATTAAGGCTGGAAAAGACCTCTAAGATCATGAAGTCCAACGATCAACCAACCCAACACCACCATACCTGCTAAACCATGTTCTGAAGTGCAACCAAAGCTCAAACTATGATCCAGGCTTAAAATGCTATAAAACCATACTCTTGACACAGTACTCATCTCCTTGTCTGCTTGATATCCTTTTCCTTCTCTCTCTGCTCCTATGTAATTCAATGACAGAAAGACAGCGCAGCTTTTTCCAAATGCTGAACAAAGTAGTGGTCATGTATTCAACTTGTTGCAGGTCCTTAAAACAGCTTTATCAGTTTTGAATACTGATAAGGACTGCCATCTGGCTGAGAGCAAGAGTGGCTATTGTATGTATAATGCACTGCGTAATTAAGAAGACAATAATAAACAGGTCCCTGATCATACAGAGCAAAATTTGGTGAGGCCATGAAGTTACTGTGCCCAAATGTGCATCTCTCTGCATTATAAGATTTCCTTAGTTGTACTGTATACCAAGGGCCATGCACTACTGGCATAAAGTGTTCTCAGTCCCTTATGTTCATTCCTGCCATTTCCTAAGCACTGACCAAGGATTGATCAGGCTAAAACAAACGCATATTAAACATGATATAATTATCTATACATCTTTAACTTATCTGACACATGCAGCCTCTACAGGTCCCACAAATAGATTTTTTCAGCATGATCAGGAGTGGCACTGTGTCATGGTTTAAGCCAGCAGCTGTCAACTAAGGCCTAGACATCCGCTCGCTCATCCCTCCCTTTCTCCCCCAGCGGGAAGACTTTTTACAAAAGGTAAAATTCATGGGTTGAGATAAAGACAGTTTAATAAGACAACAAAGTAAATACTAATAACTAATACTAGTGATAATAATGAATATGGAAAACAAGCTATATATAACATAACTTTCTCACTGTCTGATAACCGATTTGCAGCCAGTCACTGAGCTGTGATCACAGAACGTGGAAAACTGCAAATTTTGCTAAACTCCAAAATAAGACCAAACTCCCGGAATAGTTCAAACTCCCAGCCATGAGAGGATCCGAACTCATGGAAAAGAGAAGAGCAGATTCCTCCCCCCAGGTCAACCCCCACTAATAAACTTAGTGTAACGTCTATGGTATGGAACATTTCCATTGGCCAGCTTGGGCTAGCTGTCTGGTTGTACTCCCTCCCAGCTCCTGCACACCTGCTGAACAGGGGAGACTGGAAAAAGTCCTGGATTTCTTAGCAACAACTAAAACCGTCAGTGTTATTAACATTCTCATACTAAACACAAAACACAGCAGTTATTGGGAAGAAAATTAATTCCATCCCACCTGAAACCAGTACACACTAGAAAGCAAGTGGAGCAGGAATTTCTTAGAGCAGGCAGGACACCTGGCCTGAAGCAGTTGTCAAGTATTGTAGAGACAGTACATGAGAGGATAGGAAGAGACCTCTGTCTCTCAACTTACGCTTTTCTGGTGCTTTCTTTTGATGAGCTCTTTCCTTCTCTTCTGGTTATTCACTGCACAGATTACATCATTCAATCTGCACCATGTTTTAATGTAATCCTTAAACTTGTCTTTTGAGAATAGAGGAAAAAAAAATGCTAACTGCTAAGAAGTAACACAGCTATTCCATAGCCACATAATTTATTGGCAGAACAGGCTGTCCCTCAATGCCACACCACCACCAGTCTATGAATTAGTTTGAGACAGGCTTATCCCAATTTCCACTTTTAGAGCTGTTCCACTGTGTATGCTGAATACTAATTAGAGCAGGAACTTCAACAATGGTATGCAGACAGGCAAGCACCAAAACCACAGCTTCTAAGTCTGCCTCTCTCAACAGCTGAGAAACCTTTCATGCATAACAGCTGATTCTTAGACAATGATCAGGGTTTAAAAAATGAGAATTTCTGATAAAGCCAGTTAAACCAGAATTCCTGACCAGATCTGACACACAACCTACATTTCTCTAGGGATCTGAAATATCCAGTAGCGCTTTTTTTGTAATGCCTAATGCAATTTCAAAGAGTCTGATTAAATGAGGCAGAAACTAGATACATGACCCTGATTTAGAGTTTACAGAGTACATTTCAGCAAGATCTCACACAATTCTATTTTAACAAGTTAATTAATTTCCAGTAAATAAAGTATTGTAAAGATGCAGGTTCTAAAGAGGAAGTGTAATAGAGTTTCTTTTTAATAGGGAAATACGTATTTATTAAAGGAACCAACTTACTATAACAGACAACTTAGGGAACACATCATCATGTAAGGGGAAGTTAAAATGGTTTAAAACTTGTGCTCCATTGAAGAATTATTATAAGCTGTTATTAAAAATTGCTATATGAAAGTGGAGAATATACAGATTCAGAATTACTCTTGCTAACATCAATGCAAATGGACTTTGTTTCCCTTCGCACAGACTGTAACCTCCAGCTATCTCTCTGGATGCTTAGGGATATTAATCAAATCTAAACCATCTAACTTTACAATATTAGAATAATATTTTATCAAGGTGTAATATCACATTAGTCAATTAAATAATATATAATATTAATATTTTATGTAAGTTTATGAAAACAAAACATCTCTGGATGTTTAGTGTTGTTAGAGCTAATTAAACACCCTGGACAATGGCTCTATGTATTCACAGATAAGACCAAATCCTGCTTGATAAGAAAGCAATTGTGATAAAATGCTACGTCTATGTCTTTCCAAAAGACCAAATAATGAAAATAAAAAGACTGAAAACAAAACATACCCATGAAGCTCTCTCTAGAGGAGAGAACAGAAGGCAGAAAAAGGCTCATACCATGGATTCAGTCTCTGCTTTTAAGACATTTGGCTATGAATCCTCCAACATTATTACATTTTTAAGATCTAATACAGTTTTTAAGGAACACTTCAGGCTGTCTTTCGCTTGTCATCTTCAGCACAGAGCAAACATAACTCTTTATGGAACGGCACATGCATGCTGAGCTTGCTTTTTTGAGTGAGAAGAGTTTGGCCATGTTCCATGTACTTTGGCTCTTCCGCATAGAAACATTTCAATCCCATAACACGTGAGGAAATCACATTTCAGTGCCAAAAGGGTCCTGGAATAGGGCTGGCAGTTACTGTAGGAAATCGAGTTATCTCGTGGTGGCAAAAGTACAAACAAAGCAGAAGTCCCTGGTTTTGTTTCCATTTGCCACTGAAGGTAAACAGATGACGTATTGATAATTGTCTGAAAAATTAATACCTGGCTTACCTCAGTTACAGACACTGGAGACATCTCTCTGCTACCCTGCCATCAGATCTGCAACCATAAAGTGAATATGTATTCTGTCTCTTTTGTACAATTTACTCTGCACCCAGTTATGATATGGTTTGATACCACGTCTGCTCCCTCCCCAATTCCCTTTCTCTGTTCCTCTTGCTCACTCTTTTCTCTATCTTTTGTTTGCTTCTTTGAAGTTCTCTCTGGCATTTTTCTTGAAAGGAAAAAATAATTACTACATCTACCACAGTTTTTACGAGAAATTCTGCGTATTTAATCTTAACAGGCTTGTGGGACTCCATAAAGTGTATCAACTGTGGTAAGGTTCTTCAAAGGTAAAAAAGCATTTAGAAATGTGTGATTCTGTGATTCTGTGAAATTGAAACATCATTTGAATATATGTCCTACACTGTAATTAAAGATTTTCTGAACTTACAAGAGCAGCTAGGAGTCTGTGATCACAGAAGGCCTGAAGGTCAAAGAAAGCGTACCCACCCTGATCAGCAAGACTGGCAAACTGGTAATAATGGACAAGGAGAAGGCTGAGGTACTCAACAACTTTTTTGCTTCAGTCTTCACTGGAAATCTCTCTTCCCACACCTCTTGAGTGGATGGACCTCAAAGCCAGGACTGGAGGAGCAAAGTCACTACCACTGTGAGAAAAGATCAGGTATGTGACCACCTGAGGAACCTGAACATACATAAGTCTATGGGATCTGACGAGATGCATCCCAGAGACCTGAGGGAATTGGCTAATGTAGTTTCCAAGACACTCTCCATAATATCTGAAAAGTCATGGCAGTCAGGTGAAGTCCCTGGTGACTAGAAGGGAAACACTGCACTCATTTTTAAAAAGGGTAGAAAAGAGGGCCCTGGGAACTGCCAACCTGTCAGCCTCACGTCTGTGCCTGGCAAGATCATGGAACAGATCCTCCTAGAAGCTATGCTAAAGCACATGGAGAACAGGGAGGTGATTCAAGACAGCCAACATGGCTTCACCAAGGGCAAGTCCTGCCTGGCCATCCTAGTAGCCTTCCATGATGCAGTGACTACATCAGTCGGCAAGGGAAGGGCTAGGGATGTCTTCTATCTGGACTTCTGTAAGACTTTTGACACTGTTCCCCACAACATCCTTCTCTCTAAATTGGAGAGATATAGATTTGATGGGTGGACTGTTTGGTGGATGAGGAATTGGTTGGATGGTCGCATGAAGAGGGTAGTGGCCAATGGCTCAATGTCCAGACAGAGATCGGTGACAAGAGATGTCCCTCAGGGGTCCATACTGGAACAAGTACTGTTTAATGTCTTCACCAATGACAAAGACAGTGGGAACAAGTGCACCCTCGGTAAATTTGTAGATGACACCAAGCTGAGTGGTGCGGTCAACACACCTCAGGGATGGGATGCCATCGACATGGACCTGTACAAGCTCAAGAAGTGGGCCCATGTGAACCTCATGAGGTTCAACAAGGCCATGTGCAAGGTCCTGCACCTGGGTTAGGGCAAACCCAAGTATCAATTCAGGCTGGGGGATAGAGGGATTAAGAGCAGCCCTGCCAAGAAACACTTTGATTCTTTTTATGCAAAAGTCGTTCTGCCATGATACCTTTGTGCCAAACAACCATGCCTTTTTCTCCTGTTACCCATGACAGTATCTCAGAAGCTTCTGCTTAGTTAGTTATGGACAGTCGGATTGACTGAACCCTCAGCAAGTTTGCCTACAACACCAAGCCAAGTGGTACAGTCAACATGCTGGAAAGGAAGGGATGTCATCCAGAGGGACCTGGACAGGCTTGAGATGTGGGCCTGTGTGAACCTCATGAAGCTCAACAAGGCCAAGGGCAAGGTCCTGCACAGGAGTCAGGACAATCCCAAGCACAAATACAGGCTGGGCAGAAAACGGACTGAGAACAGCCCTGAGGATAAGGACTTGGGGGTGCTGGCTGATGAGAAGCTGAACATGACCTGGCAATGTTGTTTTCACAGCCCAGAAGGCCAACCGTATCCTGGGCTGCATCAAAAGCAGCGTGGCCAGCAGGTCGAGGGAGGGGATTCTGCACCTCTACTCTGCTCTGGTGAGACCCCACCTGGAGTCCTGCGTCCAGCTCTGGAGCCCTCAGCACAGGAAAGACATGGACCTGTTGGAGTGGGTCCAGAGGAGTGCCACAAAAATGATCAGAGGGATGAAGCATCTCTCCTGTGAGGAAAGGCTGAGAGAGTTGGGGTTGTTCAGCCTGGAGAAGAGAAGGATCCAGGGAAACTTTATTGCAGCCTTTCAGTACTTAAACGAGCCTTATAAGAAAGATGGGGACAGGCTTTTTTATAGGCCCTGTAGCAATAGGACAAGGGGTTACGGTTTTAAAATACAAGAGAGTAGATTCAGACTGGATATAAGGAAGAAATTTTGTACCATGAGAGTGGTGAAACAGTGGCACAGGTTGCCCAGAGAGGCAGTAGATGCCCCTTCCCTGGAAACTTTCAAGGCCAGGTTGGTCGGGGCTCTGAGAAACCTGATCTAGTTAGTGGTGTCCCTGCTTATTGGATGGGGGTTGAACAAGACGACATTTAAAGGTCCCTTCCAACCCAAACTATTCTATGATTCTATCTCAGAAAGCCTATGAAACATCACTGCTTGAAGAGTTCTTGGATCTGGCATCTCTGAATGCTTTTTGGCAAGTTGGGTAGAAAAGATGCTAGGATGAGTCCATGTGTCCAGGAACAGGTCTAATTTATCTTCTGAATTTCTTGTACTATCTCCAGTTCCTGTCTGACCCTAACCCCATCAGTGACCTGACTATAAATGTCTGAATTCTCAAAAGACAATCTAGTTCAGCACTCAGCCCACTTAGCCCACTTTCTTCAGTTTTCCAAAACACTAAAAAAGAAAAGAAACCAATCTAAAACTACAGCTCCTGTAAATCTGGCAGAACTTCCTCACAAAACCTCTCTAAATTTCAACATCTCCTTCTGCAGGGGCTCACCAAATTATCTTTCTAACACAGTTAAATGAAAGACTATACTGTCTGATAAAAGTTGCCAGTGCTACAGATTTTTCAACAAGAAGACATTGCCAAAGCCAAAATGGGACACTGAATTTTAAGAACACGTTTGTTTCATGAAGCTGTCCATCTTGTATGGACCAAGAATAAAGCTGAGTTATAAGCATATCCTAATCACGTTACTTGTTTCTGCGAACACAATCTGAGTATTTGGATTGTTCCTCCTAGAAATTCCAACTTTTTTCCCCCCCTTGATGTTTATGTGTGCAGAAAAAATGAGGGAAATTTCCTAAATTTTAGGAAGATAAATGACAGACATAATTAATTTTCATTAAATGTGTTTTAGCCTTAAGTTTGTTTTTTTTTAAAAGTCTTCTGTTTGTTTTTTTAAAAAACAAACAAACCAACCAACCAGAAACCAAAAAACCACTCCTCCAGAAAACTCTCCTTGACCTGAGATTTGAACCTGATCTATGGCTTCATCACAAGAGAGCCAAGAAACATACTAGGAAGACCAGCGCAAGTAACTGTTGTGGTTTGGCCCTAGCTGGAAACAAAGGACCACGTAGCTGCTCTATCGCCCCTCCCCCTGCTGGGGTGGAGAGGAGAATGAAAAGAAAAAGGCAAAACTCATGGGTCGGGATAAGGACAGTTGAACAGAACGAAAAAGGAAGCAAACAGTAACAACAACAATGCTGACAGAAAGAATATACGAAACACACAGTGAAATGCAAGGAGCAACTCTCACCGCCCAATGCCCAGTGTACTCCTGAGCTGCGACTAACTTCCCCTCAGCCAGCTCCACAGCTCTGCACCGAACATGACATCATATGGTATCAAATATGCCATCTGTTTGGCCAGTTTGGGTCAGCCAGCCCGCCTATGTCCTCTCCTGACTTCCTGTAAGAATTAACCCTATCCTGGCCAAACCAGGACAAACATATAAATATGGTAAATATTTTCTCTCAGAGTGATCATACTGGAAGCATATTCTGATGAACACAGGGTTTTTTGAGAAGAATGGTTTACCAGGGCAATTCTATTGATTTTCTTTATTCCATATTCACAAAGCTGTCTTTGTTACATCTGGTGGCTTGGTTTTGGGGTTGTTCTTTTTTTATATTTGGGGGGGTGAGGTGTCCTTCCACCCCCATGGATATCACCTCGTATTTTCCTCCACAGATTTTATACAAATTCTAATAGAGATTTTTTCCTGCAAATCATTCCTGAAAAGAATCTTTTCATTCTTACATAAGGAAGACAAATGTAATTGTTATCTTTCGTCTGATAGTTGGCATTTTGTCATTCAGTCTTAAATGAAGTCTCTGGGTTGAGTCAGTTCCTCAGCTTCCATACTTTTGACATTATTAGATTAGATTGTGAAGAGTAGGTACAAAATAATTCACTGGCATGTTTCTCTTACTTGTCCAAGTCAAATGATGCCAGTTGAAAAGCTACACTGCAGCATGGCTTGACATACTTCACCTGTTTTGCCTTAACAATATCAACCTGTTTCAGCTAAGCTACAATAAAGCTTCCAGTAAAGATAAAATCTGTTACTCTGTGTTGTAGTGCACAGAACTTGTTTCTTTTCTCTTTGTTGATCTAAACTGAAACCACTGAAATTGGATTTTTTCGCATAGTCATCCCTCAACAGTGATGGAAGTTGAATTCTGAGGTGGACTGCATTTGGAAAAATGCTGAGTAGCAGTTCTCACTGTACTTTTCTTTCCTTTTGCTGTTTATGTGTTTGTTTGGCTGTAGCATAATTGTGTGACCCATAAAGTGAGCAAACTGCTGTTGCTCAGTGTAAGCTTACCTTTGTACATTCAGGTCTTCTTATCATCTGATGCTCTGCTGCAGCTTTTTGTTGATCCTCCTTGGTTTCAGATGTCCCACCCACTTGTTTTTCTTTTCTTTGATGCAATTTTAAGGCTAGTTGTCTTAATCTCTTCTTTTGCTACAGTATTTTTTGATTTGGTAGCTCTTGATCTAATGTCTGACAATTATGAATAAATACTACACAACTCTTGTTTTCAGTTTTTACCAACTATAAACTCTTATGCTTTACTTCCTTGCCATATTTTCCCTAAAAACAATTTTAGTAGTAACTGCTTACAACCACCACCTGTCATAACAGATTAAGTGACAGGGAAATTAATGTCCAGTATAGTAGTATAGAGAGAACAACATTTTCTTTGCCCTTTAATCTTAAAAGGGTTATGACTGCTTAACAGGCTAATCTTACGGCTTGCATTAATGTTTTACTAAGCAAATGATTGCTTGTACCACTGGGCTTAGTCCCTTCAGGATGCAAAAAACCCCAGTGTCCCTGAACAGGAAACAGATCACTGTCAGTTCTGTTTTCAAGAAGCAAATTTGTGCTTACTGGTTCTGTTTGTCTAGGGGTTTTTTAATTCTCTATAAACTACAGCAAACATAGTATAGGCAATGAGGAGGATAACTGTCTCTTCCTCATTGCCAAGAGGTCCAGTATTTCCACAGAGACAGTAGCTAAATTCCTAAGGAGCATATGACACCTAGTAGGTGCTGTCCTAAAGCACTTACAGGCTGAACAAAACTGATTAATTTGACCGACTGCTTGGGACCTGAGGGACAACACAATTTACTGCACTTAGAGGAGCTAAATTACATAAAATATGATGACAACATATTTTAGGCATCTTGCTGAACCAGTAGAAATTCCTCTACTTAAGCCAGTTACCAGATGACAATACAACCATCTCTTCTGGTGCTCTGGAGCCAAAGTAATGTCCCCTCTAACCCTGACATCATAAGATCTGCACTAGCATAGTGTAGAGATTTTTACAGAAATAAACATATAAAGAAGTAGTAGTGATAAACAGCAGCTAATATATTTGTGAATGCTTGCTGTTGACACTGAATCTAGACTCTCCCTCGGGTCTTTGGTGCTGTTTAGCTGCATACACATAGGAAGCCCACTTGTTCTATGATTTTCTAACCACAGAATTTACCACACGAGTATTAAATTCAACATGAATGTCCAAGTATGAATGCATTTATGTTTTGTTTGCATGTATATTTATAAACTGACATGAAATCTGAAATTCACACAAAATTTGGAGAGGTTTAAGTCTTCCAATTAAGTGAAATGTTTGAAAACATCCTGATAGATAGATTACATGTAAATTACATCATCTTCCAGAACACAAATAGAGTACTGTATAGCAACTTAGATACATATGGAAAGCTTCCTTCCTTGTCATCCAAACTCAGACATATGATAGTTTTAATATTTAACCTTTAGCAGCATCTTCCAACAATCCCAAGTGGTCTCAGAGCTGGGCTGCTGAATCTCAAAACTATTCTTTCACCAAATTTCCAAACCTCAGATCTCACTAGATCGTCTCTATATGAAAGCTGTTACTGTCAGCCAAAAATGCTGAAGCATATTAAAATTTTAAGGAAGTATAAACTGAACTGAATGTAGTAACAAAACAAGTTATGTAAAGATTGTATTCTGTTTGTATCTTCCTTTTCATAGTTTAGGTCAATAATAAAAAAAATCCTTCTGCTTTCATTTTTATATTAATTTGCTGCACTATTTCTTTTCCCTGCATTTGCATTGCCACAGAAATCAGTCAGTGTTCAATCTACTAACCACAAAGAATGTGGCTCCTGCAAATAAGCAGTTTCTGGTAAGAAATGTAACCTCTTGCTTATAGAAATCCATGATTAAGGAGCATTAATTCTGAGTTTTCATTTAGAACAGAAAATACAAAGAAAAAAGCCCACTTATAAAAGAAGAATTATGTGGATTATATGTGGCCAAGGCAAGGAAGAAGAGCTGAAAGTTAGGTTTTACCATCCTGGAAAAATACTCAATGTGTTATAAATACCATGTACTAAAAACAGGGACAAAAAACTCCAAACAATTTTTAAATATTCTGTGAGTCAATTAACTGATCTTAATCAACATTTCTAATCAAAATGCTTTTTTAAAATCTTACCAAACCCTTATAACCTTAGCATAAGTGGCTGTCATTAAGAGCAGGAAGAAAAGGACACTATGTGATCAATGACTTCTCCTCAGAGGCTGCCATTTCTGTCAGACATTTCACCAATGGATGCTACTAAAATATATGTAGTCAGTCTTCGTCTCCTTGAGCTATTACAGGCCTTACAGCAGCTCTGCTGCGTTCTGCTGATTTACAGGGATCAAATTTAGGCAGACATTTAGATGGCACTTTGAGCTGATGCTAGTTCTTTAACTAAACAAGAGACTTTTTCCTAAGATTAGATTAAAATCAGGGTGACATCCAACCTTTATTTTCATAATATTACTTAGCTGTAATACATGTGTCTGCTTCACCCTGAGAAAGAACAGACATGCACTGATAATAATCTGAAACAACCTCTTCTCTGACCTCTTTTTTTTTTAATGTCAGTTCTCTCAGACCCTATTTTTTCTTAGATTTTCTGTGCAGAAATCCAAGACAAAATTTAGTTCCACCTGTGCAGAAGGATTCTGGGCTGACATGAAGTCCTCTTGCTAGTATCACTCACAGGTATTTCAGTGTATCTTTAGACAGAGATCAAGTATTGCTCAGCACAGTCAACCTGCTTCCCTATGGAGGATCTTACAGGGATCTTACAGTCACCCTCTCTCACGTACGGAACTTCTGTAGCTCGAATTTCAAAGTATCTTATCAGAGTTTTGAGACAGAAAAAGCTTGAGTACATGAAACCCAACGGGTTCAAGTAATCATACTTTTTCCATTCTAGAAAAAACCAATAATTTCCTGTAGTTGTTCTTGTAATAATATTAAATGAAACTGTGTCTATATGTTTGAATAGTCTTTGTACTACAAGACAGGAGCAGGCAATACTGATTTAGAAGTACACTCCATACTCAAAAGATGAATGTTTAAAATTTTAGTGAGATTCTTTGAGACAGACCTCCTTTAACATCCTTTTCCATAAAGTCTGATGTCTGTTCATATGGAAGAGAGTGGATTTTTGTGAGTGACTTCATTTGTGAAAGAACAGCTCATATGTTATGTGACAGACTGGTAGACTCATGCCCTGTTCTGCTGTTCCTCTTCTTTTATCCCAATTACAAAGAAATAAATACAGAGTGGGAGTCAGATGACGTATGTCACGTATATGTTTTGAAATCAATAACCATTACACTTTAAACATTCACACTGCTTAGGCACATTCTGTAAGACTGGTTTCATAAAGAAATTGTGGGTTTCATTGGTGCAGAAACCGTAATGCTTTCCAAACTCTTAATAAATCTCAAACTCCCATTTCACTTCAATGATAGGCATAACTCAGTCTTTTCTCTGCCTCCTAGAAGATACCCTAGGCATATTCAAAACCAAAAACAAGTTATAGCACCATAGCAAGAAATCATATTCACCAACGTGTTGCTTACTTCAAATGCTGAGTCAGTCTAATCATCCATCCCTCTTCAATTACTTTTCCAAGAGCCAGGTAGTGGCTGGAGAAGAGATTTTCTAGTTTGTGAGCAGGTGATTTAAGATATTAACAAACAATATAACACAGAGAACTTGACAAAAAAAAACACTTGAACCCTGGCAGGCTGCCCCCACGGCGGCCTATGTGAATATTGGAAGCAAGGTGGCAAAGGGCTGGGAGCATCTCAGGGAATGTAAGTGCCCTGGTTTTAGCTGCGATAGAGTTAATTTTCTTCCCAGTAGCAGGTATAGCGCTGTGTTTTAGATTTCATATGTGAATAACATTGACCACACACTGATGTTTCTGTTGTTGCTAAGCAGTGCTTACACAGAGTCAAGGCCTTTTCTGCTTCTCACCCCACCCCACCAGTGAGTAGGCTGGGGGCGCACAAGGGGGTGGGAGGGGACACAGGCAGGGCAGCTGACCCCAACTGACCAAAGGGATATTCCATACCATATGACATCATACTCAGCATATAAACTAGGGGCAGTTGGCTGGGGGGTGGCAATTGCTCCTCAGGGACAGGCTGGGCATCAGTCAGTGGATGGTGAGCAATTGCACTGTGCATCGCTTGTGTATTATTTTTTATTATAATTATTATTTTCCCTGCCTTTTCTGTCCTATTAAACTGTCTTTATCTCAACCTACAAGTTTTTTGTTTTTTTTTTATTCTTTTCCCCATTCCACTGAGGTGGGAGAGCAGTAAGTGAACAGCTGTGTGGTGCTTAGCTGCCTGATGGGTTAAACCATGACAGTAAGTCAGCAGGGAAGTAGAAATATTTTAAATCCGAGTATGCAAAAAAGCAACAGGACAGTTGAACTCACGAGGAAAAAGGGTAAAGATTACATAAGTATTATTTGAAGACTCTAAGTCTGCTCCAAATCCAAAATATAAAACAGAGTGCCTGGTGAGTGGACACAGTAGTTGGCTATCATTTCTTGGCAATGAATGTTTCTATCTGATGAACCATAAACCCCACATTTAGATGAAAGCTGCTAACACCACCATCAGGCTGGTTTTATTTTTAGAGTGGAGAGCTGCAAACAGAAGTATTTTTCAAAATATATAGGAAACAAAGTTCTATAGAATCTTTAGCATGCAAGGTCTCAAAGATTCCATTGCAGAGAAAGTAAAGATTTTAGTGCTTCCATATTTTTTCCAAACACTATGCCCACATAATCATTTTCAGAAAAAAATGTCCTCAAGCATGTGGTGAAAGTGATGAAATCCCTCAACAGAAAAGCTGAACATATAAACATATGGAAAACACAATTAGTAAACAATCCACAAGATGAAGTTTGTCCTCATTAAGCATTTGCTGGATAACTCGGAACAACACTGTAAAATTCAAAGTCTGTTGTAAAACAGTTTGCAAGCAAAATAAAAGGCTTAAACCAGCGTAGCAAATAGTTTGCAATGAACTGTTCACCTTCAGAATACATCTTGGTAAACCAACTTTTCTCTTTACCCATTTTGAAAGTTACTTCAGAACAGTATTTGAAAGTAATAACTTTGTTCTTTCTGCTTGTCAGACCTTGCATCGTAAACACCTTGCTTTCTATGCTTTTTATTAAGTTCGCATTTCCCCTTCATCAATGGCTTAAAATCTACGCTTCTGATTTGGTAAAACACTTCCCACAGAGGAAAGAAAGCAAACACATACTTACCTAACTGCACTGAAATCAACCTAAGAATTTAAAATTAAGCATTTGTGCAAACATTATCTTAAATAAAAACTGACATAATCTTGTATATCCATGTTATCAAGAATTGTGATCTAAAGTCTTTCCATTACATAAACACAATCTTCAAATTCATTAACTTTTATCCATAAAGACTTTTCATGAAAACAAGTAAACAGTGAAAATTTTTCTACAAAGACTTGTAGGAAGTAGAATTGTAGAATAACTTGTAGAATAACTTGGGGAATGTCTTTGCTTTTTCAAATATTTTATATTTGGAAAAAGAGGCTAGGTAATG
>Ga0065711_1010271_pt1 | contig 18796 bp, 10 predicted proteins | sample Hoacrofraction12_FD_59098 | JGI IMG/M metagenome (GOLD analysis project Ga0065711, IMG submission 59098) | Hoatzin crop microbial communities from Cojedes, Venezuela - Epithelial fraction 12 v2 (version 2) | ecosystem: Host-associated > Birds > Digestive system > Esophagus > Crop | place... | reverse complement strand
ATTGTAAACTGCCAAATTTCAATGCTTTCACTGTCTAAGCTTTTCTCCTTTTACACTGAAATCTATCTATGCTTGACGAAAATAAAATTCTTTTGAAGATTTTTTTCATTCTTACCTGACGTAAAGTACGTGCTACTATACTTTCAAGTACTGGTCCTCTGTCTTCATGCAACAGATGAACTTCATCAAGAATCAAGAGTTTTACCAGCTGAGAGAGGGCTACATCACCAACACTTTTTCTTGTCACTACATCCCACTTCTCTGGAGTAGTTACAAGCATCTAGTAGGGCAGAAAAAATAAATATTAAGCATTTACAAAGACAAATCCAGATTCAAATTTATAAAAAAGCAGTATTTTAATATACAGCAGAGTAAATGCAATGTAGAACTCAATGAAACTATCTTACTTACTTTACATATGAGGCAGACACAGCTTGTTGCATCTATGTATGTTGGATGGCTATTAGTAGGATTCAGTACGGAAAACCACATGGAAATGTCAAATAACAACTTCAAGCTGCTGTGCATTATTTGCACATATTTTCCACATTAAAACAATTAAACAGTTATCCAGAGTCAACTCTTTATGTAATTTTGGGAGTCATTTAAAGTATGTGTCCCACTAAAAATGATCTGTGATAAACTATTTCTAACCTTCACCACAGCACAGTAAACACCAAAGATCCCCCCTCACACCTAAGCTTTAAGCTGATAGTTCCCAGTTCCCTCTGAAATGCTTTCTCCCTAAGACACACTTTCAAGTTGTACATTTTGATATTTTGATCCTTGCACTGGCAAAACAGATTAAACAACTTCCACCCATCTTGGAAACGGGAACTTCCAAACTTTATTGTTTCACGTAGATACATCTGTGGTAAGTCTCTATCATGGTGCCATTTCCTCCACGCTTTTGCAATGACTTCTCTTTTTAAATAAATTCTGAAGTAACTGACTATCAAATAGATAAAATTGAGGTACATTCAATCTCCAATTGCCGAACAATTGCAGTACCCTCCATTCCCCACAACGACAACATACTCAGCAGTCACTTCATGTGACCTTAACACAAGAATTCAAGAAAGTAGCATTTTTAAATTTCAGATCGGACATAAAGTGGTCACTCTAAAGAAAGCATCTCACTCCTCTCCCCCTCACCCCCCTCAAATTCTCAGCAATTGTTTTGAATAGAAATAGAAATGCAGCTTTCTCATATACCACTCAACAAAAATAATTTCTTATCTAAGTGCCAACTGCTATGTATAAACCCCCCATAGAACTGAATCTCATCCACTGAAATTCAGTAGTAACGTGCCTGCAAGTTATGACTATGATTTAAGGGCAATTATTTATTGCCTATTCATAACAAATCTAATGAATCACTATCTGTCAAAGCTTGAGGTTTCTGGGACAGGCACAAAGCCTACCTTACAGTCTCACTTATTTCACAAAAAAACCCCTTAGAATTATTAAAATGAAGGTTACTCTGTAACTTTGCAGTTGAAAATCACTCAGAAAATAAAAAGGAAAATTCAGATTCTGTTCTTTCATAGGCCCCAATATGAACGTTTAGAAATTGGGCTGATCTTGTTCAGGTGATATCTAGAGCAACATGAACGCTTTAATGAGTAAAAGATGACAGGGATTGTTTGATTATGAAATGAAACTTTTTAAACATTCAACTACCAATCATTAAAAGATACTAAGAATTGGCAAAATGGGGAAACTTCCAACAGCTTTGATAAATAGGCACGATACTAAAATAAAACACAGTCCAGTGATCATGAACGTGTAAGTGGTTCATGTTATAAATAAGCTTATCAACTTGTGACAGGATCTAGAGAACAGGACACTTGTTTTCTAGAATTCTACTGATACTGACCAAATTCCAGTCAACAATCTTGAATTACCTTATCCTATAAGAGGACAGATATAACAAATGTTAGACAGATGACCAAACCAGGTTTATGATACAGCTTTTAAAACAGGAATTCTAAAATGCAAGAACTTCCTACTTCTATCAGTATAACTTTATTTGACGAAGTATTTTTAACTAAATTGCCAACTTCTTTCCCCCATACAAGTGGATTAGTTTCTTCTGGCAGATTTTGATTCCAAGGTTATTTTAATACAAATTTTAGTATCAAGGTCTTTGACTCTTAAAGCAATATTACATCCATATTTTTCTGTAATTCTACTTAAACTAAAAAAGAACAAACAGTAAGACATAAATTTTAACATTTAGTATTTGATGAATCCACACTTCTCTTTACAAATAAGAATTGAGTCTACAGTCAGACAGGAAAAAGAGCATCGGACATCTATCAGTTCTTTCATAATAAACACGTTTTATGATAGGGCTTTCTCTCAACTTTAGATGTTCAGAAATAAAACACTAAGATGACACAGAGTTCAATCTTATAGATGGCAATGCTTCTACAGCAATTATAAAACTAGTAAGTCCCTATGGAAGCTTACACACAACAATTGTTTTCATTTAGTCAGCATTGGCTATATTCTAAGCAACCATGGTAGAATACTAAAAAACACACAAATTAAGAATTGAACAGATACTATCAGTATCCTATCTGAAATTTTACCAGATATTGTAAACCCACAGAATATGTGATTCATGACATTTTCTTCTCAAACAGAATCTTATTATCTGTGAGAACACAATGTACAAATAAGAAAAATGAAGACTGTTGCACTAGATCCTAGACTGACAAAACAAGAAAACAATAAACCAGGTTAGGTGGCCTCCAAATCTGATGCTGTGAGGTATACAAATGCTCCACACTAGTGTTAGTACCAATACCAGTTTCTTATCACAGAAATTATACAATGGAAGGGGTAAAACCACTGGGCAATTATGAATAATGCTTCAAGGCCTTGGCTGAGAAAAGTAGACACAGCCAGCAGAGACTTACAAAACCTTTATAAAAATTACTCGTCCAAATTTGAGCATTTCTCCCATAAGAACATTCAATCACCTCAAGTACCATCAGCAACACATTATCAGCTTTCAGAAAGCAATTGATTTGCTGTCTCAACGTTTTTGAAACCCAGCCTGACAGACTCCATTGTTACAGAATCAAAAAATGGTTGAGGTTGGAAGGGACCTCTGGAGGTCATTTTGCCCAACTCCCCTGTTCAAGCAGGGCCTCCTAGGGCTAGTTGCCCAGGAACATACCGTGAGAGCTTTTGATTATCTCCAAGGATGAAGACTCCACAACATTCCTAGGCAACCTGTGCCAGTGTTCAGTCACTCCAAAAGTAAAAAAGTGTCTCCTGATATTGAGACATGATCTGTGTTTCAGTTTGTGTCCATTTGCCTCTGTCCCTGTTCACTGAGTATCACTGAAAAAAGCCTGGCTTGGTCCTCTTTGCACCCTCCCTTCAGGTATTTAAACACATTAATGAGATCCCCCTGAGACTTCTCTCTAGCCTAAACAGTTCCAGCTCTCTCAGCCTCTCCCCATATGAGAGATGCTCTACTCCACCATCTTCACGGCCCTTCAATGGGTTCTCTCCAGTATGTCTATGTCTCTCTTCCACTGCGAAGCCCAGAACTGGACACAGTACTCCAGGTGTGGCCTCAGTGGTGCTGAGCAGAGGGGAAGGATTGCCTCCCTCGACCTGCTGGCATCCCCTTGTCTAATGCAGTAAGGGCACACTGCTGGCTCTTGTTCAACTTGGTGTCCACCAGGAGCCCCAGGTCCTTTCCAGCTGCTCAGCCCCCAGCATATATTGGTGTATGGTGTTATTCCTCCCTGGGGGCAGGACTTTGCACTTGCCTTTGTTGAACTTCCCAAGGTTCCTGTCAGGCCATTTCTCCAGCCTGCCAAAGTCCCTCTGGACAGCAGCACAATCCTCTGGTGTATCAGTCAGTCCTCCCAGTTTGGTGTCATCAGCAAACATGCTGACGCTATGCTCTTCCCCATCATTGAGATTATTAATAATGTTGAACAAGACTGGACCCAGTATTAACTGCTGGGGTACACCACTAGTCACTAGCCTCCTACTGGACTTTGTGTCACTGATCATCACCCTCTGGGACTGGCCATTCAGCCAGCTTCCAATCCACCTCACTGTCTGCTCATCTAGCCCATAAATCAACAGCTTCTTTATGAAAATCTTATGGGAGACAGTGTCGAAGGCCTTAATGCAGTCCAGGTAGAAAATATCCACTGCTCTCCTCTCCTCTACCTGGCCAGTCATCTCATCACAGAAATTTATCAAGCTGGTCAAGCATGACTTCCCCTTGGCGAAGTCAAGCTGACTACTCCTGATATGATTTTCTTGTCTTTCATGTGCCTGGAAACTGTTTGCAGGATTAGCGGCTCCATCTTCCTAGGTGAGGCTGACCGACCTGGCATTCCCTGGGTCCTACTTCTTGCCTTTGTTAAAGACAGGAGTGACATTTGCTTTTCTCCACTCTTCAGTCATGTCTCCCACTTAGCATGACTGACCAAAGATTATCAAGAGTGTCATTGCAATGACATCAGCCAGCTCCCTCTGCACTTGTGGATGCTTCTCATCAGAGCCCATGGACCTATGTATGTTTAGTTTGCTGAAATATTCCCTGACATGATCTTCTTACACCAAGGGTACACTTTACTTGCTCTAGACTTTCCCCCAGTTGCTGGGATTTGGGATTCCTGAAAGCTGGTCTTGCTAGTAAAGACGGAGACAAAGGACACATTCAGTACCTCAGCCTTCTCTGTGTCCTGTGTAACTAGGTCCCCTGTCTCACTTAGCAATGGGCCCACATTTTCCTTATTCCTCCTTTTGTTGCCTTTCTTGTTGTCTTTGACATCCCTGACCAGACTGAATTCCATTTGGACTTCAGCTTTCCTAACTTCATCCCTGGACGCTCAGATAATGTCTCAGTATTCCTCTCAGGTTACATGTCCTTGCATCCACCCTCTGTATGCTTCTTTTTTGTGTTTGAGTTTGACCAGGAGCAAATTCTTCATCGATGCAGGCCTCCTAGCATTTTTTGCCTGACTTCCTATTCGTTGGGATGGACTGCTCCTGAGCTTGGAAGAGGTGATCCTCGAATATTAACCATCTTTCTTGGGCCTCTCTTCCCTCTAGGCCCTTATCCCATGAGAGTCTTCCAAGCAGGTCTCTGAGGAGGGCAAAGTCTGCTCTCCTGAAGTCCAGCGTTGTGAGCTTGCTTTTTCCCCCGTTCCTTCCTCTCCGGATCCTGAACTCCACCATTGCATGGCCACTGCAGCTTAGGCTGCCTTTGGTCTTCATAGCCCCAGTGAACCCCTCCTTGTTGATGAGTATGAGATACAGCAAAGCACCTCTCCTCATTAGCTACTCTATCACCTGGAGGAGGAAGTTCTCACCAGTGCACTCCAGGAACCTCCTATATTGCTTACATCCTGATGCTTCTTTAAAAAAAAAAAAGTATCTTACAAAACACATGCATTTATGAATATTTTTTCTTCACTTGACCTCCACAAGATATATCCTGATAATATTTATTCTCCTCAGAGAAATAATTTTCCCTACACTGCCTCATAATATTGTTCCAGTCCAACTGTTTTACCATCAGAGTATATCAGTCTTTACTAATTACAAAGTATTACTCCTGAAGAGACCTTGTGATATTACAGAAAAAGATATTCCTGCCCTGCAATATTTAAAACTTAACACATGAAAGACTCACTGAGTCACTAATATCACAGAGAGAGTGGTGGTGTGTAGGGGTTGTTTCTATGTTTTGTTAAAATATTACTGGGTGCATTTTGTTAGCAAATACAGACTTCTCAAGTGCTTGTACTTCTACAAAATAGTAGGTGTAAAAATGTATGACCACAGCTTATGAACTGAATTGTAACACTACTACAGATGCAACTGTTATCACATTAAAATGAGCTATGTCAACCACCAAAAATTAGCAGCTGTACTTCCACAGAACATTAATTAGCAAACAGTGAGGAAATATATTTAGCAATGCATATTAAGACTTTAAGGTGTGAAATACTACAAATGCAAGCTACTTAGCTAATTTGCTAAATCTAAATTGCCAGTCTTCAGATTGCAGGTTTTTTTTTAATGCCAGTCATGTTATAAGGATGTATATTTAAAATGGTATCATTAATTCTTCTGTTTCTGAGTGATGACTAAACATCATTATAATGGTCTTTTACTTTGATCTTATTTTAAAGCAGCAATGTTACTCAAAGTGATGACCTGAACTAAAAGCTGTATTTGGTACACTGTTTCATTTAGTAAGATGAGAGATCTCCAGAGAATGTCTCGCCAGAAAATATGACTGGTTCTTACATTTATTCTGCAGATAGAAATTACTGTAGAGAAAAAAAATCCTCCAAAAAAGACCAAACAAATCAGCATTGTAGTCTCAAACCATAAATTGAATTTGAATATATAAAATGCTAATTAAAAATACCAGCTAAAAGAAAATGTTGACTATCAGCAAATATTAACAAAGCTACAGATTATTTTTTAAATTAAAATAATAAACAAAGCAGCATTATGACCGATCTCATAATTAGTTTTAAATGTGGTAGTGGTGTTTCTTTTTATAATTAATTTTCAGAGACAATGTGTTTTATCTACAAAGTGATAAACTAAAAACTCAGATTCAGCAAAAGGATCCTGCTTTCTGTTTGGGGGCAAGGGAAGGACACAGAAACCATGTCTTCAGACATCTTTTTAATATTTTTCTTTTTTTACTTTGACTTATCAGCACACTGAGAAGCATGTTCATTTATATTGCTATTTCACCACTTCACCTCTTCCAGTACTGAAATAGTTAGAAAATAAAGTGTCACATTTGCTTAATGAACTGCAACTCATGCAAGACATTTCAATCTGTTTTTTGTATTAGGGTACGGTTGAATAGAAATGGATTAACTGTCAATATTTTTACTGTCAACTTAAATTTCTCTCTGCACATACAATTCTCCTTTTCCAATGCTTTTTGGATTATCATTAGTAACTATTCCACACAGACTTTCCCTTTTCTACTAGGGGAAACATGGGCTTATCACAAAGTCTTCTGTCTTAGGTGAGGACTGCTGCTCAATTTCACTTTTATACCAAAAAAGATAACAGTTTTAAAAAAAATTTTTTAAACCCCAAATGATTTCATTTAGCTATAGGGTTATTTAACACATCCCTACATTACTTTATACAATGTTCAGGTAAAAACTCAAACAAAGAAGTCTAATCACTTCGAAAAAAGAAGTCATCGACATTAGCTGATAATTTCAATGTCAACTGACAAAATTTCAAGTGACTCTGAAAACGCATTTTTCTATAATTGCATGATTTGCTAACTATTTTTGTCAGTTTCTATTCAGTTCCCTTAAAAGCCAAGCTACATCTTCACTGTAGTTTCAGAAGATCAACATGTTGAAAAATGCTGGGTTTTGTTGTTGTTGTTGTTTGGGGTTTTTCTTAGTCTGAAAAGGCTTATGGTCTCATTGAAATTAAATGATCTTTCATTAATTTCTTAGAGTCAAATATTAATTTTTAGTAGTTGGAGCAGCCTGAAGGTTTACCTTTTCAATAGCTCACTCGCAATGTTTTGAAATTTTTAATGCTTTAAGTTCTCCCAAATACATCTTGTACATGACTAGCATCTGATTTCTGCTTGAATAATTTGTGCACACACTCTGAGGCTAGTAAAACTATGGTAATCCCCTCAAATTTACACTCTCACAGGTCCAATCCACATATGAAAATATTTCAGAACAAACTACATAAAATATTTAATTACAATGTCCTATACTACAAAATTCACTACTTTCAATTTCTTCAAGACCATTTTCAAGTTTTCCTCTCTTTAGCCACTTGAACCTCCAATTATGTCTGCCACTTCTCTCACCTTTTGTCCCTTTCATACATACAACAATAAATCAAAATTCAGACACTCCCCCCCCCATTCCTAACTACTATGATTTCCAGAAAACAATTAGAAAAAGGCCTATGTCATTCTTCCTATGTGCCAGATATTGCCACACCAAAATGTATAAACAACTGATTGACTTGGATCTCAGGTTAAACACCAACTGGCATGATAGGAGAAAGCAACTGGTGTTCCGTTGTAGTTTTAGACAACATACCATTCTGATTACAAAAAATAGGGAGAACAGTTGGTTGTGAATCATCAGGTTAGTAAATTAAATTCTCCCTGCCCTGTTATCTTACAAGTGGATTCTCAAAATAGTCTACCTTACATCTGTTCAAACCTTTCCAGAAGGTAAGGCACCATTAGTAAAGTTGGCACACACTGCAAATTTTAAACATGTTCTTATTTCAGGGTTTTTGCTTTATCAGACCTGTTAACAACCAAAATTTTGGGACTTACAATAGTTTTATATAAGTTTGCATATTATGACTGAGTAAACACCCTACAAGCCAAATCATACCTTTGGCTATTTCTCTTCCAACAGATTTTTATAAGTTTTTATTCCTGATGCACATGACAAACAGAATTCAACCATTATGACAAACAGAATTCAACTATTATTTAAATACAAGCTTTTTGAATGAATTGATGAAATGATTTCAAAGGAAAGACATTGCTAAATTTCTTATAGCAGAGATTTTACGGACTTTCCTGAGAATAAAAATGAAACATTCCCAACAGTAAGCAGGAACAGAAGACTGAAAACTAGTCTGCTGTAATAAGCCTCATTCAGAAAGTAGATCTTGCTATCAGTGAGCTGTTCAGTAAAATAATTTTTACAAAATGAATATGAGTAAAGGCTTTTGTGTAATTACAAAATTGGTATCGACCGTTAGTTTTGAAGCCCAAATAAAGAACTGCCAATCTTATATGCACTAGAGTTAGCCAGTAAAACAATCCCAGATGACTAACCTGAATTGAATAGATGAATTAAAAGCTATGAACAGAAAAGTAAAAAAGATGGCAAAAGGTATACAAAATTCTGAAGGACCGAAACAGAGGATGCATTAAACAAAATCTTTTGAGAAAATCTCTTACAACTGCACAAATAGAGCAGTTGCTGCACCTCCTAAACACTTCACTCATCTTCAGCTTAGCATTCACTTCCATATTTTAATTTTCCTGTTGCCGTGTTCACAAACGAGTTATGAGCAGTAATTCTTTATGTAGAGTGTTTCCCAAAATCATGGTAACTTAAAATGTTTGATTTTTTTTTTCATTTTTTAGTAGGCTGATACAAACGCTAGGCCAAGAACGTTAGAGATGGCAAGTTGGTGTGCAACTGCATGTAGAAGTTTTCATATAAGGTGGGGAAAACATCTTTTGGGGGAATTTTTCAGACAAGCAGAAAAAACTTGTCATCAGCAATAACAACCACTATCAACAGTGGTCAATTTTAACATTTAGCCATGACCATTACTTAAAAGAACCAACCACAGCAACAGACTTCATTCTTGTCTAGGCATGCACATGTAAGTACCCTACTTAGCTACACAAATTTTTTTCTACTACAACACACCTATAGCTCACCGCAGATTCCATAAAATCCTCATTCTGCAGGGCTATAAGAACCTTACTACACAGGCTCTTACACTGCACTGATAAATGCAGTACACAAGTCCTTTCTAGTAAAGCATTACATTAATATTCCCTGTCATTTGTCTACCCCGATGCCCTGTGCCTGAGCACACAGTATGTGTATATATAGCTTTCCATAACATAAAAGGTAGAAAAGTACATTGTACTGAGACTGGATAGTGTTGATATTCTGAGTATCAGCACTATTCCAGAAATAAGCCTGCACACTGCCATACTGTAAGCAGAGCAGCAGTAGTATCAGCTAACATGCTGTTTCAACATCTTTCCTTGACAGAGGATGTAAATATGTGTGCCTTTATTATACCAGAAATGTGAAAATACATACAGCGGTACACACACATACTTTCAAACATTTGACCTGTAAGTTTTAATCCATATTATTGTATACACTGGGCATTAATAGCTGTCATTCTTTCTAGAAAGAAATTATAGAATAAGATCAAGCTCTTAATGAGCAAGTCCAGAGGCCTCCTTGCAAGGAAAATCGTGCGGATGTCAAATGATCAGAATAATAAAGCCTGTTTGTTAGGGGAAGTTTCCAACATGAAATGATCTTTCCAAAGCTAGATCAAGATCCATAAACATTTCATGATCATATGTCATCGCACCCCTGCAGCACAACAGAGATATTATCATATTTAACATACTCCTGTGAAAGTACTGCTTCCTCTTTGCTTTGAAATCATTAGAATGGCTGCTAAATAAATAGCAAATAATCCATTTATGTTATCTTCCTCTGTGAAGTTCACAATATTGTTTCTCAAAGCACTGACTAAATCAACAAGAAATACACATTTCCACTGTAATTTCATTCTTTATTCACCCTCTTAACAGCCATTTCTTTTTCATTTTGCATTAACAACTCTTTGCACCTTTCCCACTTTCTATTAAGTGACCCTCTTACTATTTCAGTATTCCTAGCAAACGAAAATCAAATCCTATTATAAAAAACACCTGATGCCTGTGGCTATGTGAGCACCTGCCCTTTAAAAGCTTGTTCCTTCTGTGCAATGACCAATGATACTGGAGTTACTCATTTTGTTGTTAGCATAAAAATATCTGATTGAAGATACCACAGCCAAAATCAAGGAGAGGTAAAGAGACTTCAGCTAAAATACAGCCTGGAAACAACCAATATATGTATTCTCCACTGGAAAATGCATGTTAGGTATTTCAGAAATTTGCTGTTGTTTAACAACATAAAACAATGATCAGATATGACTAGAAATTATTACATCATTTGCATATTAAAAAGAATTCTTTTACTGAAATTAAATGTGATTAAACTAGCATCATTCCAAACATGGGAATTCAGTAAACTTACAAAAAGTAGTATTTTTCTGAAGTGCCTCAATGATGTTGGAGAAGAAACAATTTTAAGGCCTATTTCATTTGCATATACGGTCAAAGAAAAAACACAGTTCACGCACGAAATAGAAGCTGTAAGGATGTAAAAGCCTTGGAAAGCATGCAGCAAGCTTGTCTCCACCACAGGGATTTATCATGGACAGACATCAACAAAGAATTCTGGTCCAGCCACTGGTGCTTTCTTGTCAATATTCAAAAACTCCCTCTCAAAGATCTACTTCTGTAGATTTCAACTAATATAACCTGCTAGTCTTCATTGTTTTCACCTTGCTACCAGTCTTCTCTTTTCTTCCACTCTTTTACACACATCCATAACTTCCCCCTACCACACTTGCAAGCAGCATTTAAGAATGTGTGGTTGATCCCAGAGGAAGCCACAGCCAGTGCTCCGCATCTGCTGACAGTTTTTTGGCAAAGGGGCATGGGCAAACTACACAGTTTACTCTACTCATGCAATATCTATTTATCTTGGTGCTTTGTTCTGGCAGCAAATTCACTGCAAGAGCTTTACTCATGCAGAAATGGAGACACAGAAAATTGCACACAACTGTACACATCCGCCTGGAGCAGCCTCTCATTGGAATGCAGCATATTCTGCAATTCTATAGGGAGAGCTGCTATGTTGGGGCTTTGTACAGTTTGGAAATATTTCCCTTCTACTCAGTGATGCTTTGGAGCTTCTCAGAGATTTTAATATTAGATACCTGATATCACACCCCATGAGGGACACTTTACCACTCTGGCATTCTCGGAGGTAAACCTCCATCAAAACATGTTACATGAGCAGCAGCCTGCAAGTCACTTTCATAATGCTATTTTTATTCCTCTCTTTATTGCACTCTTCCTCTGTATGATTTATTTGAGCATTTGACCAAACCTCATGTGAGCTGGAGTTCAGGTAGGGAGTGGAATAAACATATAAAAGGTAAAACAGAGGGCAGCAATCCAAAACAAGAATTTGAGGTAGGAAGGTAGGAAGTAATCAATAATGAATACAATACTTTTTTTTTCATAAATCAGAGACTACCATCTGATGCTGTTTTACACAGTTACAGAGAATTATGTCTCCAGTAAAGCAAATTCCTTACAATACAAAGATACGCAGATGAGTAATATGTCCATTTGGGTGAATATATGATGTTATACCAAATCCTAGTAAGTATTTGTAGGCTAAAGTAATGGCAATACAGGATCACATATACATATATGTATACAAAAATACCTTAGAAACATTCAATAATAACACTATACTTACAAAAAGTATCTACATAAAAGACTGAGTCTTTCATGTTAGAAAAACTTACAGAGGTGCATTATATTGATGCATATTAGCAGCAATTAGTAAGCCACCAAAGCTAACACCAATAATCAATCAACAATAGGTCTAGAAATCAACAAGGGAACAACAAAAATTGTAACAGCTGCCACTCAGAACTCATTAAAATGGCAAATGGATTTTTAACTGAAGAAATGTAACTTTGTTCAGCATGGGTTTTTTTATAACTTAATCCTAGGAACTCATAATAATTAGAGATGATTTAGTTCCTTTACAGAACCCAGCTAGTCAACCTAATGAAAAGGCAACTGATTCACAATATATCAGCACACCTCCTTAGCAGAGCAAGATACTTACAACATACCTCACATATACTGTTGAACTGATTTTTCAATATTATTTTATTTGTTGTATACTCAGTTTCACAGTTACAATTAACAGATGCAAGTTCGTGTGTTAAGATTTAAAATTTTATGCTTTCAGCACAGTCCTGGATGTCCCAGTGATTACAAAATTCACTTCTAAGATCCAACACTACTTTTAAACTTTAATACAACAGCTTCTGACAGAGCCAAAACAAACTAGAATCAAACTCAGTACAACTAGTCCAGCTGATGAATCAGACAGAATTCCTTTTTGCTGCTGCTGCTGCTGTGAAAGCATTGCAGTTTTTTTACATTCTTACTAAAAGAATACGAAGCTTTACACGTGGAGTAGCTACATCAATCTGAGAAGAAACTATGCAAAACAATATACATTAGGAACACAATAGCTGTACTGAGAAATAATATAAATACGAGCACTTGCTCTCTGTATTTTTTACTTTTTCTAGGAAAGCCAGTCTGTTTAGAGTCAGTACAAACCTTATTTTAACAACCATAGCGAGGAAGAACAGCTTGCATGCTTTGTGAAATTTAGCTCTTATATTGTAAAATATATAATTAGCCACTCAGCCTTCAAGTTTAAATAATGATCTAAATGTTTTAAAGAACTCTGATCCAAAACATTATCATCCTCTTTTCCTCTTTGCTGTTAATCAGTTCACTAATTATAGTTATACTAACCTCCAATATACTACTGTCAGGTCTGATTGATGCCAACAGCTCCCTTAATCAGATCTGACAACTTTCAGCAAGAGCCTGTCTCTTGAGACACTGCATCCAGCCTGCTTGTTTTCAAGTCTTCCCAGTGTTATTTTGCATTTTTTTCTCCCCCAGCCCCTTTTTCATATAAAACAGATACAGCACAGTAACAATAAAACATGAGTATAGAGTCTATTTGTGTATGTTTTGAAACAGAATTATAGCAATATTTGGGCTAGAATTGATAGTTTGTTTACCGTATAAGAATTTACAAAGAAAAATTAAGTAAAAGAACATTTTTTGGAAATACACTAACATTTCTGAGAAACACAACAGTCTTGATTGTTTGGTGGTTGGTTTGTTTGCTCCTTTTTCTTTTTTCTTTCAAAGCGGCATGGAAAAAGGTTTCAGTCATTCCTCCTCTATTCCGCAGGGAAACTTTAGGCTTGGGTTGCACAACTTTAGGAGACAAAGACTACCTCAGCTACCAGTTTTTCCAATGTATTTATACTGGCACACTTTAAGGCTTATCACAATGCCCCTACATATCTCATGATTAACTGTAAATATAAGAAGTTCAGAATAACTTTTGTTGGCCTAATTAGAACCTTTCATTTATTTATTTTATTTTAAGATCAGCCAGAGTGGGGAAAGAGAGCATCTGTGTTCCTTTTGCTGGTACTTGGGAGAATAAAAAAAAAAAAAAAAAATCAGCGACCATATATCAATTCTCTGGAACACAGAGCTAATTTTTTCTCTAAAAGTGAGGTATGTACTGTTCTTCAAGAAGCAGTTGTTCTTGATCCGTTTTTTCCCCTCTGTTCTGCTCCTGTAAAGCATTGCCCCGAGACATGGATTAACCCAATATTGTGGGAAAAAGGACCAGGTTGCAATGATGACATTTTGTTCCAAACACCATTTTTAACACAGCTTTACACAACAGCTTTATTTTCTTTCACAGATTTATATGCGAGCGGAAGAAAGTCATGATTTTTTTTGTCTCAAACCATTTTTTTTTGCGAATCAATGCAAATCGCTGACTCACAGGCATACCAAGTGTAAGCTGAAGAAAGGTTTCTTGGTTTGGCTGAGATGTTGATGTTAAACAGATACTGCATTAAGAGTCAATTTCGTGACACCTGTTCACAAAATGACAACCCAAACACCAATTCATTTGCTTTCATGCAAATGCAATTTCATTAAATGTGCTTTCAAGTCTACACTCCAGAGAAAATTATGTATGCTAATATTAATGATAATCAGTGTTAAAGATGATTGCAACAGACCTACGGTACGATTGTCAGATTTATCTTCTCCGGTTATGTTAACTAAAAACTAGCACACACTTTGGATTTCAGCTGGATCCTTTCAGCACTCAGAGGAAATACCAACAGTTTGCTGTTGTAATGAAGGGATCAGATCAAACGGAGTTCCACAGGAGTCTATCCACCTCAGTATTATTGCATATTTCCATCAGTAACCCTAATGATAGATTAAAGATGATACTCACTAAACTTTCAATTGATATCATGTTGCAGGGAGCTGTAAACATATTGGAGGATGGAGTAAAAATTTAAAAAGGCCTTAAAATAAAAGTTTAAGAACAGATGCATTAATGGATGAAAGTCAGTAACACAATTTTAAGATTCTACACTGAGGATGAGATTCATCTTGCCTGTCTTACCTGCTACTTCCCAAATTCGCCATCTAAACTAGTTGTCTAGCTTCCCTCTAGCTGGTTCACTTCATCCATCTTAGTATGAACAGGCCTTAGAAGCTTTTTCCCTATAGAGATCTCCATGCAAGTTTGTGCAACCTGTTTAGACTAGTTGCCTAACTTTTACATGGCTAAAGCCAAAAATAGATTAATCTGACCCTTAGGAATAACTATCTCAACAAATATAAGATATAAAAGAACTGGCAAGACAGTAGTTGGACAGGGAAAAGAGAAAGAGCAGATGAGTCTGCACATGGACCAAAAATGCTGTGCTGTTGCAAAAAATGAAACCTTGGAACAGAAATGCTGTTATTTGGACATGCTAGATAAACCTTCCACTCTGCTCAGCAGCAATATGACCTTGGGGCATCACATTATGTTTTGGGCAACGTAATGCAAGACGTGCAAACCAACTGAGAGTCCAGAAGTGAAAAATGAGAATGGCTAAACATAAATGAAGCATGACCTTTAAGGAAAGTTTAAATGAATTGATGCTTAGGCTAAACAAACACGACTGAACAGAGATAATTACAAGAGTCTTCAAAAAGCAAACCGCAGTGGCTGAGGAAGAAAGGCAGAGTAGGAAAGTGGTAATAAAATTTGAGTAGGATTTATGTTAAAAAAAATAATATTACAAAAAAAATAAAAATCTTCTAACAGTGAAGACAGATAACCCCTGGAGGAGATTCACCAGGAAGTTTAGGAAAGCTCCATGATCAGAGTGTTGTAAGATCAAATTAAACCAATATTTATCAATAGTGAAATATATGTATTACATCTGTTCTTGTAGAAGGACACATTAGACTAATTCTCATCCTTTTTTATACACTTTTAAGATCAGCTTAGTGTACATAACTGCACTTAATGTTGCATTCACGGCAAGGTAACGTCCTCAAAACTTCAATTAAAAAACATTGTTGAAATTTCAATTCTAAACATATATATCTAATATATACCCTAAATAACATAGTCTAATTATAGTCTATATTAATAATTTAATATGCTACTAATATATACTCTGCTAATACTATATGCTATAGTGTGTACTATTATATACTTTAAGCTAATAAAATACTTTAATTATTATACCAATAATACTTTATACTATATCTACTCTAATTCTATTGTAAATTAAAGTATATTTCAAGATAGTTATTGCATGTCAAGTCATTCTTTAGTATCAAAGATTCCTTAAAAAATTTTTGAAATGTAGTCTAGAAAAAGCTGTACTTTTAAATGCAGGCAAATTTAGCAAGATTATCTGCAATATTTGTAAGTATTAATTTGAAGTATAATGTGGTTTTTTTGTTCCACAAAGTCACAATAAATGCTAAACAACCTAAAATATTCTGTAACATGCAAAATGACAACTTAGAGGATATAAATTCTAAATTGCCCTGATGCTGTTTTGTAATTTAGTTGCATCTGCAACTGACCAGAAGCAGTTAAATTTGAAAAAGAGCCAAAAGAGGCAAACATTCCCTGAGCAACCTGTCCTCGATTCTACTCAAATAAGATATTTTTTTGCAGATGAATACTCACTCAGCAGGCACAGCTGTTATTCTGCAATTTTTACATCTAAATCAAAGATAATTGGACTTGTGAGTACCTTTAAATTGTACTCTGGGAGAAGGGTCTAACTTAATGCATCATTTGCATTAACTATAAAAGACTGCTTTTTTATGCTGTAAAATTTACTGTGCTTAAAAAAGTATTTGGAAGCCCAAAACAGTTACTCAATAATTTTATAGACGCTTGGATTCCTTTTGCACAGAACCTTTTCAGCAGTGAAAGACCATTAAAGCTAACAAAATCATTCTTCCAAGTCCTTCACAGATAAAATATTAATGATAATAGACACTCTTGAAAATTATATTCCTACAAGTTTTACTGAAGATTACATCCTCAGTGCCAAAAAAAGCCTGAGACAAAACGCTATGATAATATTTTATTTGGTGTTTTTAATAAATTCAATAATTACTCACATGCAGATAAGTTGTTAGTTCACACCATAAAGTACTCAAATTTCAGATTCTTTGCTATTAATTTAAGAACTTCAGTTGAGGCACTCTTTATTATTATGAAGATTCACTGCACTTCAGAATTTAACATTCAGACAATGCATTTTATGGATTTTTAGTCTTAATTTCACATATAAAAAATGAAAAGCATACTGCTTATTAGCCTTTGTGACTGGAAAAGAAAATCGGAAATTTGTTTGATAAAATGTCATGTTTAAAAATTATATGGGAACACTGCAACAGGCAAAATGCTGTCTAAAATGGTTCCTTGCTCATCTTTTATTGATACATGCTGTAAATATCACATTGGCAGTTCCCCCAAAATAGACTAATCTTGATTTTCACAGAATGGGTAAGGTTGGAAAGTACCTTTGGAGATCTTTCAGTCCAACTCACTGCTCAAAACAGAGTCACCTAGAGGAGTCTGCTCAGGAGTGTGTCCAGTTAGATGTTAATTATCTCTAAGGTGAAGACTTCACAACTTCTCTAGAGAAACTTCCAGTGTCTGACCACCCACATAGGAAAAAAAAAAACCCAAACACACTTCCTTTTACAGAAAATTTCCTGTATTGCATTTTGTGCTCATTGTCTCTTGTCCTCTCACTGGACACTGCTGAGGTCTGGCTCAGTCTTCTTCACACATGTATACAGAATGTACTCATACACACTGATCACATCTGTCCAAGCTTTCTCATGCCCAGGCTGAATGACCCCACGTGCTTTGTCTCTCCTCATGTGTCAGATGTTCTTATCCCTTACTCACCTTCATGGTTTTCTGACACACTTGCTCTAGTATGTCCTTGTTCCTCTCACAACAGTGAGCCCAGAACTGGCCCCAGCCCTCCAGATGTGTCTCATCAGGGCTGAGCAGAGGGGAAGGATCAACTCTTTGGAGCTACTGGCAACACTCTTCCGAATGCAGCCCTCGCTGAAGTGGACACTGTTGGCTCATGTGCAATTTGTTGTCTATCAAAGCATCTGTATATTTCCTGGGACGCTACTTTCCAGCCGATCAGTCCCAACCTGGACTGGTGCATAGGATTATCCCGTCACTCCTGAGCAGGAAATGGCACTGAACTCTGGAACTTCATGAGATCTCTGTTGGCCCATTTCTCCAGCCTGTCAAGGTCCCTCTGAGCTGTACAACCATCTGTCAACCACTCTTCCCCGTTGTGTACCATTTGCAAACTTGCTGATGGTGCACTCTGTCCCATGACAGAGGATCACTATGATGTTTCAAAGGCAATCAAGAATGACTTCACAATTACTTTGACCAGCTCCCTCAGGACTTGTGGGGGAATCTCATCAGGTTGTATTGGCTTGCATTATGACTAGTTTGTTTGCATGTTCCCTAACCTGACTTTCTTCGACCAAGTATTAAGTTTCCCTTCTCTGGACTTTCCTATTTGTCTCAGGGGCCTGGCATTGCTGAAAGCCAGTCCTAATAATAAGTACTGAAGCAAAGAAAGCATTACGTACCTCAACCTTTTACATGTCCTTTGTCATCAGGTTCCCTGCCCCATTTAGCAATTTTTTTTCCCAGTCTTCCTTTTGTTGTTGATAATACATCATAGCAGACCTTCTTGTTGCCCTTCATATACACCCCTGGGCTTTGGCTTACTTAACCCTGTCTCTTCATGCTAAACAGCAACTACATTCCTTCATCAGCCAGTACTTTTCAGCATGGCCTGTAAGTGACAGATAGCTACATCTCATCAGGAAGAACTAGAAAAATAAATTATATCAGAAACAACAGTAAGTATTCAAAAAAGTGAGTATGTA
>Ga0065711_1008207_pt1 | contig 18797 bp, 16 predicted proteins | sample Hoacrofraction12_FD_59098 | JGI IMG/M metagenome (GOLD analysis project Ga0065711, IMG submission 59098) | Hoatzin crop microbial communities from Cojedes, Venezuela - Epithelial fraction 12 v2 (version 2) | ecosystem: Host-associated > Birds > Digestive system > Esophagus > Crop | place... | reverse complement strand
GGGGGGGGGGCTGGTGCGCTGGTTAATGAGCAGCTCCAGCGGCATTCAGGCGATGTCAGGAATGCACCTAGCAACTTCCAGGCTGCTGTGACCGCACGAAGCTTTCCAAAGCCTCCCTTTTGCACCGGCCCCATAGAGGCCCCCAGCGCTGCTGCCGCCCTCTCCTTCCCCCACCAAGCCCAGACAACTCTGCTGTCAGCCATGTCTTCTGCTGCCGCAGCCTGCTCTTCCATACCTATTCACCACCCAGCTCACCCCAGCTGTCCTCAGAGGCACCTCTTCCCACTATTATGCTTGTAGCATGCTGGGTTCCCCCCGAGCTGCCCAGCAGCACCCTTTGGCTGGCTTTTAACCCAATGTCCTCCTACAGCAGCCCACCACACTGTTTACCAGCTTCCCTCCTGGCTCACCTGCCATCTTCCCCCAGCCCCTAACCAAGCGCCCATCCTCATCAGAGCATCCTCGAGGCAGCTCTTGCCCCCCGTCAGCCAACAGCCAGCGCGGCGGCAGCTCTCACAGCCACAGCCAGACAGAGCCTGACAGCCCCATATGTTTCGGCAGAGACAGTTCCTCCTTCTAATGGGCCCAGAGGAGCGCGGCTTTCAGAGGATTCAGCGTGGAAGTGACAGGCTGGAAAGCTTTATTAATGGGCTCTCCGCCGGCAGGGGTGGCGAGGCGGGCAGTGCCGCAGGCCGGCGGTGCGGCTGTCCCACCATGGCTAGGCAGCCACCAGGTTCCGCTGCCCGCGCACCGCCAGGCCATGGCAGCCAGCCTGCCTCCCTGCCCTCCTCCCCTCGGGCATGGAACGGGGCCGTGACACCCCCGGGGTCCTCGGCTTCTTCTGAGGGACCAGGCAGCACACAAGATCTTTTAAGTCTGTGCAGCCTGTGTCGCACCCCGCGCTTCCACCCCGACTCCCAAACACACCCCATGGTGGGTCTGGCACCAGGCTTGGCTGTCGTCAGTGGAGAGGAGCCGGGGGCCAGCAGCCCATGGCTGTAGGTCCCCTCTCTCTTTGCTGCAGAGAAGCGACAGGGTTTGGGAAGCCGAAGTGGCAACGATCAGAAACTCCTCACTCCCTTGCCAGGTGCTGGCATTTAACCAGGAATCGTCTTTTGATCTTTAAGGTCTTCTAGAGAAGATGACCCGTCGTCACTCACAGGGCTGCTCCTCATGAAGTTCTTCTCCACGGCTTCCAGGAACATTGATCCTCCACATCCAAACCCACCAGTGTCCCCTCTGTAAGACACCAGCACCCGCTTAGGACACCGTTAAATCTGGCAGTTTCTTAGCTTTTGCCATGTTGTTCCTAAATCACTCAAGTCTGCCTCAAAATGAAAGAGATCCAAGAATGAAAGCCTCAGGCCCAGGGCAAACACAAGGAAGAAGACTCTGCCCCACAGCACCCGCAGTGGAATTGTCCCTGCATTTAAACATGAGCTGCTGCACAGACAGGAGTTGACTGAGGCTCACCAAAACTTAAACCACAGACTGACTGACTGTGTGTAGATAAATGGCCGAGGATGAGCACACCTGGTGTAGAGGGGGAAAATTGAACGTTCTCCATTAGAGCTCTCCTCCAGTGAGAGAAACTGTTTTTCCCTCTCTGGGTCAGGGTCCTGAGAATGGCCACAAACCCTTCGGAAGACAACTGTCTCAAGACAAAAAAAAGCATAATCATGGGCTCTGTAGAGAGAGACCTCACCGGCATTTTTCAGTTCATCCTAATTAACCCTTCCTTGTTATCCAGCCAGTGATGACTTGTAGCACCCTTCCTCTCTCCCACCACAGATAATGAGTTTTATCTCTCTTTCTTTCGGCTTAGCATCCACCCATTGCTTCCAAAGTGCTAATTACATTTTGCTTGTAACTTGCTTAATCAACTACCATAATTAAATTAAGCATGAAGCAGTCCCTTTCTACCTGTACCCAGCTTGTAGCTTGGGTTGCAGGCTGGTGCATTTACAGAGACGGAACTACCCCAAGCCTGCTTCTGCAGCTGTGGCAGTCTGCCTCGTACAAGCTACCACCTCTCTGGAAACCCTGCCTCTCAGCTGGTGCCCCTCAGAGAATGGGCTTTTACTTCCTTGCCTCGCTTATTATTCATGTTCACTATTCCATGCCAAGCTAAATGAAAATTATTTCCTCTTTAATAAACAAAAGTGGCCCTACATGGAGAAAAATAATTTCATTTTTAATAAACAAAAATGATCTTAGGTACAGAAGTGCGTAATTTCCTTTGTCTGTCTTTTTCTGCTCATCTTCAGAGGGCAGCAGCCCCTGTCAGCCTGGATGCCAGCTACACATACGATGGTAAACCAGGGCAAAGCACAGCAGATTAGGAGACTGTAAATGTCCATTACAGGGTGCTCCATGCTGCCTGCTGGGTAAAGGATAGCAGACTTCGAAATTTGAGTGACAGTATGAGAAACACTGGCCTTTTGCCAGTGACCTCAGCAGAGCAAGGAAGGTGGCAAGTCTGCCGTGATGCTGTTAGCATGGCCAAAACCCAGGAAAACCTGAAGCTCCTGTTGTGGATTCCCCAGCAAGAGGAGGTCTCCCCCAGCCCAGTGTGGGCTAAGCTGGACGACCATCATGGGAACTGGAAAAACGTCACTCCCTCACGTCCCACAGAAGCTCGGGAAAGGCTGTCAGTGCTCTCCATGAATATAAGCAGTAATCTGAAGGGAGTTCACCTGGGCAGAGAGGCAGTGGGGGGGCGAACACCCAAGGTGAGTCACGGGTCATTTTGCACAATTCAGGCAGAAAGTTTATTTCCAGCTCACAGTGGCAAGAGCGTGACACTGGAAATCACACACAGCGAGCTTTGTGTGCCTGGTTAGAAAGTCTCTGGTGGAGGCTTACGTTAGGCTGAGTTTTTCAGCTGGCACACATGCCATGGGAACACCGTTCAGCCTCCTGCCTGGCCTCTGCTGTGTGGACGATAACAGAGTGGAAGGCAGCCTTGCTGCCCCAAGACAGCCATTTACTTGGAGGGAGGTCCTTGGCTGCCCTTTTACAGGTGTTTTGCCCCAGTGAAGCAAAGCCAACCTGCTACGGTTCAGCCCTGCAATCTAGCGATGTGGATAATTGAAACCACTTGATTTTGAATGCTAAATATTTGTTTGCACACAAGCGGGAGTCCACGCCTTTTTTGGAGAAGGCACGGGGCAACTGATGATTACATGCAAGAATACAGACATCTAATTGTCTCATTTTCATTTGTAAATTGGCACTTTGTCCAGAAGCCATGCGAGGTGCCGAGGTCTGCTCTGTTTCCCAGGCAGCTCCTTGGAGCCTCATCAGGAATTTTCTTGGGCCCTTGCTAAGCCAGCTGCTGTATTTCAGAGATGAGTTGCAAGTGATTTCTAAATAGTGGTTGCAAAGCTTCCTGGGATGAATAGCTGTGATAAAAATGCTTGATTTCAGCTCTGCTCTTGAGCTGCTGACAGATACAGCACAGCATTAAGACAGCAGCCTAGCACAGCTTGCGCAAGCAATTGCCGCTGTGTTCATATTTCATTGCACTTGCCACAAAGTTGGTACTGAGCGAAAGAACTTGGTGGGGCTTCTTAGGGGCTGAAAAATATATTCCTAGCTCAAAACTTCTGGAGTTCCCCAGTGAACCTTTATATCCAGTAAGGAATCTCATACCTTTAGATACACTTGCACAAGGTTGCCCAATTGTCTAAAAGAATTGATTCCATTTTGTACTCATTTTTCCTTAAAAATGCTGACTGCTTTCCTGAACGGTGGCCCACGTCACCATTTCTACACCCGAGCAGATTCCCTTACTTGGAGCATCCCAGGCCCAGCATTTTGCCATGGACATTTTTCAGATATGTGGTGCCGAAGCACACCTTCCCTCGGTTCAGCCTGGTTTCAGGCAGTGTCTAGACAGCCACACGCCAGCCCTTCCCGGGTCAAAGAGCATCTACAGTGATGTCTGTTTCTTATTACATAAATACCTAGTACTTCTGCACGGGGAGACCATGTCTTGCATCAGACCTGTATCTTCTAGCTCAATAGATATTTAGCAACAGTAAAAACATACCAGGCCATTTACTTCACCCTTTCTTTTTAACATAGCTTTTTACCCAGACAGAAGAAGTCAAAAGTATTTCTTTCCACAGTAATAGGACTTGACTGAGAAGGTCAAGAGAGAATGGAATGAGGTTTTCTGTAAAAGCATTGAAATCCTACACAAGGGAGAAACTTCTATTCCAGGAGCAAATAATTGCACACAACTACACATATCTATAAGTGAGAGACTTTATTTGAACCAATTTTTCAAATACAGACATCTGTATTATTCTCACTTCTCGGGAATGTTTTCTGCTCATTTTTGAAGCTTGCAACCTTAGGACAATATTCAGGACATATGTGTACATTAGATCTCTGCAGATGGACACATTCATAATGCACAAGTACAATGAGTGAGAGACTCTTTCCAGATCCTCACACAAGAGCATCGGAAATGGGCCGCTCTAATCGTCAAGTTCTGCTCGTATTAGCTTCCAGACACGTCACAGTTCTTGATACTCTCTAGGCTGTAGCCGCCTTCTTCAGGCCCCAATTTACTAATGTGTTACTTCAGCTGTATGCCAGTGTAACCCCTCAAAATAGGGCTTAGGTGATGCACAGGGATGTGTTTCATTCATTGGGAACAGGCATGAGCAGAAAAAACAAGCTATTGGATGAACGGTTCACCTAGGATTTTTTTCGTGAGAGTAGTCTAGGTCTTAGGCTGGGATTTTTTTGGGGGGGAGTGACCAGTGGTTCTGGGTGTGTAATACATGAATCTTGATGTTCAGAGTACACAGGGGACCTGTGGACTGGGCCCCAGCGAGGTGTCTCTCCAGTTGGGCACCCCAGACGTGAGCCACCGGGGTCACTAGCCTGTTCTGCAAATCTCGACCTCGCCTCTTCTTCCAAGTATTGCTCAACAGAGGAATGTAGTAATAAAGCATTGTAGGTAAGAATGCAGGCTCGCACATGACCTGAGATCAACACCCTGAAAAATGGATAGAGGATAGCGCTTTCAGGACCACCTAAATGACTCGCGATCTTCAGTTCCATTTTGGAAAATGATTGGAGAATTTTAGGCCTGAAGCCCCAAATTCGCTGCAGAGAGGAGCCTGGACATCCTTCAGCATCTGGGCCTTAGGAGCTTATGACTCTTTGAAAGCCAGTGAAATGTGTGCTCACAAGTACCCACGTCACTTAGGTTATTCTGAAAACTGTACCCTATATACATATGGGTAGGTAAGGGGCAGACTTTCACAGGCACAAGTGGCAGTTAGACATGTAACTCCCATTGATTTTTTTTTCCCCCTCGGGGACCTGGAAAATCCCCCCCCGAGGTGTTGAATCCTCCTCTCGCCTTACTTTCACACCAGATTAACACCACTGGTTCCAGTGGAGCTACTCCTGAGTTACCCCGGTGTGAGCGAGAGGAGGACCAGTCCTGAGGTGCTCTAAATATCCAGTGAAAGTGCTAATGTGGCAATGCGGAAAAGCAGGGAATCTGAGCACAGGCCTGGAAGAGGACCCCCACCACCACCCCCGCGCCGCTGAGCTGCAGGTAACCACCGAACGGACTTCTTAGCCAAGAGGGGCCACAAAAACATTCACTCGGACCCTTCCCTCTGCCTCTGCAAACCACAGACGCTCTGTTTCCTTCCTAAGACAAAAACACCAGACCTTTGGTACAAAAAGCTTCACGTGCTAGTTTGCAGTTCAGAGAGCACAGAAAAAAAGAAATATCTCTGGTGGCGAGTTTGGTATGCACTCCCTCTTTCTTTTTTTCTTCTTTCCTTTCTTTCTAAACCCCTCTCCTCCGGTCATGGCCATTTCTTTCATTTAGAGTAACTAAACCCCTCTCCTCCGGTCATGGCCATTTCTTTCATTTAGAGTAACACAATCCCCAAGCGGTGGTGTTTACGTTGTCACCACAGGTGAGTTCCTTCTCGCTAAGGCCTCTCACGGGGCTGCATTAGGGTTTGGGGCTGGAAAACACTGGGTCTGAAGGGATCTCAGCAGGATGCCCTTTCCCTCCCTTTTGAATGTGGCTCGCGGTGGAGCTTCTTGGCTGATGCAACCATTGCAAGGGTTGTGGGTTTTTATACGCTATCAGCGCAGACAGTCTGTGGATGCCACAAGCATTGCAAAGCAGCCCAAATTCATGCGAATGACCTACTGTGTCGACTGGGGGTGTTAGGCTGGGATTTTTTTATGCTTTTCCAAGGCTTAGTCTAGATGAGGTGAAATGTCAAGAGCTGGCCTACAGCTGGTACGAGCATTCAGTACAGATGTGGATCACTAGCCTATCTTACTACAGAGGCACAGAAAAAGCCCCTCTTGGACTCTGAATTTTCACAGCACTGTACATGAGGTCAGGCACCATATTCCCAGTGTGAGCAATTCTGACATGCCCTTCCTTCTCTGTAGAAAAAGTGACAACCACAGACACCTCCAGGCAAAGCTATATCTTCTTCAGGGAGAGCGGATTAGATATATACTCCCTGGGGAATTCGTGTTGGTTGTTGCATCAGGAGTAGCCGAAAAGCTCCAACTACTCTGCTGGACACTCTTTGCTCCACTCTTTACTTCTGAGACCTCCTGCCTCTTGTGCTGCTCTCAGTTGACTTGGCATCTTGCTAGAAAAATCGCTCCTCAGATACCCCTGTTCTCCTTCCAGTTTCCATCCCATGCTACATCCTTTATACTGTTTCCTTCTAGTCTTCTAAAATCTGGCTGAAGAGGCAACTCAAGGAAATCCAAATGCTTTTCTCTGCTCTCTTCCTGTACTCTGAAGACAGCCCAGCTTCCTATACAGATCTTGTGTATTACACATTAAACCACTGCCTGCTCAAGGCAGGGTTTGTCTGTGTGCTCTCTCTCACGCTCTCTTTGCCCTGACTCTCTGGCAGGATCAGGACACGGTACAATAAGAAAGATTGGGAGTGCTTGGTTACAGCTAGTAATTTTACACTGGAACCAAGGGAGAGGAATTAGTATTTAAATTATTTAGGTTTGCAGTTCGTAACCACATACCCCGTTCTCTTTGTGGGGGAAAAAACCTAAACACAAAACCCAACCCTTTGTTCTCTAAGCAACATGGCAAAGTATGTTCTTGCGAACGGTGACAAAACGCGCGATGCCCCAGCCATCAGCCAAGGGGGAGGCAACATGCGAAATACAAAGATAAAACATCCCTGGGGAGAGAAAAATGTTTCTGTTTTCCGAGGAGGGAGGAAGGCCTATGTCCAGGAAGACACGAGAGGCAATTTTCTTTTCCTTATAAAGTTAAAAACAGTAATAGTAAAGTGGAGGCAAGATTAAAAGTTTGGGGTCTGAAGTCAGAAGAGCAGGGAGACCACGCAGTCTTGGCAGAAACAGGCAAGGCAGTCCTTAAGAAAACTCTTGTAAATGGTCATGACAGGAGATGAGGCTAAACAAAAACCGTGCTCTCTCCTTCCTGCCTCCTTCCAAACACCTCTCCCACAGATCCTGAGAGCTGAACCTCAGTTCTCTCGACTCGGTGCTAGAGACACGGGGCGTCAGCAACGCCTGAGCCGGGCTGGGCACCTCGTGTGCTACGAACAGCAAACATACTCTACGTCTCTCCTCCCTGCCCCTCGGCCCCCCGTGTCCATCCAAGCGCTCTCCCTCCCCAAACACCACCCACCCCGCCGCTGCTGCCACGGCAGGGACAGGCAGGGGGGTGGGACCTGACATACGGTCCAAGCAGTGCCTGATGTCCGCGCTACATTTGCTGAATTGAGGTCAGGCTGGAAGGTGTCTCAGGGTTTACCACCCATCATGACATGGGAATATTAGCATATATATCGTTTATGAAGTATGACACAATACCTATCTGTCAGTCAGCCCATCTTTCTATCTATTTAGTCTGTCTAATCTACTTTAGCTAGCTACGTTTCACTATCTCTATCAGTCATCTATTGCTCCATATTACCTAATTTCTTCCTGTCTCTCTCTCATCTTTTTCACTCTAACCTTTCTTACTCTAGCTATACTCCCCTCTCTCTCCCTATCATCCATCTATCCACTTGAAAATCTTTTCCCTCTCCTCTCTCTAATCCCTGTTTTAAAAATCTCTGTCCAATCTCTCTCCCACTCTCTCTTTCCCTCTCTTTTTTTCAAATCCTCCCACTCTCTCTCTCTCTTACTTCTGCACGACGCCAGGAAGCACATGGAAATGAATCCTGACGCGTTTTGATGGCACTTCCAGTGAGCGGTCTACGTTCAAACCGATCATCTCCGAGGAGACACCATTCATCTTTTCTCCCTGTTTCCAACAAAGAGATGGAGGAGAACAAAGGAGTAGGGCAGGGAGGGCCAGCCAGCCCTCTGAAGGCTGTGGGGCTGCCCCTCCGTGCAGCAGCCACCAAGGGACATTGGGGCTGTCAGCAGACCCATCTTTTTGGTGTTACTGCTGTGAGGCTAACTTAATCGTGTCCCCGCAGCATTGTACGGCAATCCTGCAGGCTCCGCTGGCTGCCATTGCCAATGCGGCCAGGAAACCACGCACAAGCTGGTGGGAAAGCACGTGGTAGTAATCGGGGCAGGGACAGAGCAGTAACTGGGCTTTTATGAAAGCCGAGTTATTACTGAATACATTTCAACTGTTCGCTCTGGCAGCTCATAAGCAGAGCAGCCGACCCCGTCGGCTGGTCAGGCTCAGGGCCGGGCGCCTGTCAGTCCCGCACCGGGACAGGCTGGGTCTCGCGGCCGTGCAGTCGGCGCGCGCCGGGGAACATCCCAGACCCGTGGAAGGCGGCAGGGGAGGCTGGCGAGGTGGTGCTGGGCCTGCGCCACACTTGTAGCTGGCTGCAGCGCATGGCCACAAATGAGACCTAAAAGCCCTGGCCCTCGTTAGAGCTGGGTGAACCGTCCCGGGTTTTGCCGGGGAGCGGGAATGAGGTATTTGTCGAAGTGCCGTCAACTGGCTCTTACACCACCAGACCTTGTCCTGCCCACGTGCCTATTTATTCAATGCATTGGCCTAATTTATTTTGCCAAACAGAACACTTTTTGGAGGGCCACACTATGCTACTCAACGACTTCTTCAACTCCAGCCTGATGGGGTGAGCATCGCCCTGCTGCCGGGAGGAGCTCAGGCCCCGGGACCCTGTCCCCTCACAGCTCTTGGTGCACCCCTCGGCAGGTGTCGGACCTTCAGCATGGACCAAAGCCGGCCCGTCTGCTGGCTCATCCCTGCAAGGTCACCATACGTCTCCAAGTCAGGGCCTAGAGGTCTCCTAGAGGGCTGCTTGTTTTGTTCTTTCCTAAAACTGATTTTACTTCTTTCCTTATCCATATTAGTCAGTGCTAACACCTCACTCAAAATCTAAGCCTGCTTCCCTTAAAAACCCCCTCAGCAGCGCCAGGGAGAGCGGTCGGTCACTGACCGGTGGCCGTGGAGCACAGCGGGGCCATGCAAGAAGTGACCCACCAAAGACCGCAGGCCGGCAGGGTGTATGGCAGCATAGAAATGCGACACGGTGGTATTAATGATCATTATTCTCATTTATTATAATTATTGTTCAGTTTGAAAAAGGAGCCTGGAGCCAAGCATTATGCTAATTGGCACATTACTTTTTGTTGTTTTAGTTCTGAAAACAAACTGGGGTTTCATATTACTTTTCGTTCATTTGTTTGTTGGGTTTGGTCTTTTTTTTTCTTTCGTTCATTCCATCACATTGAAAAAGGAAGAAAAGGAATTTTTTTTTTTTTCCTCTTTTGTTTTAACTCACTCGGTAAGTCTGGACTCCTCGGATGAACGTAACATTGCACACACACACACTTGGAGAAGAGAGAGAGGAGAGAGAGAGAGAGAGAGAGTGCGCTCGCGGTGGGCAGACAGACACACGCACGCGCCAGGTCAAAGAACTCTGATACAGTGCAAGAATTTTCCCAAAATGATTGGATCATCATTACCAAAAAACTCGCCATAACAACACCAAGAAACAAAGAAATGTTTAAGCCACACTGTTTGACTGGGATTTTTCCTGCTTTTTTTTTTTTCTTTAAATGTTTGCCACACAGAGAGAAAAAGGGTTTAAGTGGGAATGGGAGAGGGATGGACAGGCTCACAGATGTGAGCAGGAAGCGGGGAGATCGAGATTGGGGTGGGAAGGAAGGATAGAGGATAGGGGGAGGGAGGGAGGGGCAACGGGGAGTCATTTCTTAATGTTCAGGCATTTTCTTGGTCCGCCTTGCTCTCTTCTTCTTTCACCTCTTCCTGCTGGGCACTTTCAGTAGGTTTGGTTTCTTCTACAGCATCTAGTGGGGAAAGAGATTGTCCAGGGTTAGTCAGCCATGATCTAGAGCACACTGCACGTGCACACAGCCATCACATAACGGACTGCGTGGCTTCAGGCTTCTCACTCCCCAGAGTGACCCGGGGTCTCAGAGTCCCTGGCATTTCTGCAGCACTGAAAGAGCGTGCCAGGGTTCAGCACAGCAGGCAAGTGTGCAGCTTTCACAAAAAACTCCTGCCCCACCAGAAAGCACCTGCAACTGGAAAGAGCTGCCTAGCTCGCTGCTGGTGTGGCAGGCAACCACCATTCATTTCATCAGGCGCACTGATTAGAGTCTTGGCTTACCAGCTAGATCACACACGCTTTCACTGAACCCACTGGCCGTGCCAACCACTACTGAAGTGTTGCCCCTGAATTACCGCTATGGATCCTCCCAGCCAACACTTAAAGAGGTCACAAAGAGAAAACTCCACACACACTTGCAGCTTGCAAGACCCAGAGGGAAAAATTTTGTAACTTGTAACTCAGACTGCTGTTATGCTGCACAGAGATCTACAGAAATGTCTCTAGCTTTCAAGAGCGGGAGCCTTCAACCAGGAGGTTGTCACGTCTCTCCAGTTTTCCGGGCTCTCCTTTCAAAGGCAGAGCTGCCCCATGGGGAAGCAACGGGTGTAACTGGAGGGTGGCTCGGTCTGCCTGTCAATCAGACACCTTGTTCTGGCACACCGTTCACCTGAGAAGTTAAAATGAATGCTAGGAGCAATCCCTCAGCAATGAACCAGACAGGGGATCAGAACTGAGGGGAAGGCAGAGGCAGCCAGGAGGGACAAGGCAAACGCAGAAGGGTCTTTGGGCACTGTAGTGGCTGGTCAGCTCCATCGCCATCTCTCCCCATTCCTCACTGACTCTCCCTCCCACACACATGTACACACAGACCATGGAGAGGCCAAGCAAGCAGCATCACTCCAGACCTGGGATAAAGGACAGGGAAAAGAAACAAGTGCTGATGGGCTGGGTGGTGTGGGACAGACCACAAGATTGGTATGCCATGTACCTCAGTGCTGGCACTCAACACACCTCCATAGCATCACTGTATCTCTGGTGGTCATTCAGAGAGGACTATGGGGTCCCGGGACAGTTCCTGGCTTCTCTGATGGGCTATCAGATCACATTATGCCAGCAAATAAAATGCTCTCTGGCCCCGAGGCCAGCTGGCACCACACAGCTCACGTCCATATGGCTAAACTCTCTCACTCTCCAGAACGGGGCAGCTGTGTCTGGGAGCTGTCTGGGGCAGAGTTAGTTGGCGTATTCAAAAATCACACCATGGCCCATGCTGTCAGCTTAACAATACAGACATTCACTTGCCAATGTTTAGTTTGTGAGGATTAGCATCATCACACCCATGCTTAGCAGTAGTGAGAATGTTAACTGGGATGTGAAACTTTCCTTACTGACACCATTTGTGCATTTTTGGCCTGGTCCATTCGATGCCATCAGATGGCAGACTTGTATTTGCTTCCAGCACTGGCAGTAGGTGCTGCATTCCTGCTTCCGTCTCCCCCTCCGCTCTTTAGCTTAACTTTTAAATATGTCCCTAGGCACCACTTCCATATGGATCACCTTTAAGATGGATGTAACTTCTTATTCTGAATCATTTCTTCTGGACCTTCAAATACTTTTTGTCTTAGTAAACTCTGACTGTTGATTTTCCAAAAGCAAAAAGTCTGTAGGAACATCTCCATGGCCTAAGCCCCTGCATCTGCAAATCCCCTGTCAGCAAAAACATTGGTGGACTTTCTTTCCCTTGATACTGAACAGCTAAACAGAATGCTGCTCAAGGACTCCTTCTATAAATGGTACAGCTACAGCCACAAACCAAAGACAAAATAGGCTACTGATTAAAATAGGATATGAGTATTTTTGCAAGGCAAAGCAGGCCAATTTGCCCTAGTTTTGTTAATTTTCCTGAATGACTTGATCACAGTCCATTAGGGAGGGGAGTTCTTTTAATCCTGCTCTTTTCCAAGGCATTCACAGCAGAAGACACATTGAACTATGGAGCCAAGAGCAGAATCCCAATGCACGACCATCTACCCCTAAATTTGAGCCAAAAGACTGTTGCTAGACAGCAGCAAAGCATGCTTTGCTATAAGGCTCTGATAGATCCTAGTAAGGCAAAATTTCTGTTTTTTCCACACCTAAACACAAGATGAATGAAAGATCAACAAAGGATGGGCAATGTGGCTTCAGGAACACAAGCCCTGACACTATATTTCATTATGTTTAAAAATTTCTGTGTCTTCCTACTGATAATATGCACAGATTTTACCCAGCAGTCCCCAGAGCCTCCTCAGAACAGCACCACAGAAGGACCGATAATGCAGCAAGCACAGGGATGGACACTGGATGGCTGCTGTGATACTGAGTGCCTTGCCCAAGACATACAAACTGCTAAGTCGCACAGATGCCCCCGTTACACCAGCAGCTGAAAGTGGGATCCAGCTCCTAAAGTGGTAGGCTCTTGGCAATTGTCCTAGCGAGATGGGCAGGAAATATGGTTGCACTCAAAGTAGGGGAGCTGGCAGCCTTGGTGACGTGGGGTGGCTGACAATGCTTCCTGTTCTTGCTCTTAGAACAAGTAGGCAGGTTGAAACACAATTTTCTGCCATGTTTTGTTCCCTGTTGGCTCACCACAGTGGCAAATCTAATTTCCAGGGAGTGTCCGTGGTGCCCAGAGATCTGTGACTGGCAAAGGAACTGCGTGGGGGGTGCCTCGATGCTCCCGTTGCTCTTCTCTGAGGAACAGTTAGCGGTGGGCAGACGACTCTGCTGACGCAGACCAGGGACTGCACTGATTTCTGCCGTGGCTGAAGTAGCCTGGACTGACTCTGAGGTCATGGAGCAGCAGAAAGGATTTAAAGTCACTTCACCACGTATTCCAGAGAGGAATCATAGAAACCAAATGCTGGACACATGGCGAACTAGAGCAAATTTTCACGACTGTGGATGTCCCAAGTGTGAAGAAGAGGTCTAACTTTCTGAAGGAGAATCATCACAGAAAATTCAGCCAGCCACTCTTCCTCTCTTGTCTTGCACAGTGTTGAAGCCATAAGAGGAAACACCAAATGCACTGCTGCATCCTGCTAAGCTATGTTGTTTCCTAGCAGCTTTAGCAGCATTTCACTGATCTTTGGGACGAGGGAAAAGAAGCAGCTTGGTGTTATTACATAGTAATGAACTTTAGCAAGAAGTAATATCACAAAGGATAAAAAATTCAGCACAGAAAAATAAAGTTCAAGCTGTGACACTGCTAAACTACAGCAGTGAAAAGAAGAGGATTCTCTCTGTGCAGTGGGACCAACGCAGCACAACCCTGCTGACATCAGGGCCAGTTAATAGCAGTTTCTGATTCACAAGGAGAGGTGAGACAGTTTATCTGACTCACCCTTCACCAGTTTGTTTGATGCAGGCTTTTTCTATGTTATGTTCTCTGGGGTTTTCTCCAGCCTACTTTTTAAGTGTCCCAGCAAAGGAGGGCAAGGTATCCCTGGGGAGATTAGAAGATAGCTATCCTGGGGATTCCATACATCATAGAGGGTATTTTTTACGTTGCTTTTTTCTAGTCTTGATTTCCCACTTGCTTGAACTCTGGGCTGTGGCACCTGTTGGTTTGTAGTGGACAGATACAGTTATACAGACAGAACTGCACAGCTGTGGCATTTTACATTCACTTTGCACTGTGTTGGAATAGGTGTAAAAGGTGATAAAAAAGCAGGTGAGAATTCAGGGCATTTAGGCAAAATGTTCTGCCCTCTGTTTGAGGAAAAGAAGCATTTAATCCTGGGTGGCCAAATTTCCACCTGTGTAAAGCTGCCTCCCTTCTGAACATGCCAGCACTATGAGTGCTCCTTCCACAAGGTTAGAGTCCCCTGTGTCCACTTGTGAGGGAGACAACAAGCAGGAGGCAGTGAGGTGTATCTTAAGATGGGCCTGGACTGGGGCAGCACTGAGATGTATATGAAGAGATCGGGAAACAGGAAAATTGAAGTGGGAGCAGATGGACATCTCGCCTAACTCCAGACATCTACACAGAGACAACTCCAGATGATCTTCTCACCCTCTGCTCTCTTTCTAATCAGTGGAAATAAACATGACATTTCTAGGACTTTATTAACCTGACCTATTTAGATGACGACTTTAGGAGAAGAGAAGTTGCAGCCTGAGAACACCTACATCTTTAGCCAGCCAAGGTGGAGATAGATACCCACATTTGTTCTAGAGCATTCCAGCCACAGAGCAAAAAGAAGAGCCTGAACTCACAAAATGAGAACATAACATGTGCACGCGTGGAGGAAACAGAACAGGATGGGAGACTGAGCTGCAATATGAAGCAAAACGAGCTTGAGGAGGGGCCAAAAATAAAGTCTGTCCTGAAGGATAAAGCAGGAACGGCTAGGTCAAAAGGCTAAAAAAACCCCAAAAAGAAAACAAGACAAGACCAACAACAAAACCCACCTCATTTGTGCTTGCAGTCATCACCTTCACAGTTGTTTTAACGCACATCAGGCATCACTTGCACTGTTCCTGGTTATTCCAGCCTTGTGGTGCCCCCCAGACACAGCTCTGAGATTTTAGTTTGTTTTGCAGATTTGCCTCTTGATTCAGTTTTTTGTAGTTCATGCTGCAGTCCAAATCATCCTATAGCATGGGATAATTCTGCCACGGAGACAGGCATCTGTGGGCTGAGCTGCCACCAATCTCACTTCCATCTAACACCCTGGATGGAGCAGCCAACTTAAGAAACCTTTTGGGCAGCCTCAGACAAACCTTAAGCTGCAACTGCACAACTGCTTAAGCAATAGGGCTGCGTGGTGGGAGATGCTGAAGTGCTTTTGCTTCCCAGCCGAGGGGCCTGTGTCACAGATGTGCTTTGTACCCACACCCCCAGCCAGTACCTGCCAGGCAACTGCCTTGCCCATGGAAGAGAAACAATATGGAAGGGAACTACAAGTCCTTGCTGAAATAGGGTCTTAGAGAGCTCCTGCCCCTCAGCACTCCATTTATTTCCTGGAAAGGGTGAGAATCATGTCTGTGAGCCCTGCTGGGGAGCACACGCCTTGAACATATGCAGTTCTGGTTGCTGTAAAGCTGAAGCAGGCAAGCAAGCAGCAGTTTTGCTGGATGGTGGTACTTCCAGCTGCCTTTGCCTGTGCTGTGCTCTAATGGCTGAGCGTGCAGGCTCCTCTCCAAGTCTCTCCACTGCCCTACATTAGTGAAATTAGGTTGAGTGGATTTCCGGGTAAAACACTGTCTCTTGGGACCTGCCCAGCTCCCGTCTGACTTGCCAAGATTAATTAAATCAGAGCAGACATCAGCTTATGACCATAGTAGCAGCAACCTCTCTGCTGATCATTTCTTTTGTGGCTGGTGGCTTGGGTTTTGTTTTCCTTTTCATCTCTGTTCCACTGCAGATCTTTAAATTACCACAGCCGATGCCAAGAGAAGAGAAATTGCACAAACACTCTAGGATTCTACTACAGATGCAGGGATTTTTCTTTTGCCACTTTCCCACTGTTTGCATAATTATTGCTGATATTGATTGTGCCACTAGAATTCTCCCATGCCTTCGTGTGAAAATATTGCCCAAATCTCCTCAGCTGCTGCTATTTCTCTAGCATTTCCCATGCTCACTCCTTTCTCCCTCTCTCCTCTGCCAGCTACAGCTTGGTCAGAGATGGGACTTAAAACCTGTGCTTCATCTGGTCTCCTCTTTGTCCTCTCTCTATTAATCTGGGTTTTGCTGCCCTGTTACAAGGACCCCTTTTCTGCCCCAGAGATGAATCTGTTTAGAGAGATTTTTTGGAGGGTCAGAAGCACTGGAAGACTTAGAATCGCTAACCTGAGCCTCTCCTAGTTTTAATGACATTTGGATCCAGATTTTGATCCAGGCTTCACAGCTTGATTCATCTGTCCCAATCCATCTGTCCTTCTAGCCAGCCAGAAGCCAATTCCAGGCAGACGATGGTAGGTCTGAAACTGCTGAAATGAGATGCAGTTCAGGTTCAGAGCTGTTGCTTATACAGTTCTCTTCCTGATCCAAGTTAGCCCATTGCAGTCAGCCCTACGATGCGTCATATGCACTGCTAAAATCCTACGCCCTCCCCACGCGCTGCTTCTGAAAACTGGCAGACTTATGCTGGTCCAGCAAAACACTGAGAAATGAAGGAATTGGGCATTTCAGGTGAGTGGCTGCGTCTGGTCCAGGCGACTGACTTGCGTGATTTCTCCGAAAGCCCTGGTGAATCTCTCACTTGCTACAGATGGACACGGCGTACCACCTGCTTCCTGTGAGCCCTCGGGGTCCTGGTGGGCACATGGCACCTGGGAAATCTGCATCTGCTTGGCAAACCCTGCAACAAGGTGGTGGGGAGGGACGTCCCCACTGCAAGTAGCAGGCAGGAGGTCCAAGGAAGTTTCCCAGTAACTACTGGAAAGAAGCAGTCAAAGCAGCCTGTTAAGGTTAAAACAAAAAGGTGAATACGGCCACAATACGTGGTGGTTTGGGCCTCCTGTTCCTGGACCGCCTCATGTTTGTTTCAGCACCATATATGGCAACCTCAGTTGCTCTAGCAGAGAGAAGAAAAACAACTTCTGCCAGTCCCATGGATGATGACATTGGTCCAAGCTTGGATGGCTGCCTCTTTTTGTGATCCTACTAAATCCTCAGAGGAGAGCCAGCCCCAGTTCTGTCGCCCCAGCTGCCTTTGCGCTTTGTCAGGCTGAAGAGCCAGTGGCTTAAGGGATTTCCTCTCCCTCTCCTCCCGCGGGTGCCTTTCTTTCCCCAGCACCACCACGGAAATCCCACCCTGCGTTGGCATCCATGTGTGCAGTAGATGGAAAGGCAGGGAGTGGTGGGAGAGACGCTGGGGGAGCACAGCGGTGGGGAGGGGGATGCCGAGGGGAGTCAGGCTCACAGCTCCATTGCAAAGCATCTTTCACAGTGTCTAGACACCAGCTGCCAGGTTGCCATGGAAACTCCCCAACTTTGGCTGACGGGAGGGAGCAGGGAGGTCTCCAGAGAAATGGGAGTGGTGGAGGAAGAGGGTGGAGAGAGAAAAGGGAGGATGGTCCTTGTGAATGTGAGGTGTTAACCCTGTTACAGCTACATTTGCAAATATTTTTGCTTCTTGCAGAATGGGAAAGAGGCAGCTCTCCTTCTTTCTTTCACTGCCATTTCCTTCCCAAACTCATGGATACAGCCAAGCCTGAAGGATGAGACAAATGACATGCCTATTGTTGGCTGGTCATTTATTCCTGCCTATTATCAGCACTTTTTGGCCCAAATGTCCTGTGTACAGTACCTATAACGAGGCAATTGCAATCCAGGTAGGGTGAAGAAGCCTACCAGAGCGGTTAGGTTTTTGGACAGTGAGATCTCCTTTAACAATGCCTCTTTCTTGGCCACCTTCACTGCTACAAGCAAATGCAGCTCCAGGGAGAACAGGGTCCTCCCACCTGGCAGCAGTGTGATCTGTCACAGTGCTTCTGTGGGGATGCTTTGTGTCACCAGAAAGTGGTGGGCAAGTGGTAGGCTGTGTAGTATAGTGGCCAAAGGGGAGATGAAAGAGCCCTTTCAGGATGAGGGTGCCTTGTAGGCAGATGTTTTGCACTGGTATTGAGTGGCCTCCTGCCAGAGTCAAAGGTGCTGACCTCGACAGACTCCTATCAAGGCTCCACAGTCTTTACAGTCAGGGAGCCTGAAGTGGAGAAATGGGAAGTGACTTGCGCAGGCTCTTCCCAGCCGTCAGCTGGGGTCAGAGCTGGTCTGATTCCAAATCAGTTGCTCAGCTGCCCTGCAGGAGCAGAAAGGCTCCCTTCAGGAGAGGTTCCAAGCTACCAGTCTCTCCATCTCTGCAAAAAGGATGAGCCAGAGTCAAAGAAGCCTCTGCAGACACTCAGACCATAGTTCTTCAGTATCCACTACTTGACTTTCTAGCAAGGTAGAGTATTGTTCTTTTTAGACACAATATCCAGATCATTCTGGATATATAAGATAAACCAGGATATAATATCCAGATCACACATTTATGATGAACTCAGACCTTTTGTGAACATCAAGAGCTGTCTCCATTGTGACCTTCCCAAATTGCGACAGGTGGCCAGCAATGCAAGTATTTATGTGCTCTTCGTCACCACAACAAAGGCCTAATTCACAATCATGGAGGTATTTTACCCTTGTGGCATCCCAGTGAAGAAATAAAAGGTTTTTATCAGAATCTGAGAATGAGCAAAGTATGAAGAACTGGGCTGTGGTCACACAAACGCCCAGGAGGCTGAGTCGCCTTGGCTTTTCATTCCAGCATCTCAACCAGCCACTTTGCACACAGCAGCACTTTCATAGGTGTGGTGCCCTGGTCCTGTGATTTCTAAAATTCCACAGTCCTAATTTCAGGCCAAAACTGAAGGTGCAGCAATCTCAGCAAAACTCCCCCCCCCCCCCAAAAAAAA
>Ga0065711_1038405_pt1 | contig 18798 bp, 12 predicted proteins | sample Hoacrofraction12_FD_59098 | JGI IMG/M metagenome (GOLD analysis project Ga0065711, IMG submission 59098) | Hoatzin crop microbial communities from Cojedes, Venezuela - Epithelial fraction 12 v2 (version 2) | ecosystem: Host-associated > Birds > Digestive system > Esophagus > Crop | place... | reverse complement strand
GGACCTTGTCCAGGCGGGTCTTGAATATCTCCAGAGAAGGAGACTCCACAGCCTCCCTGGGCAGCCTGTTCCAGTGCTCCATCACCCTCAGAGGGAAGAAGTTCTTCCTCATGTTCAGACGGAAACTAAAGCACAGGAAGTTCCGTCTGAAGAACGGAAGTAGATGGATAGTAGGCTGTAGGTCATTGTCCAGAATGCTGAACACTGGTGACTGAAGGTGTTTTGCATCCAATAAGCCTTCAGTGACCCTCAGGAAGTGATGTGGTTTCTCTCTGCTCAGGGCTTTCCATGTGCACAGGGAACTTCATTGCCATCGGTACCTTTCTGCTTGCAGCTCACAGGGTCTTGCCTCTGTCTTGCCTTGCTGGACTTCTATGCCTGCTCCAGAATTCCCTCCCATGCAGTGTGCTTGGCTTCTACCACTGGAGAGCAGATGAAGTCTCCTTTGGAAGCTTCTGGCCTTCTGGCATTTGACTTTTCCAGAATTAATCCCTGAATAACTGGCATTTTTGCAATCTATCTGCAGGCAATTAGTAAACAGGAAAGAAAGGTGAAATTCATCAAATGAATTAGTCATTATTTTTAAAAAAGAAAACAGAAAAAATAAACAAAAAAACCCCAACATTTGGTGCAAGTAATTACTCTGAAAAGTCAGTGTTCTTCAGCTGGGTGTATTTCTGGAGATGTGCTGGCCTGTCTTGACACAGCCATCTGTAGGGTCTGCCTCTGTGTGTCTTGGGCGACTCTGCACAGGCTCCAAAAAAGAGGAATGAGCTGCCCTGAATTATTCCAGAGCTGCAATCTGCTGTAGAGCTTCATCCATTATCTGGGAGAGCAGAAGTAGAAGCCCTGAATGACATCCCTAATGTGAACTGATGTTAGTGTCTCATTTCTGGCTTCAAGAAAGTCAATTGGATTCTGGAGTTTCTTGGAGTGATGGATAAATGACAAGCAATTTCATGAGCTAGAACTGAATTGATGTGAAAGCGAGAAGCTAATTGGATTATATGCTTGTCAGGAGTCTTTTTTTCCTACTCCGTCAGGATTGTTCAGAGATACAGGCTGTTTTGCACAGAGGCAAGTCAGACCTGCAGAAAAGCCATCTTTTGTCTTCCTTTCCTAGTGATGAGCGGACCAACAGTGAGAGTATCTCATACTTCCCCAGGTCTCTACCCCTCAACTTCAGTAAGGCACCTCCAGACCAGCACCAAACAAGGAAAGGCGTGGAGTTCCCAGGTCTTCAGAACAACATTTATTGACATCTGCCCTTATGTCCATTAAACACCTTGGCTCCCTCCCAGATCTGAGGGATACTGTTTGGAACAGTGGATCAAGAAGACAGAGGAAGGCTTTTCACAGCAGTACGTAGTGGGAGAAGGAGAAACTGCAGATGTAAATTGAGATGAGATTGTTAGACAGGATATTACAAAAACTTCAGGGGCAAAAAATCCATGAAAATGCTGTCATTGAGTCTGCCCTGCTCCTAAGCTTAGAGAATGGTGACTCTTAGCAGTGTCACACCGGATTTACCCCAGGGTGACTAGATGAATTAAGCACCAGCCTGGCTAGCTTTGACTAATCCTGTGATGTTGAAACGGAATATGCCTGGCAACAGAATAACTGCTCTTTCGGTAACTGATGTCATCCCATTTTGTCAGACCCTGGGAATTCAGTCCTTGCTGTTTACTTAAAAATGCAAAATTAAACCTCCACTACATCAAACAGAGCCTCGGCACTTTGTCCAGGGTAGACGTGGGCAGGTGATCTCTTGTCTGCTTTCCCCCCCATATTCCCTCTGCATTTTTGAAGGATTCTCTGTTGGAATTGCATCTGAATGGCATTGTCAGAGGAGTCTGTCCATCTATCAGACACTGTACCCCACCCAAGATGGTCAGTGACAGGTCCCCTCCCTCAAGACACAGAGACCAGAGATCTGGTGGGAATTATCCTCCAGATGTCCTTTCAGCCTGGGCTGCTAGAGAAGTTGTTCTGCTCTGAGGCTCTGCTAGGAAAGGAAGATAGGAAAAATTAAAAAGGTGAGTTTGAGAGAGAATAGTGCCCTCCTTGTTCATCTGAAGCTTGGCCTGGTGTGTCCAAAGCAAGAGTGTTTCGTGAAGAAGGAGCTGCCAGAGGATGGCAGTAGAACCAGCACAGTGAGGGAGAAGCTCTGAGTCCACTAAAGTCCACAAAGCTGCTCTGTGTGTTGATATTCACCGAGAGAGAGGTTGAAAAGACCTCCAAACTTTCCTGAAACCAGAACACTGAAGGACTGTCCAGTTCAGGGTGCTGCAGTTTTGGTTTGTAGACCATAGGGTCCCCTGTGCATCCCAGTGTCTGGGAAGCAGGACAGCACTGCCTGGAGACTCACACTGACAGCAGCTTGGCAGAGCTGTTTCACCCAGAAACAGCCTTAGAGCTGCTTTGTGATACAGGCGACACGCTGGGACACAGCAGGACTTGGGTGCCTCCTGGGGACATTATTATCAATAGGATATTGCTGCCCAGAAGTAACTTGGGGCTACCTCATATCTTCTCTTGCATGACTGATATGCAGAACGTTTAGACTCAAGGTATAGAAAATCCAGTTACCCAAACTCCAAGGTGGCAGTGGAGGATGCATTCAGCAAGGGGAACGCCAGGTGAAACCCTCATTGAGGGTATCAAACCACTTTAGATGCAGGTGGAGCAAATATCTTCTGTGCTCTGAAGTCTGTTGAGGTGGCAGGTGAACATCAGAAGAAAGGGACCCAGAACACTGATTTTTGCGAACTGATTCAGTCAAACTGAAAATGCCTTGCTGCCATGGAGCTGGGAGGTCATAGACATGAGGAGATATCGGTGGAGTGAGGCCATTTGGTTACATCCGGGTGTGAAATCTGCTGCATCAGCTGTTTTTTTCTTTGCCTGGGTGTTTCGTGGGGGCTTTCCAGAGAAGGGGTTGGGCCAGTGTCAGAAAGGAGAAAGAGTGCTCTGTCAACACGAAGTTCTGCATTGACTGAAGGATTTAATTTTGACTTTTTAGATGTTTATTTTTGCCTGTTATCAATTTTAATTAAAATCTCTTTGTGGATTTTTCATCAGGTGTCTCTGTCATTTGGGTTTCAGGATGCTTTGTATTTTCTGATATTTAATCTGTTCTCTTCACAGGCATTTTTTCCCTTTAAGATTACCTTCACAACGGGCTGCACTGTTCAGAAAAATACAAGTTTATTAAACAAACAGCGATCTCAGGGGACCAAAGAAACACTGCAGCTGCTGGCTATCATTTTCAAAGTGTACATTACCCAGAGCAGTGCATTGAAAATGCAGTGCGGGGTGAAACTCATCACTATCATTTAAGGACTACAAAGTGCAGGAGGGAAATTGAAGCCATTGATGCAGACAGGCTCAGCAGAAATGGGGCCACTGAAGTCTACGTGTGTCTGCAACTGTCCTCTGACTCACAGATTTGATTCCCAGCTCTGCCTCTGCTGTAGGATCTGGTAAAGTGCTGGCTGAAGACCTCAGCACTTGCACAGCGTTTGTGCTGGAGACACACCCAGAAAGGAAGATTGAGAACGGAAACAAACTTTGCAAAAGATACTGGGCCTCAGTCGATGGAGGAGCCGGGGACAGTTGACTGCAGTGTGGTGCCACGATCTCATCCCACATCTTTGGACATCAGCCCACAGGCTGTGAGCCTGGACCGAGCACTGGAGTCTGTGCTGGGGACACCAGCGAGCACTTTCTCAATTCTCCAGACTCTTTTAGAGAAAAGACAGAATTTGGCTGTGATTCTTCGACCCACCCCCAAAGTCACTTCAAAAGTGCAACACCTTGGTGTAGATTCTTGCTTTCCAGCAAAGACCCTGCTTCTTTTCTTTAAGTCACAAGCAACTGAAATGAATATTTGCTCACCCTGGCTTGACATAGTCAAGGTAGCTGTACAACGACAGCTTTGAGGAATCTATGGGGAAGGGTTAAACATCAAGCAGAGTAATATAAGGTGACACAGCATCTGCAGAAAAACAGAAGGGAGCGGGAAGATGGGGGAGGCTCAAGCAATGAGGGCAATGCCAGAGGAGGAGTCCCTGCACTTGAGGGTTTTTTATATTATTTCTGTTCAGCTACATCCAGAGTATGAAGCAGACAGGCAGCGAGAGGGGAAGATGGCTTCAACTTGTCTGGGTGTGATGCCATGCGTGCAATGAGCTGCCAGCTCAGAAGCAGGCTCAGGGTGGATGAGGGCAGAGTGGGCTCCCCTGGATGGCAGGGACTGATTCAGCCCGCAGTGCAGATACGCTCAGTAAATCTCGTAGGGTCCATTCCCCAGCCACTTTAAAGATTGTGCGTTTGACACAGGAATTAAGTTTCCAATGTCTGTGGGCTCTCACTGTAACACTTCCATTTTGCTTTCGGGCAGTGCTCCATGTTCTGGGGAAGTTTGGGAGGGGGTTTGCGGGATGTTCAGACCTTCCTCCATGGAGCTCCTGTGGAGTGAAGCCCTGCAGACTATGCCTTCCCCCGTGATTTTCTATGGCCCCTGGGCCATGCTCTAACAGCACAGAAATGCTCTGGGGACTTCCACCATTGGTCCCCTATTTTTGGAGATGAAGGAAGGCTCTGACCTCTGCTAAAGTGACTGACGTTCTGCACCTTCTGGTGCATTAAAGTGCAGGTCCTGACCTTATTTGTTTGCATTTTTCCTTTTAGTCCCTTTACAGAGAGAAATCAGATTGTTCGGTTTCATTTTGACTCACTTTCTCACCCGGCAGCTCAACACAACCATTGATTACACATTTGCATTTTTTTAACAGGATGAAAACCTTTTCTATTCATAAACCATATGGGTTTTGTTTGGCTTTGTTTAACAAAGCTTAAATTTGATGCTGCAGACTACCCAGTGCCTTCCCACAGCATACGCAGGCAGCACATGTCCCTTGCTGACAGCTCAAGCAGCTCAGATATTATCTGCCAAGAGATTATTCATCCAATATGCCTATTATTCACAGAGTAATTTTCCTATTATCCATCAAATTCTACTGGCCTACCAGCTGAATCCCAAACCTAGCAACCCTTGCTGCTCTCTGCTGTCAAAGCAAACTAGCCCATCTCCACGTATGTGTGTGTCTGAACCACTGACTGCTCCACTAGCATTTCTGGAGACCTGCAGAGCAGGTCCCAGAGGACCTAGTCTATTGAAACAGCCCTGCCCCAAGCTGTGTTCTCATTTTTTTCTCACACTCCTCATCCCAGTGATGAAGAAGACAGTGCTGTTGATGGAAACAAGCTCAAAAGCACTGCTGCTGTAAGTGCCGTAAGATGTCCCACGTTGTGGACTGTCACCTCAGCTGTTCCCCTCACAGGGCTCAGGTTCAGCTCATGGTCCAGCTGCTACAGAAGAAATCCTTAGTGTTGGGACCCTGGGAGACATGGGGGGAAAAGCTCTCCACAGCTTGTCTTTGAAGCAAGCAATCCCATTCCAGATGCTTCATGTCATTTCTCTCATAAAATACCATTGGATATTAAACCTAACCTCATTTCATGGGTTAAAGCACATTTCTGGCAATGGTTATATTATTAAGAATTTATTTTTTACATCTTAATCCTTAGATTTATTTCTTGATTCATTTAGGAGCACAATTGTCATGCAGTTAATGAAATAAGTAATATTTTCTCATTCCAAGAAATCTCATTAAGCTAACTAGCATGCTCCACTGGCAGATGAGTTTGATTATACTCTACTAAATGTGTATGTTATTTATTTCTTTGCTTGCTAGGCCCTATCTCCTCCCTTCCCATCTGAGGTTGAGACAGGAATAAAGCAAGGATCTGTGTCCTCCTCGAAGAAGAGTCACCACTACCTAGTGCAAAGGGCAGGGTGGCCAACGTCCACCCAGGGCAAGGGGAAACCTTCCTCTGCATCAGCAGCTGAGCATCCTGAGTCTTGCGAGAGGCCACCATTGCAGTCCATTACAGAAGCTCCCACTATTTAATGTGAGAGACTAAAGATACACGGTTCAGTGTCACCTGTCCAGCTCCTTGCTGTCTCACCAGTTATCTTTTCTAGTGCCAGAGGTTCAAAGCAGGTTCTGCTTTTGGTAAGGTGCTCACTCTCTAGGATTTTTGCAGTGTGAGAACATTTTGTCCAATGTGACTTCTGACAGAAAGAATTGTTTGTGCCTGTCCTTCCTTGTGGGTCCATGCATAAACCAGCACCAAATTAAGTGGAAATATGTTGTTAAACTATGCAAACCCCTGTCTAGACACAATCATTTCTGTTTGATTATAATTCAGCTGAGATCCGTTACTGACAGAGTGACATTAAATCATACATAAAAAAATACCTGGATGCTGCTTCCTCCATCTGTAAATCAAAGCCAGCGAATCAATTCTGACAGCCACTCATGGAGGACTCAAATATCCTGAAATTTCATTTTGAGCTTCAGCTTCCTCCAAGGACCAGTTTGCAATGGGGGATGCAGGACCCAGGCGGAGTTTCAGCTCGTTTATTCCAATAAGCTGCATCTGTGTTAAAGGCAAACTTACAGGTGACTGCAGCACTACATCTAACCCATGCTCTTATTTCACAGATGAAGTTCAAGGATTAAACCTACCTTTAACACAAAAATCAAACACTTGACAAACTGCTATGTACACTGGGATCCTGCACAGGGTTTTGGCTCTCTCTGTGTTATGTGGAAGTGCAGAAATGGCTCTGCGCTTGGGAACAGAGATGGGTCCCATCTTTAGCATCTCAGACAAAGGGAGAAAGATCTTTAGGTTCCAGTAGGCACATGCAGGAAGTTCAGCTTTGTACCCTGATGGCTCTGCGTCCCTTGATGTATCCTATATCAGACACAGGGAAGCATCATAGCTAATAATATAAGCAAAGACTCTGAAGAAAGCCCAGAGGCCAGGGGTGCTTGGTGGAAGAGCACACAACCTGCTTTCCAGTGCAGTCCAAGTTTTGGTCTTCTGTGAACCAGCTGCTTTCACAGCTGACAATTTTGCCACTCCTGAAGTTGGAAAACATCACACTTGCCTATGGAAATGATCAGCCCATTGGCTTCAAGTAAACTCACACAACAGTGTCTGATAACCTGGTTCCCCTTTTCGCTGCCCACCAGCCTGACTGTGGCTCTTGGTCTTCAGTCGTATGGTTCCTCTGCTCCCTGTACTGCACAGACCATGGCATGTTCAGGGTGAAGGGATCTTTCTGAAAGCCCAGTCCACAGGAGGAGATGGGGATTTGGTACAGAGCAGCTCCTGTCAGACAGCAAGCAGCAGAGATATGCTGTTTGACAGGATTCTGAACTAATTTGATAAAAAATATTTTAGTCTGAATAAAAAAATGAAATAATCTGCTATAGGTCAAATATTCTACATTCAACCCAAGGGAAAACTGAATGTCTTTCCAGAAAAATGGAAACAGGTATTGGAATCACATCTCCCAGTGGAAAAGCATTTGACAGAAAATTCCTAAGCAGGTTCTGCAAGAGACTTCACGGACTCCAGCCAAGCAAATGCCACAGAAAGAGTAAGCTCGTTTATGCACACACTTGTTGACAGCACTGTCCTGCCCCACTCTGACAAGTGCTTTACTGCTGGCCATCGCCGTTGGAAGTGTTGCCAACATCAGCTGCTGGATTTCAGTCTTACAAATAGGAGTACAGTGGGCTTCATGCTTTCTTACCAGGAAAAAATGGGATGACATATAGAGCATTTAATCACGTGATAAAGAGGAGTGAGGTGTGGGTGCCCCATCAAGCCCTCTGATGGCTGTGCTGAATGGGTAGGGAGGGGCAGCGTCCTTTTGCTCCATGCTAGGAAAAATTGATGCTTACCAAGGTTCTTCATAATTAACTTGTTTCTCAGTGCAGCTGGTGAATGCACCTCACTTGTGAGGCCAGATGGAAACCACATGTGATTTGCTCCCAAGCAGAACATGTTCCTCCCTTTGGGTTTCATTAAAAGGTGAGTGATGTACCTGGAGGCAATCAGAGTAGAGAGTAACAACACCCCAAGGAACACACTTCCTGCAGGGCATTTTAAATTTTTTTTTTTTTTTTTTAAGCTGAAGCTCACAGTTTTCCATTTATCATGAAACTAAAAAGAGCTGTGGATTCCTGGTGACATGCTCTAGCAGGGTTCCTGGTACTGAAGCACAGAGACCTGGGCAAGATGTCTCAAAGGGAATGAATTGTTCAGGTAGTTACAGCAAAGAAAGGGCATTGGAAGGTTCTTCCAGGAGACATATTCATGTTTGCACCTTATTTCTGGTCCAGATTTGCTTGTGGCTGACATTCAGCTCCTGGTTCTTGCTATATAATTGCATGCTGGAGAGAAAGGTTTGTCACAACCTTTCATAGAACAGGGAAGTTTTACTTTACTGGAGTAGTGTCTTGGTTAGCCTTGCAGGACTGGGGTCTGAGCCTTCTGGTCAAGAGCTGAATGAAAATGTGTATTAGGACTACCCGAAAGCTAGAGCCTTGGTTTAAAAAAGGAAACAAACCAGCACACTGCTACAAAAGGTAGCAGAGGAACCCCATACTTCTAAGAAAAGTGCATCTATTCCTTACCGGTCAGTGGGAAGGGGTGCTATGCAGACACATCCTATCCACCCAGTGAGACAGGATCTCCTCCAGATTCCTTTGAGGGTCCCTGTCTCTGTCATGCTGCTTTAGGAAACATAAGTACATAAATAAGGAGGGAATGGTTCTCAGGTGCTCAAGACAAGGACACAGCAATTAGGTTAAAACACACATGGGAAGGGCATGGATAGATTTACCACTCCATGCTAAGACATATACAGAGTACTTTCCCTCCTGAACATTCAAACACAAACAGTCTTTGCAGAGCTGTTATACCATCCACGCTTACATTGTAAGTGCTTTGGAATGACTTGCTGCCAGAATGAATGTCCTTTCAGTCCTAGCTGTTCACACTTTGGGAATTGGCCACTGATGTCAATCTGCAGGTTCCTGAGAATGGATTTAGACCTTCGCTTTTACTCCAAGACCATGACTCCAGGACTGGTGTCACCATGGAAGAAATGAGAATACCTTTGGAGTCACCACACGGTCTCACTGACTTCTTCACCAGCAGCAATTTGATCTGCAAGGCCCATGTTTCTGATTTCCAAGATCAGGACTTGGACTGAGGACTGGGGTCTGTTTTTCTTGAAGAGTTCATAGAACGGTTGCCTGTTCAAATGCAAGGCTAAGCCATGAATCCTGCTATGGAGAGGTCCAGAATAAGTATTAGACCAGCAAGTGAAAGATTTAGTCAAAATTCACTTTGTGCATTGTAAGAGTCTAGGAAAGGATGAGGCACGTAGAGTGAAGGTGGATAAGATAGTATAACCTCATGGTTTAGATGGAGCACATGTGATTGTCAGTCAAGCATGGCACTTCATAGGACCCCTCCAGAGAGGCAAGGGAGACCAAGGAGGTAACCCTGTAACTCTGGAGAAGATCACGGTGGTGTGGCATACGACATCAACAAGAGCATGGGCTGCCAGTCACCCACTAAGCCACTACCATTCTTCTTTCCTGGGCAGGACAGATGAAGCAGAACAGTGATGGACATAAGTCACATGCCAGGGTACGTGCCTTGCAAGTAGTGATCAGGGGAAAATATGTGTTCCTCAGAGAAACATTTTATTTTCTATCAAATGTCTCTTCTGACACAATGACTTTTTGGCAATAGAGCTTCTTCTTTATCATCTATAAATGTTTTATTATATCGGAGCTATGCAGAGAGTAACATTAATGACAGAGAACGTCTGTATTACGATGTAAGGCATTGAGCTGCTCCTTGTTACAGTGCTGCCCATGGTAAGTCCTTGCAGTGCTGAGGTAGAATCTGTGTTTACTCTGATACACACTCCATCATCATCTGTCACTAATTAATCTACCATTACTGTAAAGTGTTAGTGATCCTTGCCCTGCAGAAATGCGTATCTCCCTCAGCTACTCTTTAGCCAGTGTAAGCAGAATCGCATTGGCATGGTGATTAAGGATTATGAAGAGAAGACATTATAGTCTTTGAATAATTTAATGAATGCACACTTAACATGAATTGTAGCTATAAAATCAGGCTGGCTGCATGTCAGGGAAGAATTCTTTGTTATCACATTTATGGCTTCTTTACTGCTTTATGATAGCTCCAGGTAGGGCTATCATAAAGGCTTAAAAATATTATCATAATTCACCACCAAAAAGTGTCGTTAATGCAGATTTAGTGACACTTTTCCTGTGATGCTTTCTACCTGTTCAGATACAGATCTCTGAAAAAAGAATTAATGCACCCAAGACCCCTACCTCACAGACCTCCCTGCTCTTGGGACAGGGATGCAGCTCGAGCTCCAGAGATACAAAAAAATGGCCAGCTAGAGCTCTTCAAGACATTCGTTTTACAGTTCATTGATCAAAACAAAACCAATTGTACTAATAAATAATTATTCCCAGCCTGGCTGAAGCAATACAAGTCCAAACAAATTTTTCTTTGCTGAGAGATGAAAGAAAGAAAAGAAAAATCTCTGTGTCTCCACCAATATTTTTGTCTCTTCTGGAATGAAACCATGCATTTAGATTTTCCTTTTAAATCTTGAACCTAAGACTATTTTGCAGACTGGATTAGCTCAAGATCCCATTGGCCTCTTACTGCCAGGAGCATCTGTAGGCAGCAAGGTAAAACATGATATGGAGAGAGACGTTGTGATGTACGCCAATAGCATGGAGCAGCCTGCTGTGCTCTGGTGCATTGTGTAGATTAGTGATACCGGGGTAGCTTCTGCTGCCAGCAATCATCCTCAAAGCGCACTCTTGCCCCAGTGAGGACATATTCTGAGACTATCACCTCCTGCCTTAGTGCCGTGTCTCAGCAGGACCACTCTTACGTGCAGAGAGAGCTGTGATGCCTGTCAGTCAACACTAGACCACCTCTCCAAGCTTTTCATTAAAGGAAATAACTCCTTGAACATCAGAATCTGCTATGGGCTATGAGTTCTTGAAAACCAACTCCGATTACATCTGGTTACACACCTGAAACTGTTCTCAAATGATAGAGCATGCTGTGTGTCCTGGAATATCTATCACTTCACCTAACATCTGAGCTCAAACACTCTCCAGTACACAAGACCAGCCTCCTGACATGCCGTATGGTGTCACATGGCAGAAAACGAAACCCGGAGCATATCCTAATTCAGTCACCTTCATGATGATTAGTTCCCAAAGCTAAATTCATACAGCTAATTCCACTTACCCCTGTTATCTGTCCTGCCTCACTTTATAGACAACTCGTACAGCTGACTTTCTTCCCTGCAAGTTTTCCCAAACTGCTGATGGTTTAGATCTGCCTAGTTCTAACTTTATATACACTAACAACAGTTTTCTTCTTGTCCACCTGAACAAAGCAAAACCCCAAATGTAAGGCTCATATCCTTCCAAATCTTCTCCCCATGGATGGCCCCAGATGGTGTCTGACAATGAGCAGCAACTTTCCTCCATCCTTATCACACACGTGAATCCCTGAGGGTGACTGTGAAAATCAGAAGCTGCTGCTGGCAGGCACTTCCCATGCATAATAAAGCGCAGGAATCAAATTCCTGATTAGCAATACAGGCAGTATTTATTGCTGGGCTATGTCTAGCACGGTATGTGGGTGAGAACACTCGGGGCTCTTGTTAGAGCTAGGCAGTCACCTGCCACAAGATTAGCTTTGCAAGTTGTTTAGAGGGAGCACACAGTCAGCTTCCTTGCCACTGAAAAGGGGTTAAGACCTGAGCGGTCCATCCCACAGGCACAGCTTCAGCAGTCTGGCCTCTATACTCAGTCCTGAGGCAATGACAGGGCTCTCGTCAAGGAGAAGACAACTAACTACTGTGTGTCTAGGCCTGGAGAAAAGTCATCTCTCATGTCTTTCTCTGACAGCCCTGGTGGCACCCAATCACTGTCCTGGGTTATTCTCCCCAGCAGATCAAACACTGAAATAAAGCTCCAGCACCGTCTTTCTTTCTGTCTCAGGAAACATCCCGTCGAGGAAGGAGCATGCTGGAACAGTGTGGGAGAAGCTTCTTCCTTTTCTCTACAGCTTCAGGAAATTCCTGCTGAATCTAGACAGAAAGTAAAAAGCCTCTCCAAATTGCTTGGGGATTCCTCAGTGCAGGCAGTAGTGACCTTTTCAGTGGTGGGGCCAAAGATAGCAAGGTCAAGAACGTGCAGGTCAAGAACAACAGCTGGGGCCTCTGCTTTGGCCCTTCTGTTGTCTCCAGGTAGGCTATTTAGCAAATAACTTTACTTGCCTTAGAAGACTTAAAGCAAATAAAGACTTCAGAAGGAAAGATTTTAAAGCCCTTGCCTTCTCATGCGCATTTCCTTGGCATGACTGTCTGCTGATACTGTAGTTAGAAACCATCACAAGTTGGCTTTGGATTGCAGTTTCTCCGCTCTGGTTGTCAGTTGGCTACATGACTGTCAGCATCCTGATTATGCACTGTTATTTGTGTTCACTGTGGTGTCACTCCGTGGAGGATGACAGTGTTACCTTGTCCAGTTGGCATACATGGCTGGGGAACACTGCAACTGCCAGCTTACCTGGAGGTGCCACTGCTCACACACGAGAATGGATGAACTCAAGAGGAAAAATAGCAATTACCCTATGATGTCTTCCTTATGTCTGTGCTTCAGAGCCCTCTCCATGTGACAAACTGCTTGCTAGTTTTATTGGGAATAAGTGGCTTATCTTAGTGCTCAGGCCAACAGTTGCAGCAACACAAACATACATAGACACCAGTGCTCAGAAAAATCCCATCAGGCCCCTGTGCAAAGTGACAGTGGACACAATAATGCCAGGTTTGTACAACTCCCCAAGAGCTAGATTTGCTTCTTCCCTGACACCTCAGTTTATTGAAGTCTCTATTCAGCAAAGGCTGCAGCAAGTTGCTCTGTATCGAGCATGAACAAAGGGACAGGTCCACAGCGACTGCAGTAAACGCAGGAGTTTTGTCATGGTGTGAAACCCTGTGGCTTTCATACTGTGTCGCTGCAGCCTCCATGTCCACCACTCCCCTCTTGCAAATAAACAAGCTGGAGGACAGTCGCATGGGAGGGAACACACAGGCAACATAATGAGCAGGATTTAATAGCCCAGGTGAAGATCTGGATGAACGCGTTTGGATATCAATGTCATGAGGTTACCTACATGAGGAGTCCTTGCTTGAAAATCTTGAGAAAAGGTCTGATAACATTCAAAGGCTTATTTCTTCTAATTTTTCCTTTTATCTGGGCAATCAATCAGGACTGTCCAAATCTGTTAGAAAGCCAGCTTAGCCAAATCCACCTGTACCAGGGGCAGTTCAAGGTTTGGGAACCTTCTGCTCCTCAAGTCAAGCCATAGGATGATACAGACACTTTGTGAAGCTCCTCCTCCATAGCCAAAGTGGAAATACTCAAAAGCCTATGATATAGCATAGTCCCAGCCATTAAACTGACTCTTCTGGAAAATCTGAGAAGACTGAGTTTGCGGTCAGCAGATGATCAAGAGTCAAGGTCAGAGGGAAGCCTGGTTTTGCATTTTGCACAGATTTAAGGAACCTGAGACTACAATTTTATTTGGATTTCTTCCAAGTATTTACTGGAATGAGAAAACCGTTCAAGATTCTTCCATCAGTAGTAGGTTTTCTAGTGAATTAACATTAACTCGAGGAGCAAAGACACTATATTCATAAAATTTAATAGCCCTGTAATTAAAAATAAGAAAAATATAAAAAAAAAAAAGAAAAAAGAGAATATGTGCACCCACGTAAGTCAAAATGTTGCTCTAAATTGTCAGTCTGAATCAAACACTGATGACCAGCAGTTCAGCTCCACTGACTTCAGCACACTTCGTGTGCAGTACCTGAGAGTTTGATCTGCCTTGCCCTAAGGTGGTTGACAAAGCAGCAGCAGGATCACAGCAACGGCCAAATAGGCTCAGACTAAGCCCAGCTACATCCTCCGCAGCCTGCTGTCCTCTGGGCCACGCTGTCTGCCTGCACTGCCGAAGCATGCCATGATAAATACAAGCATTAAGAGAGCGCAGCCGCTTAACAACCGAGACTTTCATCTCCTGCAGCTAACATGGCAGGAGCTCAGGGCAGCTATGCAACGCCTGCACCTTCTCCTTCTCCCCCCCCCACCTTAATTTAGTGAGCAGGGAATTTTTATCTAATATACACTGTAATTACAGTTTATTATTACCATTTATCAATAACTTTCCTCCATAAATCACCTTTGCAAAATCATCTTTACATCTTCTGAAGCCTGAGAAGTTATGCAACTTCTGTGAGCCTCTGACAGGTAATTATACAGAGCTTGCAGATTTATTGCAATAGTAAAGAAACAATCAGGTCCGCCTTCCTTGAGGATTTTGCAAAGAAAGGCACACAGGCTGTGATTGCTTAGAAATCACTGTAGCATAGAGTGGCTGTGCCATTTTCTCCAACGCTGAGCTTCTGATCAGACACAAACTCCTCGTCAGGTTTCCATTTCTCTTTGCAGAAGGGCGGTGCTTTGGCAGGCAGCAGTACAGCCTCCGTACCAATCAATATTCACCCAGAGGTCTCAGCTCGAGACAGATTCATTCATCTCTCCACACCTCCATATAGCTGGAAAGTCTTTGTATGTGGCAGGGGTGTGGAATGTCTCATTTTGAAAAGCTGAGTGGACCATTGGGCTCAAAGGCTGAGGAGTATACTCTACCTGGAGGCCACTTCTACATGGAGTTCCCTTGGGGTCTTTCTTTTCCTGTTCAATATCTTTATTAATGAGTCAGAGGAAGAGACTCTCATCAGGTTTGCAAATTGCACCAACCACGAGGGAGCAGTTAATACACTGAGCAGCACGGCCACTATTTAAAGGGACCTGGACGGGTCAGAGTAATGGGCCAACAGGAACCCCATGAAACAAAGACAAATGCAAAGTCCTGCACTCGGGATACCGTGACCCCCTGCTCTGGTATGGGCTGGGGGCTGACTGGGTGAATAGTGGTTCTGCTATAATAGGAGCTGGGAGTTTTGTGCACAGTAAGATAAAAATGAGTCAGCTTTGTGCCCTGGTAGTGTTGAAAGACAACAACATCCTGGGCTCCATTAACAGGAGTATAGCCAGTAGATCTAAAGATATTATTACTGCCTTTTTGTTGTTAGATCATATTTAGAACATTGTGCCCAGCTTTTGATCCCCCAGGCATTGATCAAGCAGAGCAAATGCAGTGGAGGCCTCCAAGACGGTCAAAGGTCCTGAGCCTGTATGATGTTAAAAAAGGGGGAGTAACTGGCCCCCAGAGAAGAGACGGCTTCAGGGACCTGCCCAGTACCTGTGAGGATGTTGCCAAGAAGATGGGATTCAGGCTGCTTCTAGAGATGCATGTGAGGAGAACAAACTATAATGATCATAAATTTTAGAAGGAATGTTTCTGACCAGATGAAGAAAAATGTTTCCCCATGAGGACTGCAAAGCATTGGAAAAGGGAACATACAGTGTAGTTTCTGTCTCTGTAGCTTGTCAAGACCCGGCTGGAGCAAGGCCCACACAACCTCAATTCAGTGTTGATCCTTCATGAAGCAAAAGATGGACTAGAAACCCCCTGAAGTCCCTTCCCACATGAATGATTTTATCTTTTAATGATGATTATGATTTTCAAAAGGCCCTTTGTGAAGGGAGAGAGGCTCTTGTCCCCTGTTTGGAAAGAACAGGTTGTATCTGGGAGGTTTTTTCCCCATCGCTTCAGGGATTAGTTAGGGAGCATCAACTGATGGTCTGGAATAGATCCTGGAGATCAGACCCTGGCCTCATAGTGTTGCCCAGGACTAACGCAGTGTCACGCTCCGGACAGACATAGGCCAGCTGATGTTACCTCTCTGAGCTGCACACAGACTCCTTGCAGGGCAATATATTTATCACGGTCCCCTCACCGTAACTGACAACTCTCATAAATACTTTGTCGTGTCCCATTTCCATCCACCTGTTACCGGAGCACAGCAAAGCCACGTGTGATGTGTGACACCCTGTGAGTGCCCCCACTCCACGCTGTCACCTCGACTCCCCAGTGCCACTGACACACTTGTCACACCCTCCCGCCTGCCCTCCTTGCCCCTCCTAACCCCTTCTCCACAAACGCACTTGAGAGGCAGCAAATCTTCCCTGCCACTGCCATGGGAAGAGCTGAAACCCAAGGCTGCTCTAGAGGAAGGCTGTCCGCAGTGTAGTAAAGCTCTGGAACATCAATACGTGGCTGCCACTACCTGCGCCCGCACACGTCTACCCTTGGCAGCCCGGATACGCTCATGGCTCCCTGCAGTCCCCTGCAACTCTGAAGCATTTGCAAACTGGTGTATAATCACCACACATCTGCACTGTCTTTACTTTCTGGGCAACTCCACATGTGCCTTTGGAGCGGTGATATAGACATCAGGCTCCGCTGCTGCTGCTGCTCTTTGACAGAAGCCCTATAACAGCGATGGCTGAGAGCGGGGAGGGGGGGGGCACAGGGACCTCCAGGGCTCGTATTGGGTGGACATGGGAGGTGGCACCAGCCCATCAAGCCACTTTCTTTTACCTTGAAATTTATGGTCATGCCAAGATTATACCCGCATTTGGGCCAAACAGATTTTTCTATGGTCCTGCTCTGCTGTTGTTAGTAGAGCCAGTCACAACAATTTTGGCAGCGTGAGCTTCCATCACAGACTCACCGTTTTGTTGAAGTGGGAATATTTGTGGTGACGTCTCCATTGCCACAGCATTCAACAGGAAAAGGGAGAAACGACTTTCTGATTTCTTTTCAATACTGACGAAACATCCCTTTTTTATTTTTTGAGGCATTTTGCTTAAATATCGGTTTATATCACCATACTCTATATCTGAATACTGTCAAAAGAAAATGTTTGCATCTTGATGAAGGAACAGGTTTCAACTAGAACTGGTGGGAACATTTGACAAAACACATTTCCATGAAAACATAGTGCTTAGTTGAAAGTCTGAATATTCTGTGGATACACATCAGCTTTAGGATAGTTTTGGCAGAGGATTTCGGAGTTTCAAGGTTCCCTTAGTGAACAAATTCATATTGAAACATCTTTTTTTTCACTTAGCAGTGAATATTGAAGCAATTAGGATCAGCAAGAAAATGTCCAAAGGTTTGGAGAATTTTTTTTCCTTTCATTGTGATGTAAAGAAGAACTTTGAAACACAGAGCGTTGTTACCCACGGGCTTTTTTTAATTTCTCTGCTATTGAAACAAAACAATTTGGCTGGTTTTCTCATGCTTTTAAAGGCCAACAGACAGAAGAAGCAATGCCACCACGCTGTTCAGCTGTTCCTGATGTGCTGCTACCCTAAGAGAGTGAGTAGTATAGCTGCATGGCCAACACGCTGGGCTGGGAGTCCCAGTGATTCCTGGTTTTGCATTGGTGTTACTGGTCTGTAGGAAGCTGCTTTCACTGTGGGTCCCTGTTTGTAAAACACCACAGCGTGGAAAGGAGGAGTGACTACTAACACAACAGAGGCACTTCGAAGGAGCAGACTGACTACCCTTATCTTCAGGGAAGCAGCTTAATGGGAACAACAACAGCACAAAGACCCACTGGGATGCATCCCACAAAACCTCCAATAAAGACCAGGTTTTGCAGCACTTTCGGGAGACTGGGGAACATGAGTCACGTTCCCCAAACCATGTGATCAGAAAATCACTCTTTCATGCTTCCTAAAATATTAGCACTGCCCGACTTTACCAATCAAACTCTGCTTGCCCCGCTCCTTATCAGTGCCAGGGAACTGCCAGCTTTCCCAGGACTGCCATAACTGCCTCGTCCTCCTCTTCTCCACCACATCTCTCAGACTAAAAGGAGCATGATGAGACTAAAAGGAGCATGAAATGAAATGGGTAGGGAAAAACAAGAATTTCACTGAAGTTTGGCAGGTTTCTGTGAGATCTTTGTATGTCGAGATGGCATCACCAGACTCTGGGCAGAGCTGGAGAAATGGGGCCCTTAACCAAGCTCCTGCAACTCTAAGGTATTTGTGGTCTTTAATAAAGAAGAATACACCAAATCTCCCTTTCACAAACTGTCTTTTGTCACTCTAATTGCTCTGTGTAATTTTGATTAACTTCAGCAGTATACAAGCTATTCATAAATCACAAAACATACATCACTGTCCCTAATAGTCTTCTTATAACTGACCAGAAGAGGTTGAATCACACCTTAAGACACCTACATTTATATGTCTACATGGCAACAACTGTATGTTAGCAGGGTGCCATACTCCCATTAGAGTTAAATGCAGGTTAGGTTCCAAATTGTAGGTATCCAGTGCCCTTTGGGAGGGTATGTGAGACACCTGGACGGGGCTAGGAGATAGGGGACCTGTGAGAGACCTGTACCCATCTGGAGCAGGGTTGGAGGCTGCTGAGGGATACCTGAGAGCATTGCAATGGCACGGCTCACTTCCACGTACCAAACCCAAGATATTTGTTGATCACAGCAAGAGTTCAATGCCCAGTGCACATGTAGATTCAGGACTTAAATCTCAAACTGAACCTACCCAGAGTTCTTTGAAAAGCTTATCTTGTCAGATCAAGCATTTCCTTCAGTCTCTGGAGAGGATGGCGTATTCTGGGTCAGCTAAAGGTCACACACTCCAAAATCAGGACACCCAAGACCACAGGGGATTTCTGCACATGACCCTCTGTGTTGGAGCAGGCCCCAGAGGTGTCAGAGCCAATATTTGTGAACCAGAGGCTGCCAGACACCTACCCTGAATATAAACAGCCCGGGAA